>ERZ1034917.263-NODE-263-length-50121-cov-1704.141413_pt1 | contig 50121 bp, 69 predicted proteins | sample MGYA00520605_ERZ1034917 | MGnify/ENA primary metagenome ERZ1034917 (study PRJEB33766, sample SAMN09781784) | gut metagenome | biome: gut microbiome | host: Homo sapiens | place: Madagascar | study: EMG produced TPA metagenomics assembly of the PRJNA485056 data... | reverse complement strand
ATTGATAACGATACCCCAATATTTATAATTTGGGGTCCTAACGCTGAAGATATATTCAAAAGAGAGCACGGTCCTGACGTTATTCCAGAGAACTTATTGAAAATGGAAGTCGCAATAGTTTTCAATGAATTTAACTCCCTGCATATACACGTGAAAAGAAATTCGAGGGAGGGTAGCTTTAGGGAACTGCTTAACTGTCTCAATAGTTACGATTGTATCGACGTGTACGTCGCTAACCGTGACGGTACGAGAGGAAAGGTATGTTCTGACCAAGCTGTACTTCGCACCAATGAAGAATATGACAATTATCTAGTAAAAAGAATTAGCCCTTATAGGTGCAAATGGGGCGATAAAATCGAAATAGAGATAGAACCGTGCGAAGAGGAAGATACGCAGGAGGTGGAAAGAAATGAAACTTAAAGAGTTACTTGAAGTGATCCCCGATGAATATGAAATTGGTCTTGCAAATTTTGATAAAAACAACGGCATTATTGTTTACGGCACTAAAGAGGATGCCATTCAGAAATTTGCTGAAAAAGAAAAGTTTATTAAAGAGCAGGTCGAGGGCATGAATGTCATCGCAATTCATCCGGGAGCTACAGCATATCTACCCACTGGTGTAAAGTTGTTTGGTGATGATATGATTGATTTTCATATTAAGACCCAGCTCACGATTGAAATTGTATAAGGAGGAACATAATGGATGATGTAACAAATATCATTGATGATTTTATCAGTGTAAGTAAGGAAGTTCATCCTAATTTGGATGCTTCAGATGGATCTATCGATTTGATCTACAAGAGAAATTCTTTTGAAGACTTATGGGAAGCTATCTGAGAGATGTATTATACCTGCGTCGCTTTCCATATCCCTACAAAGTATCTTTCCATTTATATTACTGATACTCTTGTAAAGATTACACTGTCTTACAAGGGGCTTAAAGTATTGCTTACTGTTTATCCTGAAGAAGAAGGAGGAGAAAACAGATGAATAAGGACATAGAAGAAGTCGCTGAATTCATCCATGCGATTTCAAAGTGGGAACGAGCAACACTTCCTGTGTACTTTGAGACGGACACAATGTCAGATGAAGCGAAAGAGAATCTAATTCAGGCGGCGGCCCGTCAGGGAGAAATGAACATCCTTGTTTATGGGCTTAAATTTAATAAGTCTGCAATTCGGCAGGAAATAAAGGAAGCTGATGAAAGGGCAAAGCGTCTTTATAGTAGGAGATATGAAATGGGAAATATCATACGATTTATGCTGACCCGTCATGGAGGCGCAGATGAAAGAGAAAAATTTTAGGATCACATGTACCTGTGACAATGCGTTCACATTAGCAGAAGGCAGGGAAGAATCGATAGACGAGTACCTTAAAACTATTGATCCTAGCCCTGTCGAAGCAATAAAGAAGCTGATTATCGGACATTTCAATCAGGAGATGTGCAATGGCAAATACAAAATTATCACGAGCGTGTGACGCGGCGTTTCTGGGGCTGCCGAAAGAGGTGAAGGTCTGGCTGAATGAAAAATCAGTCAGAAACAAGACCTCTAATAATGTCATCATCGGGAAATATGTGATGAGTGACTACAGGGAACACATCGAGGATAGCAAGAAGTCGATTGTTTCCTTTTCCGGCGGCAAGGATAGTACGGCACTGCTTCTCATGATGCTGGAACGTGGAATGAGGGTGGATTACATCCTCTTCTGCGATACAGGGATGGAGTTTCCGCAGATGTACGAGCATATCGAGCGCGTCAATGCGTATATCGGAGAGAAGTACGGGAAAATGGTGACGGTACTGAAATCGAAGAACAGCTTTGAATATGGTTTGCTTCACATCCTTCGTAAGAAGGGAAAGCGAGCTGGCATGCATGGATATGGGTGGTCATCAATGCGGAATCGCTGGTGCACCTCGATGCTAAAGAGAGAACCGACGCAGGAGTTCATGAAAATGCATGGATTTAACCACGCGAACACAAAGCTATATATCGGTATCGCTGCCGATGAGCCGAAACGTGTGAAAGACGACATTTATCCGCTTTTTGAGTGGGGAATCACGGAAGAGCAGGCACTCCAATACTGCTACAAACATGGATTCGATTGGGGGGGGCTGTACAAAGAGCGCACACGCCTCTCTTGCTGGATCTGCCCGATGCAAGGCGTGCGAGATTTGAAACTTCTCTACCGCGATTTCCCTAAACTTTGGGCGGAGCTGAAACGCCTGAATGACGGCGTGATTCGCAACAACAAAGAAGAGTTTCAGGGCATCCTGTACGAGTTTAAGCAGATGGATCAGTCAGACAACACGCTGGCGCAATGGGAAGAACGGTTCAAGAAGGAAATTGAGTTTGAGAAGCGGGAAACAAGTTTGTTTTAGGAAGAGCAGAGCGAGTGAAAATCGAAAGGCTGATAGAAGCAGCGGACGAAAGGGTGGTATCAAATGAGAGAAATCATTAAACGGTATACGGTATCTATATGCAAAGAAAATGGATATATTCAGATTGTCACAAAAGACGATGATGGGAATATCTATCCATGCGAGCTTGAATTTTTGACAAAAGCAATGATTATGGATAGCAAGCGGCACTGCCCAGCGTCGGAGGGGCGGATCGCCGAATTTGCAAAGATGAGCGATGAAGAGCAGGGAGATAGATTGAAATGCGCATTTGAGAGGGGGGCTATCCATGTGTGATGAAGAATTTCATGAGGGGGATCGCGTTATGTTTGAGTGCCGCGATGGGCAAGTGATAAGGGGACGAATTTATGCGGTGAATGACGACGGCACTTATAACGTCAGAGATGAGGATACGATGGAGCCTCATCCACGAATTTTTGAAAATGAGTTGTCCCGCATGGATGACACGGAGAAACCTGCGGTGACATTCACGAAGTTTAACGACGAGGCGATCAACCCGTCGTATTACAAGGACGGGAAGTATGAGTGCTTCGATGTGGCGATGGCAAGAATTCGGGAAATGGGACTTCCAGGCATGGAGGCAGCCATGTTCTTTAATGTTTTTAAGTATTTGTGGCGGTACAAGGTAAAGCATGCGGATAACCCGCACGAAGATCTGGAAAAGGCGGCGTGGTATCTTAGACAGCTTATTGCTTGCGTCACAGATAAAGTATAGCGAGGTGGATCATGACAGCGGACGAGTATTTTGACAAGATAAAAGCGGTTCAGAAGCGACGCGTTTCGCTGGAAAGAGCCATTAAAGAAGAAAAGAACCGCATATATGATATTTCTGGTATTGATCCGTCAAAGGAGAAGGTGTCCGGCGGGCGTTCGTTGGATATTGGCGACAAGTTGATCCGGCAGGATGAACTTCTGACCGCGTTTTACAAGGAGTTAAGTTTCGTTCAGTCCATTCTTGGAAACTGTATGGAGCGAATCAATGGGTTGCTGGATGAGAACGGGAAGAAAGATTTCAATACGATAGATGTTTTGCAGAACTTTTTCTTCAGCGGGAGACCATCTGGGCGAATCGCGGAAAACCTTGGGGTTAGCAGGGAATACGCTTACCGGAAGCGACGGAAAGCTATTGACCGTTTCGGAGAGTTCTACAGAAAAGAATTAGACAGTATGGAGGATATTTGTTGATGAAAGCAGCAGGAACGAAAGAAAACACATACCCAGGCATCGGATGGGAAGAGGTTTACAGAACAAATGGGATTTTTTATTCCCATTTCGTCAACCGGCTTTTACGGAATAAGCGCAGCGGCACTTACAAAATCATTTCGTCAAAAGCGGCGACTGGCGATGTTCTGGATTGCCAGACAAGCGGCGAGGGCGGGCTCCCTTTGAAATTCAAAGAAGGGAAAGAAATATGCGATGATCGCGCATATGATCCGAACAAGTATTACGGATCACCCATCATGACGGTCCGGCAGATCGCTGCCCTCGAAAGGCGTGAATTGGCACTGGAAGCGGCAGAGGTGGATTTCGAAAGGCGAGCGGAGGAGCGCGCTTTTGAAATTTTGCGGGAAATGCTGATTTAGGTTACAAAATGTCACAAGCAGGCATGGTATTATGTATTCTGGAAAATGAAAATGCGTGAGAGCAAAAGCTTTCACGCATTTTTTGTTGGGAGGATATTATGGCGAAACGATTACCAGAAATCCGACTAAATGAAGAGAAACACATCATTTGTTCAACGAGTGTGGCGGCGGCGCAGTTCGGCATTAGTCGGGTGGGGATGGATAAGTCCATCAAAGAACTTGGCATCGCAAAAGAGAACGCGCGTGTAGACCTGGCGGAAATCATTGATAAGCGGTTCAACAAAGCGAATGCGGCCGCCGAAGCGGTGAGTGACAGCGCTAGAAAGCTGAAAGCAGAAGCTGACTACAAAGCACAGAAGGCGAAGCAGGAAGAAATGGTGACGCTTCAAATGATGGGGGAGCTTATTCCGCAGGAAGAAGTCAAAGATGCGCTTGAAAATGAATTCTTAGATATCAGGCAAAAGCTCTTACTATTGCCAGAGACCATAAAATCAAAAGTTTATTCCATTGATGCGGCTTTAGCAGTGACGTGCGGGGAGGTAGCGAATGAAGTTGTCCAAGAACTTCTCAGAAAACTTGCAGGAATCAATGGAAAATCCGAAGATGCAGGCAAAGTGGGAAAGAAACCTAAAAGAAATTATAAAAAAGGCGCGAAAAGTATTTCTGCCGCCGCCTCCGGAAACGGTGAGTGAATGGGCAGATCATAATCGTATTCTTTCCCGCGAAGAATCACCATCTGCCGGTCTGTGGAATACGGATAATACGCCGTATCTGCGGGCGATCATGGACGCATTCACGGATAAAACGTCACAAGTCATTACCTTCTTGAAGCCTTCGCAGGTCGGCGCTACAGAGGCTGGTATCAATATCTGCGCTTTCACCATAGATCGGTCCCCATGCCGTCTGCTTTATGTCATGCCGGATGAAGACCTGGCGAAGGACTTTTCTGTGGATCGTTTGCAGAAGGCGCTGAAAAATACGCCGTCCGTTGCAAAAAAAATAGAATCCGCAGACAGAAGCAAGGCGCTTATGGTGAGATATAACGGCGGATTTATCCGTTTGTCCGGGGCAAATTCCCCGGCAAAGCTGGCGTCGTGGCCTATCCCGCGCGTCATTATGGATGAGGTCGATAAATATCCGCTCTGGACTGGTCGAGAAGCTAATCCAATCTCTCTGGTCAAAGAACGTACTAAAAACTGGCCGTGGCGCAAGATACTTGTCATGAGCACGCCGACGACAGAGTACGGCTATGTGTATAAGTCTTACATGGAAAGCGAAGCGCACTATGAGTTCATGGTGCCGTGCCCGGAATGCGGGCATTATCAAGTCTTTGATTTCCACCATCTAAAGTTTCCAGACGTGCTTGACGAAGCACGTCTCTCTAAAGAGACGTATTACGAGTGCGAGAAATGCAAGTACCACATCCATGACAGGGAAAAGATGGGGATGCTCCGAAAAGGCAAGTGGGTGGATAAGGAAAGAATTGGATACGCGGCGAAAACAGTGGGATTCAAGCTGAATACACTGTATTCGCCGTGGGTATATTTCTATGAAGTGGCGAAGGAGTTTCTGAAATCAAAAGATGACCCCACGAAACTGATGAACTTTGTAAATTCATGGCTTGGCGAGCCGTGGAAGTCGAAGGCGTCTCAAATCAAATCAAAGTCAGTACTCGAAAGACGGACGGAGCTTCGCTCCGGCGTGGTTCCCAAAGGAACGGTACTTCTCACCGGCGGCGTGGACTGTCAGAAGGGGTATTTCTACTGGGTGATCCGAGCGTGGCTGCCGGATATGCGTTCGCAGAAAATCGCGAATGGTTCAGCAATGACCTTCGATGACGTAGCAAACATCATGGATCAGATGTGGCCCATTGAGGATTCAGACCGTCGCATGCAGGTCGCTTTGTATGCGGTCGATGCAGGGTATAACACAGAAGAAGTTTATGACTTCTGTTATCTGCACTACCCGGCATCCATCCCTGTCATGGGCATGTCGAGCCCCATGGCTACATATTTTCGCCGAAAGCAGCTGAACCCGAAGGATCACAATATGAATTGGGTACAGGCGCAGCAGCTTTACGAAGCGGATACGAACAAATACAAGGATCTGATCGCTTACCGTATCGGTCGAGAGAAAGACGGGTATGGCGCATGGCTTGTTGATGCAGATACAGATGAGGTATATGCAGAGATGATTACCGCCGAGCAGAAAATCATGGTCAACGGGCGTGAGGTCTGGAAACCGATTGCACAGCATCGGGATAATCACTATTTGGATTGTGAAGTCTATGCATATGTAGCAGCGGATGTCATGAATGTGCGGAGCTTGCAGGTGGTGGCTAAAGATCCACTGCCCGTGCAGAAAGATGAGAAAAAAGAGAGTGGTTTAACGTATAGCCCATTTGGAGGTCGGCAATGAATAGAGAAGAGTTACAGAAAGAAAAAGAAGCGCTGGAAACAGCCCGTATGAATATTTTAGAAGGCGGGCAGGAGTTCCAGACCAGAGACGGCCGCGTGAAGATGGCGAGCCTTGAAACCATCATGCAGCGCTTGGCGGAAGTCAATTCGGCGCTGAATCAGATCGATTCTGTGAATGGCATGACAGATACCGTGAGATTGAAATTCGGAGGCATGGGATAATGGGATTTCTAAAGCTGGCGGGGGATCTGTGCAGCGATATCCAGTCTATTTGGAGCCCTGAAAAGGCGATGAAGTCCAAAATGGTACGAGAGCGATACTTCGGGTATTCGGCGGCACAGGAAACGCGGAAAGACGAGCGCCTGCCCTTCGATGGGACGGCAGAACAATTTAATACGTATTCGCGCGATAAACTTCGAGCACGAGCAAGGGATTTGGAAAGGAATAATCCCATCACCGGTTCCGTATTGGAAGCATTTTTAAATAATGCTATCGGGACCGGTTTTAATATGCAGGCACAGACAAACAATGATGTGTTTAATCAGCGCATTGAGGCACTTTGGAAAGAGTGGGAACACCACGAGAATTGCGACATTACGCAGCAGCAGTGCCTGGATGACATCATCAAGCTTATTGTTGTCAGGAAATTCGTAGATGGCGGAATTATGGCGACATTCCCGCTGGACGGGAAAAGGAAAATACCTCTCACTATCCAGCTTCACGAAGTCGATGATCTGGATACGATGACCGATCCCAAAGACCAGAATGGGCACATCATCGTGAATGGCGTCGAGCTTGATACGACGGGCAAACCGCTTGCCTATTGGCTAAAGCAGACGGAGCCGGACGGTTTCACGGAAATGGAGCCGCGACGATATGACGCAAAAGATGTGATTTTTTTGTGGAAAAAGTCACGTGTCAGTCAGTTCCGGGAAATCACAGAAATGGCTAGGACCATTGGAGTTACAAAAGATCTCGGCGATTATAACGTGGCGGTCATGTTTCAGCAGAAAATTGCGGCGTGCTTTTCCGCCTTTGTCGAGACGGATAACACACTTGGCGCTCCGGGGCGCATTGCTAATCAGGCAGACGGCAGCCGCGTAGAAAACATCGAAGGCGGCTCCATTAAATACCTGAAGGCGGGCGAGCACATCAAAGGGCTCACGCCGAATGCACAGGTGACGGATGCAAGCAATTTCTTGCCTTTGCAGCAGCGAATTATAGCCGCCGACAAAGGGCTTTCGCTGGAAAGCACCAGTCGAAACGTGGAGCGCGTAAACTATGCATCTGCCCGGCAGAACCTTTTGGGCGATCAGCTGACCTATGGCTCTATCCGCGAGGAACTGGTCGAATATTTCCTGCGGCCGCTTTATAAACGCTTCGTGAACATCTGCTATTTGACCGGCCTTCTGGACGGGACCGGGTTCAAATATGGGGACGAAGAGTATTACAAGGCCACGTGGCTTGCCGCTTCGCTCGGCTGGATTGATCCGCTCAAAGAGGCGCAGGCGAATGCCATTAACCTTGCGAATGGCGGCAAATCATTCCAGGAGTATTGCGCGGAACAGGGTGCGGACTGGCGCGATCGCATTGACCAGATGAAGGAAGTTCAGGACTATGCAGAATCTAAAGGCGTAGCGCTGGCATTCGGCGTGCAAGACAGCGAGATAAAGAATGAGCCGGAAGACGATGGTACGGGAGGTAAAGATGGGGAAAACGACGACAATTAAACAGTTTGGATTAAGAGAAATCGCAGTGGACGGCGTGGATGAAGCGAGCCGGAAACTGCGATTTTCTTTTATGACAGAAGCGCCTTGTGACAACTGGTTCGTGCCGGAAGTCTGCTTGTGCGCAAAGGGAAACGTAGATCTGACGCGCTTTGAAAATGGCGTCATGCCGATGCTTTTCAATCACAATCGAGACATCGTGATCGGCAAAATCGAGAACGTGTCTTTTGAAGATGGGAAAGTCACGGCAGAAGCGACGATCGATAAAGACGAAGAATCCGAAAAGTATTTTCAGAAAATTCTTTCCGGATCGCTGAAAGGAATTTCCGTCGGATATCGCCGCCTTAATACGGTTCGCGTGCTGAAAGGCACCAGTTATAAGGGACTTGCATTTGACTGCGATATGGACGTAACAGACAGATGGGAACCTTATGAAATTTCTTTGGTAAGTTGTCCGGCAGATCCCGATTGTGCAGTCGGGAGGGGACTTACAAATACAGACATGACCATTTCTATTGTTCAGAACGAGGAGGAGCCAAAGATGGGCGAAAACCAGAAGCCGGAAGCACCGGCAATCAACGAGGCAGCGGTTCGTGAAGCGGCAGAAAAAGCAGCAAGAGCAGAACGAGATCGCGTCACGGAAGTTACGAAAGTTTGCAGAGGCATGGGAGTTGACGATGAAACCATGAGAGGTTACATCGAAAACGGCACATCCATTGAAGATGTTCGAAAAGAGATTCTTGAAAAGGCAATGAGCGCACCGAAAAATCAGCCGTCCGGCATCAATGTTGTTACGGATGAAAAAGAAAAATTCGCGAAGCGTGCAGTAGACGGGATGGCTATCCGCTTTGGCGTCATCGGCGAAGAAAAAGCGGTGTCTAATGAATATGCGAATGCATCCCTGCGCTCCATTGCAGAAGATGCACTCACTCTCTTCGGCGGCATGAGTGAGAGAAAAGCACATCTCATGAACTCAAATGACCTGTTCAATGCCATGTTCAAGGAAAGAGCGATGGGTACAGACCAGTTCGTTTCCATCGTTGATAATTTCGGAAACAAGGTGATGCTGAAATCCTATAAAGAGCAGCCAGCTATTTTCTTGAATTTCGTTTCTAAAGGATCGAACCCAGATTTCAAGAAGACCAATAAATACTGGCTTGGAGTGGACGGCATGCCGGAACTGATGGCACCTGAAAGCGATGAATTCAAGTATGGGGAAATGAAAGACGGTAAAATCTCCACGGCAATTCAGACCTATGGCAAGGCAATTTCTTTTACCCGCGAAATCTTCATTAACGATGACATGGGCGTAGTCACGAAAGCTATTCAGAAGCAGTCCGGCGGATTCAGACGCCTGCAGGAAAAGATGTTCTTCGACATGCTGACTAAATCCGTTCCGTTCAACGCGAAGAATAAAAATGTTGTGGAGACGAATAAAGATATTTCCGCCAAGGCGTATTCTGAAATGCGCAAGCTGATGCATCGTCAGAAAGACCGCGAAGATAAAACCTATATCGGCACATTCCCTGCTTTCCTGCTGGCATCAGACGAGCATGAATTTGAACATCTTCAGATTCTGCATTCTGCATCCGATCCGGCGCAGAATAATGCAGGCGTGAATAACCCCATGCAGAACAAGATGGTACTTTTCACCTCTCCGTGGCTTGAAGGCGATGCTTACTATGCGATCGCGAAGCCTTCTGAAATGGAAGGCATCGAATTTACCACTTTGAATGGCGTAGATCGCCCGTATTCCAGAACCGTGCAGAGCGAAAAACATCTCGGTATCGATTATCAGTACTGGATGGACTTTGGGTTCAATCTGATTGATTATCGTGCATTCGTCAAGAATGAAGGGGTATAAGGAGGATAAAAGATGGCTACTACTATTGGAACATTCAGACAGCCCGGATCGATTATCACTGTGCAGGCGTCTACAGACGTTGCCTATCATGAATTGCTGAAAGTAGGCAGCATTTATGCGGTCGCTAAAGCAGCGGTGGCAAAAGACAACTATGTGGCTTGCGACGCAGAGGGCGTATTCCAGTTCCCTAAGAAGGCGGCGGAAGCTATCACGCAGGGGACGAAAGTATATCTGGATAAGTCCGGCGCTATCACGGCGACGGCAGGCACCGATCCGGCGGTCGGCGTTGCATGGAGCGGAGAAACAGCGGATTCGACCTCGATTGATGTAAAAATCAACGTCTAGGAGGAAGTCAGATGGGGATGATGGACGCGCAGCGGAGGATATGTCAAAAGGCATTCTTCTCTGATAAAAGACTGGGGGAACACATTTCTTACAACGGGAAAGATATCGTGGCGCTTGTATATGTCGGTGTGTCCAATTCTCGTTCTGACTGGAACGAAGCGAAAACCGTTATAGAAAACGCGGCTCTTGTTGATGCGGCGTATTTCTGCGTGTGCGATGAAGGCGAGAATGGAGTTCTATCGCCGGTGGAAGGCGATGCAATCGTCTACAACGGTGATAGGTATTCAGTTTCTAATATCGTCGAGCACGACGTGGCAGGAAGTCATTTTGTGTTGCTTGCAACGAAAGCAGAAAGGGCACTCGGACGATGAATCTGATTGAAATATCGGTATCTGACGAATTAACGCCTGCTTTCAAACGGATGCTTGCTAATAATAAGAATTACTTAAAAAGCGTGTCGAAGTCGCTCGGGTACTACATTCAAAAGGAAATCAAAGAAGGCGTCCGAAAAGGCGTCTTGTACCATACCGATGACGGTTGGAATCAGATCTGGTTTACGGAAGGGAACATCCAGCCACGTAGAGAATTGCAGGGGCACGCCTCGCGATATCTCTATGGGCAGATGATCCGCGCCGTCGGGTATCAGTACATGCCAGACAGCATTTCAACAGTGATCGGGTGGACTTCCAAATCGTCTGCGGAATACGGGCGAAGAAACGAGCTTGGCGGGCGGCAGCCGGTGACAGAAAGCATTCGCCGTATTTTCTATAATGCGTATGATGCAGAGCTCGAAAGGTACGGTTCTATCGTCGAGAGCCGCGACTATGATAAGTATATTTACCCTCTTAGTAAGAAGAAAAAAGAACTTATTACACCTGCAAGACCGATCTTTGAGCCGATGATGACGCGAATTCATGATAATTTTGCGCCGTACATTGAGCGGAAAGTGCAGTCTTACATGGAAGGAAATGTGAAATTCGGAAAGAAGAATAAGCGAGACTACAAGGTGTACGGAGGTTAGGCTGATGGGATTGCAAAATCTGGATATCACAAGCACGATGCTTCATATCGGGGCACAGCTTAAAACAGACAAAAGGATCATCGCCTTTTGCAAAGAGCGGTTCCCTGGAAAAGAGCTCCATGTACTTGTGGGGGATATTACAAGGAAATACATCCCTACCTACGATGACACACCGTACATCATCGTGACGGACTTTTCGAAGCAGGAAGGGCAGAATATTGAATTTTGCCCTTACGAATTCACATTATGGGTAGGCGTCGGGAAAGAGGAGCCGGAATTCATCGAGGCGGATGGTGTAAAAATCATGGACGTCTTTAAGGATTGCGCCGACTTCATGACCATCATTGAGGATGTTTTCAATGACGCTGAAATCAATAATCGCCCCTGCGCGAAGGTAAATACGAACGGTCCTTTCCCCATCGATCCGGCAGGTCGCCATTGGGCGGGGAAAATCAAGGTAAACAAGCGTATTTATCAGACGCTTGGTGGAAATTATACAGAAGAGTTATAGGAGGTAGAAAATGGCAGGTCAGGCTATGGGCGTTTACTCCAAAACCAGACTGTATCCGGAAGTGGCATTGAGCAAGCTGCCGGAAACGGTCAAGGGTTTTGAGATCCCATTCAATTCTAATTCACTTTCCAGTTCGCAGAATTCCAGTTCACCGGGTACTATCACAGGACGCCGCGATGCAGCGGAACCGATGCTCGGCAATATCGACTGCACGGGCGATGTGGTCACGCCGGTGGATACCGATGCATTCGGATATCTTCTGGCGGCGGCATTCGGCAGACCGACTACAACGCCGGGGAAGAGCGGCAGCAATCTCTATACCCATGTCTTCAAGCCGGGCAAGACGCAGCCGTCCTTCGCTGTAGAGAAGGTATTCTCTAATGGTGTGTATTCACTCATTAACGGCGTCAAGGTCAATCAGATTGAAATGACGTTCGGCGGCGACGGTGAATTGACTGCTACCGTTGGCTTTATCGGATGTAAAGAAACCATCAATGATGCAGCGGCGGCAACGGAAGAAAATATCACTAAGGTCGGGTTTAATCGTCTCAACAATTTTCAGGCATCTTTGAAAATCGACGGGGAGGATGTAGCGATCGCGACGGAGCTTTCTCTTACTATTCCATTCGGGCTTGATGATAGCGGATATGCGATTGGCAGCGGCGGGTTCCGAACACGAATCAATGAAGGCATCATTTCCCCCACTGGTAAGCTGACTGCTTTCTTCGACGACAAAACTTTCATTGATAAAGCGATGACTTCCAAAATAACACAGCTCCAGGTCACACTGACAAAGGGGGATAAGTCTCTTGTCGTCGATATCCCGGAAGTCATGTTCGCGAGAAAGTCGCCGGGCATTGACGGTACGAAGGGCATCACGCAGGAACTGGATTATTCCGCTTTCTACAAAGAAAATTCTTTAAATTCCTGCATTCAGTTTACCTTGGTAAACGGGGTAGCTACATACGAATTTTAATGAGTACCCCGTCGGATTTTCCGGCGGGGCATTTTTTTATATGTGAGGAAATAAAAATGGATAACGAAAAAAACATGAAACCAACAGAAAAGAACGAAGAAAAACTTATTGCAAGAGCTATGACATTTTCTGAATTTGAGCATTTTCTTGAATATTCCGATGAGCTTGAAACTTCGAATACACCGGCAAAGCTGATCGGCGTCCATATGGCGCGGTGGGTGGCTAAGAACATCTACAACATCGATCCGGATTCTGCGAAGTATACGCCGGGAACAATTATGGATCTGCTCGTGAAGACGCAGGCGCTTTCTGAAAAGAGCGAGCTGGAAGACTTAAAAAACTAGAAAGCGTCTGGGACTGGCGAATCAGAGGCGGCGCTAAATACTGTGATACGTGCAGAAAGGCCGCTAAACAGACCGGGCGCAAATTAGATTGCGAGAATTGCCCTGATAGGGCCCCCGAAATCAGGCCGGGCAATTTCAGGGCTATGAGGCTATATGCGCTGGCTTCAAACTGTGTGCACTATGTAGGGACGATGAGCCGTCCTTTTATCAGCGGGCTCAATTGGGTAGATTTGGAAACAGTCGCCCGCTTATCCCGCATACACATAGGGCCTGCAATGATGAAGCGCATGAGGAAAATCGAAAGTTTAGTCATCAAGGAGAGTGTGGAAGATGGGCGTCATTGAGACAAGAGCGAAAGTCAGTATTATCGACGGAGCAAGCAGCAGCTTAAACAGTATGGCAAGCGCAAATGAACGCCTCACATCCTCCCTGGGAAAAAGTGCGAGTGCGGCGAAGAATTTCTCCGTCAATCTGCGGGCAATGACCAACGGGAAGTCCGGCGGAGCAAAGCAGTTTAGCGACATGGCTCTTGGTCTTGATAAAGCAGCACAGAGCGCCAGCAATACCAGCAAAATGCTGAACCGCCTTGTATACTCTATGGCACGTTATACCGTCATCTACGAGGGTATCCAGAAGCTTGGAGATCTGTGGAGCACAGTCATCGGCGGTGCGTATGACTACGGAAACATGATGGAAACGAACCGTATCGGCATGGCTGGCATCCTGGCATCCATGATGCAGATAAATGGGCAGCAGCTTTCCTGGAACCAGTCGCTTACGATTTCTTCTAAAATCATGAAAGACTTGCAGAATGAATCTCTTAAAACGTCCGCGACGGCAAGCGAATTGATTGATACCTTCCGTGCCCTTTTAGGGCCGGGGCTTGGCGCGGGCATGTCGATTGAGCAGATCGAGAAGTTTACGACGGTCGGCGTCAATGCGGTTAAGTCACTCGGATTGGATGGCGTGCAGCTTGTACAGGAGCTTCGAGACCTTGTACAGGGAGGGATTCGCCCCGCGTCCTCTACGCTCGCTACTGCGCTTGGCATTTCCGATGCGGATATCAAGAAGGCGAAAGAATCGTCCGAAGGTCTATACAAATTCTTGATGGATCGCATGAAAGGGTTTGAGTATTCAGCTCTCGAAACGAATAATACCGTCAAGGGACGTATCGATCAGATCAAAGAAGGATTACAGCGCGGGATCGCAGAAGGTACAGAGCCACTTCGCGGCATGTATTCGGAAGCACTGAAAGAATTCGGCGAATCAATCATTCAGGTTGACAAGTCAACAAAAGAATGGAAAATCAATCCTGAATTTATCAGCTCTATCAGCACCATTTCGGGTTCCATGGTGGAAATGGTAGAAAGCGCCAAAAAAGTTGGCGAGTTTATGTCCAGTGGGCTTGTCGGTGCCACGTATGTCGGCAAGACTGCCGTCGCGGCACTCGGGCAGGTCGGTGAACATATAGGTGAAATCGTCACACTCTGGGCGGGATTCAAAGCCTCTAAGTATATCAAGGATTTAATGCAGATTCTTAGCGTGACGCGCGAAGAGAGAGAATTGCATACGGGGCTGGGCCGCGCCATTCAGGGCATGCAGGATAAATTTAACGGCCGTCTGGAAGCGCAAAAGAAGGCTTTGAAATACGAAGAGGAGGAAAAAAGGCTCGTCGATAGCGCTTTAAATTCCTTTGCTGACGTAACTGGGCAGATTTCCGAAAGTGCAAGTAAAGCGCAGACCTTGAACTCCATTCTTGAATCGAACGAAAGCTCCATCACAAACCTGGCAAAAAAGTGGCAGGCTATGGGGATGAGTATCAAAGAATCTGTCACTTGGCAGAATAAAATCGTTTCGCTTGTGAATGGCGGATATAATGTTGCGGCTATGGTGCAGATTGGGAAGGGTGATGAGCGCGCAAGAAAAATTCAGGCAGAGGCAAATGCGCTGGCGGCAAAGAATGACCAGCAGAAGCATGAAGTGGAGTTGTATCAGCAGCAGTCCAAAGCCATTTCTGAAGTCATACAGAAGGAACATGAACGCCTGATGCAGGTTTCAAAGACTTCTAGCGATGAACTGAAAAATATTTCTCTCATGGCGGAGAAGGTGAGGAATCCATATTCTCGCGGTGAAGCGGCTGAAGCGCGTGTGCAGCGTTTCTTAGATGCAGACACAAGCGGCCGCGGCGGAGCCAAAGGTGATGCGAACCGGCAGATTTGGAAGTGGCAGCAGACAGCGGTAGAGGAACTTCGCTCTAAGTTACAAGCACTAAAGCTTGACTACGAAGTCGTTCAGGTGACTACCGAGAAATTCATGGATTCTCTTAAAACCGGAATGAGTGGCAAAGTGAAGCCTGTCATGGACGAAGCTATCAATTCGGCGAAGGTTTGGAATGATGTATTGCAGTCTACGAGGACGAATACAGAACGATTAACTAATGCACAAATTGAGTATATTAAATACCAGTCAAGCGGAAATACGGCAAATGAACTCGGACAAAAACAGCGTATGGCGGCGCTTTTCAAAGAAATTTCAGATCAGTTTGAAAAAGTCGGGATGAGTGCGAAAGAAGCACAAGTCAAATCCTATGAGTTCATAAACCAGCTTATTCAGGGCTTAAAAACGGTAGATCAGACGAACTTTTTATCTGTAGACGCGGCATTTAAGCAGGTCGGGGATAGTGCGAAAGCATTTGCTGATAATTTCAAGCTCGTAAAAGAGCAGATGGAGCAGGTAAAACAGGCAAACGCGGATGCGGCGCTTGAATTTAACGCTCTTTCTAATGCGTTCAAAATCGGCGGCGAAGAGGCATTTCAGGCGACAAAAAAGCTGCTTGAAGAAAGTAAGGCGCTGCAAGCCGCATTGAATGAGCGCGGCGCAATGGATAAAGCGAACGCCGTTTACAAGGAAACCGTAAATTATTTGCAGCAGGTGGCAGAAGCCAAAGACAAGGCAACACTTGCCACGAAGAAAGAAGTCGCTGCTATCAAAGAGGCCAACGAAGCACTGACTGTTCACAAACAGAAACTGGACGAGGCGAATCAAGGGATAGGTCTCTTCAATGGGAAGATGAGCAAGATGCTAGGCGTGGTTTCGTCCGCTGGCATGGGCGTTTCCATCCTCACAGATGCTTATATAGCAAATACCGATGGCTGTCATGATATGGCGAAAGAAGCCGCAGATGCGGCGATGCAGATCTCCATGATTTCGATGGCCGCGGAAGGGCTCATCGGCCTTATCCCTAGTCTTGTTGCAGGGCTGAAAAGCGCGTATACCTGGTTCAGAAATCTGGCAGTCGTCAAAGCTCTTGCCATGAATCCGGCGGGACTTATTGGAGCAGTAGGTGTAGGAACACTCGCCGCTATAGCGTATGGAGTAAGCAGCAAGTACGAAAAAGCGCAAAGCGGCGATTACAATGTACATGACTTCTTCTCTGACGCGGAGCTGGGCGGATATCATGACGGGAGCGAAGAAGAGGAAATCCCACAAAGCTCCTATGTAAAGAAATTTACTCCCACGCAGAAAGACTACGACGCGGCGGATGCGGCTGATGAAGAAATGTTCCACACAAAGGCGCAGAACAGTCTGGTGGATATGTACGCGGAAATGGCTCGAATTTCAGAACAGAAGGCAAAAGAAGCCGAGGATCTCATGCGGAAAGCCACGCTCGCCGATGTCGTTAAAAAGCAGGACGACGGCGGAAGCGGCAAGGCGTCCGGCGGTAAATCTGGCAAAGCGGCGCTTCCTGAACTGGAATATACTGATGCGCTGGGAAATGCCTTTTGGTATTTACAGCACGGTTACAATGTCTACGCGGCCGCTGCACTGGCAGGAAATCAGATGCAGGAAGCGGGGAAAGGCGATACAGAATCAATTGATTACGCAGCGGATAACAAGCAGGGGTATTACGGTTCAGTTCAGTGGGGCGGAAAACGTTTCCAAAACCTCTATGATTATGCTAACGGCGATTGGACAGATCGGGAGAAACAGCTCGAATTTTCTGACTATGAATTGAGAGAAGCGCCGTATTACAAAGACGTGGGTACGCGACTTCGCGCTGCAAGCAGTTTGGAAGAAGCGAATCACATTGTGTTTTCGCAATACGAGGCCCCCGGAGATGATACCGAAGGCACGCGGCTTAGTTATGCGCAGCAGCTCCTTCCCCGCCTCATGCAGCTTGCTAACAAAGAAGCGACGCTGAACGGCGAGACTGGGAACGGCAGGAAAGACATGGCACGCCAGAGAGAAGAGCTTTACAGAAAGCTGGCGGATGCAACGAAACTCACCATTCGCGACACCAAAAATCTGAATGAAGCTACTCTTTCCGTTACTGGAGCGCAGACGGCCTATGATAAGACCATGCAGGAAGCGAATGACAAGCTCGAAGAGTACAAGGTACAGATCGAGAAAGACAAGGCACTCGGTGTGAATGAAAATGTCATCAGCGACTTGCAAAACGCCATGATTGACTACGCGAAGGCTATGAGACAGAAGGCCAAAGAAGCGCAGCAAACGGAAACGATGGGGAGATATGATGACCAGATTTCTGCGATTTCGAATAGAAATCTTGGGTTTGGCGAAGCCTACAGCCGCTCGCAGGAGCTGACCAATAAGCTGAATGAATACAAGTCTTATTTGCAGGAGCAGCTGAACGACACGAATCTTTCATATAATCAGAGAATTTCTATCGAGCAGAAACTTTCTAGCACTATTAAGTCCATCAATGACCAGTCTTGTTATAACTACAAGGAAGGTTGGAAGCAGGCGCTGACAGAGATTTCTAATCAGCAAATCAACTGGAAAGACACGACGGTCAACCTGTTTTCTGATATCGAGAGCTCACTTGCAAGCTGCTTGTCTTCTACGGGGAATTTCTGCACACGTATGAAATCTTTCTTTAGCGACTTTGCCAAGAGCGTACTGAAATCCATTTCGCAGGTTATTGCCAAAGTGCTCATCATGAAAATGGTAACGGGCATCTTCGGCGGCGGTGCAAAAGTGGGCGATGCATGGACAGGCGGTTTGATTGATTCTATAAATATTGCTTGGGGCGGAGGTAAGGCCACCGGCGGAGATGTAAGCCGTGGAAAGTGGTATATGGTCGGTGAACGTGGCCCCGAATTTGTACGATTCAGCAGGGACGCTCACGTGTATTCTAATAGCGACACAAGGAAGATGCTTTCCGGCGGGGCACAGACACCGGCGCAGGTGCAGGTGATTGTAAATAACAACACAGGCACGCAGATGCAGGCGCGCCAGACGACTTCGCAAGATTCGTCTGGGAAACTGCTGCACCAGATTATTCTTTCTACGGTTGGCGAAGCACTGACAACTAATGAGTACGGCTTGAAAGACGCTATCATGGGGGTAAGATAAATGGTTTTTCCTGATATACAGACGCCTGACTATCCGTTGAATGAAATCTTTACGGATCACACGCTGAAAATGCAAGTGGACAATGAGACCATTCTCACGCGCCCGCGCTTTACGAAGCTGCCTAAAGCATTCAAGCTGTCATGGTCGAAGCTTCCTACAGAAGATTACAACAAATTGCGCGCTTTCTATCAGCATACGAGAGGAGGCGCGCTTTCCTTTGAGTGGACTTATCCGGCGGACGAAGGGAATGAATACTCTGGGCAGAAATTCACGGTTCGTTTCACTGACAGCGAGCTTTCCTTCCAGCTGGTAGAGCTGAATCTATGGAGTGGCAGTATTACATTGAGCGAGGTATAGCATGAATCTTTCTACGGCGGCGATTATAGAAAAAAACAGGGTATCCACCGATGGCGTCTACCTGCTTTTGCTGACTATACAGTATAAAAATGAAGAGGCCATTCATCTTGTACTGAATAATGAAAAAATCACGTTCAAGGGAATAGATTACTACCCTTATTATTTTTCTCTTTCAGAAGTGAAACAGACTTCTACGGAATTGCCGTCGTGCACCCTCACAGTTTCCAATATCACAGGCACAATTTCTCGTATTTTGGAAACATATGACGGTGCGTCCGGCGGGAAAGTCACTGTAGCCGTTATCAACACGAATATTTCTGATGAGATTTTACAGGAAGAACATTTCGTTATTGCCGGAGCCACGGCGAAAAAGGATTACGTATCTATCAAGCTGGGGTGCGGCGCAAGTTTAGATCGGCGCTATCCGAATGTACGTATCATGAAAGACTGGTGCCCGTTCAAGTTTAAGGGCGTTCGGTGTGGGTATAAAGGACCGATCACTACCTGCAATAAGACGCTGACTGATTGTCGGGAACGCGGGAACAATACGAGATTTGGCGGTGAACCGACGATACCGCAGGGAGGCTTGTATGCTAGACGTAACTGATTTGGTGGGGCAGCCATTTGAAAAGTATCCATGTTGGGAGCTTGTGAAAGAGGTTTTCCGGCGGCGGGGAGAGACGCTGCCAGATTATCTAACGATGGATTATAGCAATCCGGCGGACATTAAAGGTGTCAAATGCTATGAAAAACTGTCTAGCCCGGAAGAGGGAGCTATTTGTGCTTTCGATTTAGGCGGGCACGGGATTGACCACGTGGGCGTTTATCTGGGGAACAATATGATGCTTCACTCTACTACGGTCAGTGGCGTATGCATTGAGCGATTCTCCCGGTATGTTTCGAGATTAAAGGGGATCTACAGGTATGGTACATGTCATCATAATCACGAACCCATTTGATACGGCAAAAGGGAAGGAAGAGTATTGGGCCCCGTATGACAAACAGAAGCCGGTACGTGAATATCACGCAGAAAATGGCGAAAAGCTGTATGCAGTGAATGGCGTGCAGGTAGATCCGAGCGCAACGGTCATGGATGGGCAGGAAATCGTAGTCGCTCCGAAAATCCAGAAGAAAGCATTCGGGTGGATTTTGGCCATTGGCTTAACAATTTTTGGCGCTGGCATGGCGGGTGCGGCGTTCAAGGCGGGCATTAGCGGTTGGCTTATGGCCGGACGCATTGCTGGTGCGTTAGCCATGACGCTGATCGGAAACCATATCATGACCAAACTGACCATGCCGAAAGCAGACCTTACTAATGCTTCCGAGCAGTCGAACACATACGGATGGGGCACGCCGTCTACGCTAACCGGGCAGGGGTATGTTTTACCTATTTGCTATGGTAAGGTAAAAACGGCGGGCATGATGTTGCAACGTCATGTTATTTCTGACGGTAAAAATCAGTATCTGAATATTCTCTATTGCTTGGCAGAAGGCGTGATTGATGATGTGACGGACATCAAGCTGAACAGCAATCCGATTGAGAATTATACGGACGTTTCGATCAATATCCGTAACGGTTCTAACCAGCAGAGTATTATCCCGGACTTCAATGATTCTTATGCCGACACGGCGTTATCATATGAGCTGAACGTGGGTAAATGGAGCACAGTCACGCTGGAAGGGGATGCAGCTAACGGGATTGAAATCACGTTAGCCTTCCCAAATGGCCTCTATTATTCTAATGATAGCGGGGCTGCTGATTACACAAGCGTCACGATAAAGGCACAATATCGGAAAGTGGGAGCGTCGGACTGGGAAGATATTCTGATCCGCAATGAGAATTACCAGTGGGAACCCGACTGGCTTACCGGTAACAGAAAGTTGCTTGGCGCTTTTACAAAAAAACAGCACTATTACAATGATTGCCGAAAACTTGTAGGCTATGAAACGTATACAGACTGGCGCGGCAAGACACGTTATAGGTATGATGAGGACGGGGAGAAAATACCGATTTATACCTATTCCATGACTTATGATGAGTGGTGGAAGAAAATCCACGATGCACATTTGTATGATGGAATTATCAGGCAGAAAGAAACCGGCGTTTTTTATCGCATGTATCGTGTCTACGATTTAGAGCCTGCACAGTATGAAGTACGCGTACAGTGCACAGCGAAGGAACGGACAGATATTCGAACGGCGAATAAAGTACAGTGGGTGGCAGTCACGCAGGTTATTTATGACGATTTCTCTCATCCGGGCAAAGCACTTCTTGGTCTAAAGGCGCTTGCTACAGATCAGCTATCGGGCAGTGATCCACAACTTACATGTGTTATCGAGCGTTCCACTGTGTACGTCTGGAATCCATCAAAAGAAGCGTATGAAATGCAGGCAGCCAGCAATCCGGCGTGGGCTTGCTATGATATTCTCCATGGATGCAGGAAGCTCCTGAATTCTGATAAGCAAACTTACTCTTATGAAGCAGAAGGCATCTCTAAAGAGAATATGGATTATTACGCTTTTGCGGCGTGGGCGGCTATGTGTGACAGCGCGAATATCCAATTCAATTATCTCTTTGATAGCGCTATGAAGATGTGGGATGCGGTGAATTACCCCTGCCGCGTCGGGCGTGGATCTGTAATCATCGTCGGCACCAAGGTATCGTGTATTTACGACTACGCGAGCCCGGCAGTTCAGCTTTTTACCGTCGCGAATATCAAGAAGGATTCTTTTTCGAATGAGTATCTGGCTACAGAAAGCCGGGCAAACAGCATTGAGATTTCCTTCATGAATCGCGAGAAAAACTATGAGCGAGATGTTCTTGCTGTTTTCAACGAAGAATACGATAGTAGTGATGCGGTGGCGCAGCCTACACAGATCGAGCTAATGGGATGCACTGACGCGAAGCAGGCGTATCAATACGGGAAGTACAAACTTCGAGAAAACAAGTATGAAATCCGAACGATTCAGTTTGAAGCATTCGCAGATTCTATCGCATGCCAGATCGGTGATGTCATCACTGTTCAGACGGATGTTACGGAATGGGGGATCGGCGGCCGCGTGGTAAATGTGGATGGAAACACCATTACTGTAGATGTGGACAATCTTGACGGCGGCGATTATACGTCTTTCATGTATCGTGATAATACAAATGATTCTCTTGTGAAGAAAAATGTCGTTTCCGCGGCGGGGAATACGGTCATCATTGACGGGATCAGCACGGTGACAAAAGATGATGTGTACGCACTGGGTAAAGCAGGGTATCAAGCAAAAGAGTTTAAGGTCTTATCCATTTCTACGAATATGGATGAGGAGACTCGCACGATCACAGCGGTAGAGTATTATCCAGAACTATATGATGCCGATACAGACAAAGTTCCAGAAATTATTCGCCCTGTAATGACGATAGAAGCACCCAAAAATCTGATATTGTCTACTGAAAAATACACAGAATTTGACGGGGCTATTACTTCGCTGGTGCATTGCACGTGGATCAATCCCAGACAGTTCAACACGGTATGTCTCGAAAAATCTAATGACGGCGTAAATTGGAAGTTTGAGAAGAAGTTCACGCAGAACGAAAGCTCCTATACGTTTACCGCGTTATCATTACAAGCTTATCGTGTTCGCGTTTATGCGATTAATGATATCGGGGAAAAGTCAGATTATACAGAAAATAATATTCTAACCGATGGACAGGATATGCTTCCCCCGGACGTAGAAAGCATTAACGTGGAGAAGATGGCGAGTGGGCTCCGGCGGTATTGGTGGAAATTTACTTACCCTTATCCCAATGACATTGCGGGGTTCAGAATCAAGTATACGCAGGGGCAGGAGCTAAATTGGGATAACGGAATACCGGTACAAGCGGGGCTCATAACAACGCAGCCGTATGAGACACAGACGATCCGTCAAGGCACACACGCGGTCATGATTAAAGCAGTGGACAATGCGGGCAACGAATCTAAAAAATATGCATATTGCATTCTTGATTTAGGTGATTTGCTTGAGGAAAATGTTTTAGCGCGAACCGATTTTAAGCAGGATAACTGGAATGGCGTTGATACGACGGGCGAGGTTTTACACGATGGGAATATTCATCCGCCTGAAAGCAATTCGTTATGGGTTGCGAAGAGTAAAGGTATGTTTACGCTTCCTGATGAAAGCATGTGGAAGAAGAGCTATAAGGCATATGATTCTGTTTTTATGTTTGTTGTGAATGTGTCTGGTCAGTTTTGGATCAAGTCAGATATAAGCGGTCCGGCTATTGTTTATTATCGTAAGATTTTATTCAGTTCGGTGTTCAGAAACGAAAGAGATCCCATGTTCAATGAAAGTGACAGTAATATGTGGCCGATTGACAATGAAGGATCTCTGTGGAAGCAGTATTCTGATCGAGTAATGGTTTCGAAAAATGACGTTATACAAATCAAGGTGCATTCGCTGAATGGCTCACTGGAAGAAACCGTAATCAACGATATAGAAGCGATTGTTGATGTTCCAGATCGAAACGAACATTTTGACGACTTGGCTATCGCAAAAGAAGGAACACAACTTCCAATCGTTACTCCACACTACAAAACGACGGCTGTTCACATCGACGCGATTCAAGGTAGCGCAGTAAATTTCCGATTTATTTCAAAAACCCCGTGTATTATTCAGCTGATTGATAAAAGCGGGGATAGTGTTGCTGGGTTCGTAGACGTTTCCTGGCAAGGTTATGAGGAGGATAAGTAAATGGCAATCCCAAAGTTATACCCAGACGTTGAGCAAGCATTAAGGTATCCTGACAATTTAGGGAATGGCGGCACTACGCAACATGAGTTCCAGGAATTTATTCGGAACATTTATGGCGTCTTAGACGGATGCGTCAAGTCTGGTGGGGTGTGGCAGCCAAATTCGGCAGTTAGCGCGGGGGATATTGTCATCGCCCCGGAAATGGCCGCAGGGACAAAAGCGCTTGTGGTTCAAGCGGGGGTAACAAGTAATAATGAGCCTGCGTGGGGCGACGTTGGAACAACTATAACAGACGGGACTGTAAAGTATACAATTATTCCGTCCTATGTTCTTGTCGCAACTGATGAAGAAACATCAGCGGGGACGGACGCGAGAAAAGCAGTATCTCCGGCGGGGTTGCACAATGTCACAGAAACGATTAAGGGGTATGTCGATGGCAAGAACGCAGATGTGAATAAAAAGATTGATGATACAAAAGGCGAACTCATTAAGTACGCTGATAGATACAGGAATACGACGACTTATCAAAGAAGCGTTCTTCCAGAATCTGCGAAGACGAAAATTATTATTTCCCCGTCATTGGTCGGAATCGCGAACGCAATTTATCAGTCGGAATCGAGCACATCGCTTGATTTAACAAAATCAACGTCATGGGATAATCCCAATTACATTGCGAACACTAATCGCGCGGGAAAAGATTTCTACATTTATGCATGTATACCGGACAGTGGGGCAGAGCCAAAATTTATTCTGTCTGCTAACAGTACCGTACCCACTGGGTATACGGCGGATAATTCTAGGAAAATCGGCGGGTTTCACTGCTTGTGCGCAAGCGTTGGTACAATCAGTGGGCACTCGCTTTCTGGATACATTACGGGCGATATCCTTCCCGCGTCCGTGTGGGACTTACTGCATAGATGCAAAGGCGAAAATGAAGGTATGGTATATGATGCTTATGACGATGTGTGGATTGGGATTTACCTTCTCTCGTATGATAATGGTCGTGCGGTAAGCCGTTTTAATGGAGTTATTCTCGATGGCGAAAGCACGCCGAAAACGCACGGTTTGTGGTTTACAGAAACGCTCGCAAAGCAGAAAATGCGTCTCCCATATTTGCATGAATTTTTCAACGCACTTAAAGGATGTCAGGAACAGGTAAATATTAGCGGCTCAAAAGACTGGAACACGACTGGCGGTCATGTGTACACAAACAACGTTCGTTGCATTTCAAACATTGGACTTGAAGATCCTACCGGATTTATGTGGCAGTGGAGTAATAACTATGGCATGGCTGGTGGGTCAGGATGGGTCCAGTCTGCGTATGATTCTCAGGTGGATAGCGTGAACCGTGGAGGAACATACGGGAATCTCTGGTTGCCCCTCGTTGGTGGTCGGTGGAATGATGGGTCGAATTGCGGCTCCCGCTCGCTCGATGGTAGCGATGTGGCGGCTCACCGCAATGCGAACCTCGGGGCTCGCCCTGCGTCTGAGCCAAGGGTCGTAATTCTCTAAGTCGAGGTGGCCGATATGGTCGATAGTTCGTAGCGGTCAATATGGTCGCAAATCGAAATCGCAAGTTGCAAGTCGGCTGGCGTTGGCTTGTAAGTCGCTGGTTGCCCCACGTTGGTAGTAAGTGGAATAATGGGTCGAATTGCGGCTCCCGCTCGCTCAATGGTAACAATGTGGCGGCTAACCGCAATGCGAACAACGGGGCTCGCCCTGCGTCTGATACTAGAGAAATAAAGCGTCTTAGCCTAATCCCTTGGCTGGACTTACAAGCCATGGCATTGTGCCAAAATACATTACGGGAAAATGGCGGGGTTAGTAGAAATCATCGAAAGTTCCGCCATTAAAAGAGGTGAATAATATGAAACGATATGGAAATTTATGGGATGAGGTCATATCCGAAGATAACTTGAGGCAAGCATACAAAAATGCATGTCGGTCAAACAACAAAAAATCTCATGCAACGAAGAACTCCATTCGCCGCACGAAAGATCATCTTGACGATTGCATTAAGTATTTACAGTACATTTTATCCCATAAAACGTGGAAACCATCAAAATATAAAGAACGTGTGATTTACGAACCAAAGAAAAGGACGATCTACATTGCGAAGTTCTTTCCGGACAGAGTTTTGCACCATGCATTTGTTGACGTTGCCATGCGAGTGTGGGATAAGCTCATGATTTACGATACGTACTCATGCCGCGTAGGGAAGGGACAACACAAGGGCAGTCGCCGGTGTATGGAGTTTATCAGGAGGTACAAGTATTGTTTGAAGTGCGACATTTCAAAATTTTATCCGTCTCTTGACCATGATTTAATAAAAACTATTATTCGGAGAAAAATCAAAGACAAAAATCTTTTATGGGCGCTTGATTTGGTTATTGACAGCTTCAAAGGCAGAAAGAACGCCCCAATCGGCAATCTAACATCACAATGGTTTGGCAATTTATATTTATCAGGGTTAGACGATTTTGTGAAACAGACGTTGCACATTAAAGGCTATATCCGATATTGCGATGACTTCATTTTGTTCGGGAATAGCAAGACAGAGCTCCGAGACGCCGGCTGTCGAGTACGAGATTTTGTGGAGAGCCAACTGTTACTCAGCTTTTCAAAATTTGATTTGTTCCCAGTGACGCGCGGGATAGACTTTTTGGGGTACAGGCATTTCCCAAACGGTTGTATTCTTGTGCGGAAAACAACAGCTAAACGCATGAAACGGAAGTTAAAAGAACTGCCGCATTTGATACGAATGCACAGGAAGTGCCCAGAGAAAGCGTTATCTACTATTGCGAGCATTGAGGGTTGGCTGAAACACGCAAATACGCATAACTTTCAAATTTCGTTACAACTGCAAAGATTGAAGGAGGAAATCAAGAGTGAACAAATTCAGCTAGTTTGCAAAGAAACAGGATTTACGTCTTGACGGTGATAAGGTCAATATAGCGGATATTTTCAATAAGACTATCTGCGTAACGGGCTATCGTATCATGCAATCAAGGGCAGTAAAGGATAAGGAAGTGCTGCAACTTCAATTTTCATTCCCCGATGATACGTCCCGTAAAATTATATTCACAAATTCGGATGTGCTTATGCGGCAAGTAAAAGAGTACGAAAGCTATATCCCGTTTGAAGCAAAGATTATCAAGACAGGCAGTTGTTACACATTTGTTCAGGAGGATGAGTAAGATGGTTGGATATCCAAAGTATCTGAATACGAAAGATGATTATGAATTTGTGAGGAAGAATTTTCCCAAAGACATGTGGCAGCCTGCGTTCGAGTCTCTTTTAAACACCCGCCGCGATTGGTTTAATGAGGGGGAAATCACTGGAACCGGCATCACCGACGAGACGCATAAAGTTATAATTGATGAACAGAGCGGCGTGAAGTATCAGTATGTGTACAAAGAAAACCCAAATTGTCGGATGGAACAGCTGGGATATACAGAAGATGAAATAAAAGCCATTATGGCATAAATAACGAAAGGAAAGGCGATTATCATGTATAAACAATTAAAGGAGAAATTTATGGACTATCAGAAAACTGCAAAAGAAATTGTTTTGAATTATGTAAACAAACATCTTGATAAAACAGATAATGTACAGGTTACATCAGATGATGTTTATATTGTATGGTTCTGCAAAACCTTACAGAACTGGAAAGCATTGGCGTCAACTACCTTGCCCGATGGTATGTATTATGAAGTTACATACAACGGCGATAAGAAAGAAGTGTACCTTGACGCATACAAGAAATTTGATAATCAGAAGATTGATGCGTCTAAAATTTAACGGTGTAAAAATTTCTTAATATAGGGGGAGTTAATATGCTTACTGGTAAAGAATATCTTAATATGTCTTCGGACGACACGAAGACTCGCGAATTACATAATATCATCTGTGAATACTTGGATAGTCTTACTTTTGACACCGCAGACCCGAAGGCAAAACGTATGTTGCTCAAACTGCACGAGCTGGACTGCGGTCCGCATTTTGATACCGATATTGCTATCAAGGCGGTAGACAATATGGAAAATGTTGACGGCACTACTGGTCCGCACTGGACGTTTGCAGAGGTGGAGGAAGAAGCTAAGAAACGTAACATTGATAATCCCGCAGATTTGTATTATGCGATCAACATGCTGTATAGTGACCTCTCTAATGTCCTAGGTAAAGACCCCGAAAAGTATATCGCAGTAGCTAAAGCTCTTTATTGGGATGACCCAGATATGCCGGAAGGTAAACTATTCAAACAGTACGTAGCCACCATCTAATCCTTATATCATAAGAATTTTGATACGAACATCATGAGCAACGAAAGGAAAGAGGTGATTATCATGAAAGCAGAACGGAAAGCAGTTAAAGAGTGGCTTAGAACGATGGATCGCGGCGAGTATGAGCGGATGCTTCGCGATGCGTTGTTTACAGAAACAGAACTTCGATACATTCATATGCGTTGCATTGAGGGCAAATCTTTCAAGGAAATAGCTATCGAATGTGGGCTTTCCCGGCGGACAATGTGTAGTATAGCGAAACGAATAGCGGATAAAATGCACAAATCCATCATAAAGAATGGATTTAATTCTCACTAATTATGCACCATTTCAATCGCATAGTGTACTATGATACTCATAGATAGGAGGGATTGAAATGTACATGAGTGGTTATCCATCATACCCATACGGAGCCGCCCCGCAAATGCAAGAGCGGCTTATGCAAATGGAACAGCAGAAATACGGGATGCAGATCCCGCAGTACACCATGGGGAATATTGTATCTAGCATGGAAGAAGCAAGGATGCGTGAGATTATCCCCAACGGCACTTCTTATTATTTCCCTTCCCCTTCAGAGAACCGGATATATGAAAAATCTACGGATCTGAACGGTCAGCAGATTTTCAAGGCGTATGAATTAGTGGAGCTTCCAAGCGTAGCACCGGCCACTACAGGCAGTGTAAAGGCATTGGAGGCCCGCATTCAGAACATAGAGAATTTGTTACAAGAATTGGTAGGAGGTACAGAAAATGCTCAATCCAATGCAGCTAATGGGAATGGTCACGCAGGCGCAGAATCCAATGAACCTGTTACAGCAAATGGCAGGGCAAAACCCTTTAATGGGAAGGGCCCTGCAAATGGGACAAGGTAAATCTGTAGAGGAACTGCAAGCTATCGCAAGGAACCTGGCACGGCAGCGCGGCATGAACGAAGCGCAGTTGAATAATTTCTTATCTCCATTTGGTCTGAAACTCTAGCTAGAGTTTATATACAGTATTTTCCAAAAAGGAGGAACTCAAAATGGATGGGAATGGTATGCAGACAGTGATGCCAGTGTCCGGCGGCTATGGCGATGGGTTTGGCTGCGGAGGCGGCATGTGGTTTATGTGGCTCGTCGTAATTTTCGCTCTGATGGGCGGAGGCGGTTTCGGCGGTTGGAATAATCGAGGGAACGCACTGACACAGGCAGAAATGCAGGCCGGGTTTAATCATCAGGATGAGATGTCTCAGATTCGCGGGCTTACCTACGGCATCGCAGATTCTACTTTTGCACTGAATAATTCTATTCTGAATGGGCAGGCAGAATTAGGCCGCAATGTTATGCAGGGGAATTTCGACTTGCAGAAAACGATGATGCAGGGAGATTGGGGGATCGGTCAGCAGCTCAATGATAATAGGTTTGCACAGCAGCAGTGTTGTTGTGAGACGAACCGTAACATTGACAGCGTAAGGGCTGACGCTTATCAGAATACCTGCAAGATCACCACGGCAATTCATGAGGAAGCGGAAAAGACCCGCGGCATGATTGCAGCCAACACCATGCAGGAACTCAGAGATAAGCTCGCAGACCGTGATCGGGACCTGCAGACGGCTAGATTCAATCTTAGTCAGTTTGCCCAGACGGCGGCAGTAGTCAATCAGATTCGCCCATATCCACAGCCTGCTTACATTACCTCCAGCCCGTATCAGTCTATGGGCTATGGTACTTGTAATGGCGTTGTAGTTTAATTCCGCAATAAGCGTGACCAAGGGACGGTTTGCGCCGTCCCTTTTTGTGAGGTGAGAGATATGTGTAATGGGAATGCTGTTCTTACAACAGCGGTGGCGGTTTCCGGCGGGAATTTGGTGCTGACCATTCCGGCGGGAACATACAACAATTGCAGTAACATGATGCTGAGACTGGCACAGGATATACCGCTGAATGCCACAAATCTTATGCCGGTTGTCATTCAGATCGGAGTTGGTACTACATTGTATCCAGTTCGTCAGAAATCCGGTCATAACTTGTATGCTACGCAGATTCGCACACGTCGGAATTATGTATTGCATGTAGCGGCGGACTCTAGTACATTTACGCTGATCCATGGATGTTTGAATAATTGTAATTGCGGCGCGGTAGCTAGTCTATCCTAACCGTTCTAATGCCCCGTTACGGGGCATTTTTTTGTGGGGTGAATACAATGGACGATATCACCATATCTATACTAACTCAGATTATATACGCGGCTATTACTTTTGCAGCGGGGTATAGCTGGAACAAATCTAAGAGCTTGGTTTGCATCGAAAAAAACATGCAAAAAGGGATAGGCGTTATTTTAAAGATCGAGTTAAGGCGTATTCATAGCCGCGGCATGAAGAGAAGGTATATTACCTATGATGAAGAATCGATGGCAGAGGAAATCTATACTATTTATCACGCCTTAGGATTAAACGGTCAAGGGACAGCCATGATTCATGATTTACGAAAATTGCCGAAACGGGAGGATTGCGTAAATGCTAAAACGTATACAAGAGACGTTTAAGAAGCTATCGAAAATTAAGGTGCAAACCTCTATGAAAATCATCTATCTGTATGGCGGCGGGCTGGCTATTCTTACCGTTCTTATGGTCCTTTCATGGGGAGTGAATTGGTATCATTCCGGCGTGCCGGATCTGAATAGTCTGATAAGTATTTTCAAAGAATATACCGCACCGGCTGTGGTGGCGGCGTTCACCTTTGTTTCCGTCTTCTGCGTCGATACTGATGGTGACGGAAGACCAGATGCGGCCCAGAAGCAAGCAGAGAAAAACCAGCCGACACCACCGCCAGCCATTCCTATTAGATTGGAGAATAAAAAATGAATATAAAAGAAGTGGAAGATGCATTGCGAGAGGCAAGACCTGAATTCTACAAATATCCTTATCCGGTGAAAGTGTATTGGCATTGGACGGCGGGGCACAGGGATATGACGTTCAATGATTACCATTTCTGCATTGACGGATCCGGGAATATTATCCAGACGCTGCCATTGAATTTTATTCCGACCGCAACGTATAGAAGGAATACAGGATCTATCGCTATTGCTTTGTGCGCAGCCTATGGGGCGGAAGCGTTCAAAGGAAATCCATATTATTGCAAGCTCGGGGATGAACCGCCGACAGATGAGCAGATCGAGGCGCTTGCTTTTCTTTCCGCGAAGATTGCGCAGGTATTTGATATAGATATCGACATAGAGCATTTCATGACGCACGCAGAGGCAGCGGACAATATGGATGGATATAACGCGCATGAGCCGTATGGGCCAAATTCCACTTGCGAAAGGTGGGACCTGGCAGTGCTCCACGAGGATGACGAATGGATGAGTGGCGGTGACACGCTTCGCGGGAAGGCTATTTTCTACAGATCGCAGATGGATATGCTCGATGAGGAGTAAATCGAAAAGTCACGATGTTTTTATTTGAGTTTACAGGCGTTTTCTATGCATGCCACGATACATTTATCAAAAGAGTAGTGCGAACGCCTGTGGCATGCCAAATTCGCTGAATTTCACGCTTTTAGGCGTTTGTATAAGAAGAAAGAGTGGCGGGTTATGTATGAATACTTTAAAAAGAACCGTAACACTATATTTAGTGGCGGTATTATTCTCATTCTCATTTGTGTTTTTGCCTTTTTCATCCTGCGAAGCGGCACAGGTGTATCAGATATCAGAGGAGCAGTTGACCGAGCTATCGATGATAACAAAGAGGCAGGAAGAGAGATTGGCGCTGCTACAGACGAAGTTAAGCGTGCTGGAAATGAGCTCGACGGAGCAAGAGAAGAAATTGACCGAGGTATTAAGTCAATTACAGAAGTCAAAGAATCAGCTGGCAGAAGTACAGAAGAGCTTAGAGAATGCGAACGTCTCATTAGAGAAGGCAAGGCTGATAATCAGCGAGCAGGAGAAGTCCTTGACGCAGTTAGAAAAAGCGGTAAAGGATCTGGAACATAGGGTGCGCTTGGCAAAGAGGCAGCGTAATGTATGGGCGGCTTTATCCGGCGGGCTATTACTTTATAGCATAGCAAAATGAATAGATATACAAGACGGCGGGATATCCCGCCGTCTTTTTTTATGCCTTTATACAGATACACATGGTGGATATACAGTTTTATGTAGTGAGATACCGGGCCGCGTTCGCTGGTCCCCGGCGCAGTGGTTACTGTCATAAAAGAAGAATTGGACAAATAAATTCGTTAGTGCTAAAATACTGGTAGCCTCCAAAGGCTAATAAAATAACGGAAGGGAAGGGAGCATATCGGTACGCCGGTATGCTCTTTTCCTTTATGCCAAAAGCAATATGATATAAAATATTTCTATTACAAATTGATTGCGGGAAAATTCCCCATGACGTATAATATAGCCGTAGGAACGTTCCTGTTTACTGCCGCATAGGCAGCTTAGAGGTTGGGGCGCTCCTATTGTCTAGGGAGGACGCTCTCTAGTGGATTAAAATGCGTATAGCATAGAAAAAGAGCAGCTTATCCTTATGGGGTGGCTGCTCTTTTTCTATTTTATGTGGGTAGGTGGGTATATGGACATAAAGAATAGCGTTCCGATGCGGCTGTTGGCAGCGGAGAAGATCAAGCATCCGTACTTCTTTAAAAGGATTGAACAGTTAGTAAGAGATAAAGAGGCGGAGTGGGATCTTACTTACTGCTATTGCCCGATATGGGTAGGGATGTCATATGTAATGCATTTAGAAGGATTAAAAGAACTCAATCTCATAGCATCAGCAGAGGGTTCAAAGCTATCTACATTGATTTCCTGGCGGCAGTCTAAGAATATCTACGATATCGATGAGGGGCTAGTAGAGGAGTTTTTGGAAAGGTCTGACGGGAATATGGAGATCACGTCAGATATGTTGGTACTGCCGACCTGGTGCATTTATCTCAAAATCCCGCTTATAGCTGAATTTTCCGGTGCATTTGTCATGTTTGATGAGCATGAAACAGATGGGAAGGAGCTCTATATTGCGCCGGTGACAGATGATTGCCAGTTTGTAACGGGCATCTATTTAAAGATCCCGAAAGAGCCGCGAATGTTAAGTGATATCATCGAGGAGCAGTTCGAGGAGAGTGTAGGGAAGGGGAATACTAAGAAATACGGTTTCACTACAGATGATGTACATCGGTATTATGAATGGTCTATGAAAACGATTAAACTTGTTATCAATATACTAATGTACATGTCAGCGGTGAATGCAGAAATAGTATTCAAGAACGAAAGATCCTATAAAGTGACTAAGAAAATCAAAGATACGCCACGTGAGGTGAAAGCATTCACGGTCGGAGAGAAAACAGGCTATAGGATCCGTACTCTAAAGAAAGCGGTAGTAAGATATAATGAATCTCAATCATCCGGCGGGCATCATAGATCGCCTGTGATGCATGTGAGGAGAGCTCATTATCATACATTTTTGTTCGGTAAGGGCAGGAAGGAGAAACGCTTAAAGTGGCTGCCGCCTGTCATCGTAAACGGGAATCAGGAGCCTGTGGATATAGTGACTATCACGAAGGTAAAAAAAGAATAGCAGGTAAAAAGGTACTTCTTTTGGTTTCAAAAAAATTGAATTTGGGCCGTATAGAGAAATTTCAAGGTACTTCTTTTCATTTGAAATAAATCGAATCGTGGCCGTAATAAAAAAATCCAACTTGCACAAACAATGTACAAGCTGGATTTTTTATTATGACAGGATAGAGGAATATTCATATTATGAATAATGCCATGCAAGGAGCGCCATCTGATAGTGACGGCGCTCCTTGCGTTGAAAGGAATGAGGTTAGTAGTTATGCTGAGAAAAGAATTGGGAAGAAGCATAACTACTTGATTATTATAATGGAACGGCAGAAATAAATATAGAGAGAAGAGTTTGGCATTGCTGGCGCAATGGCATGCTACGCAAGTAACTTGCCGATCAATTTCAATTCAACTCATTTTAACTCAATTCAACTCATTTTAACTCAATTTAACTCAATTTAATTCAATTAAAATGAGTTGAAATGAGTTGAATATATTGGATCAAATCGAAGAAAGTACAGATTTGTATTTTTATGACTTTTTCTGCCTCATGCCGACTTGTATGATTATGTTATAATGTTTGGCCTTGCGATTTGGCTAAGTCAATATGGCATGCTTCTAAAAATTTAGCACAAGATTGATATTTAGCGCAGGGCATGGGGCACTAATGTAGAAAATATGCGGCGGTTCCGGCGGAATTGATGCAGTCAAAAGAAAGTCGGGCATGTGAAGCGAGAGGATATTTGGGACGGCTCCGGCGGGCCATGCAGATGCAGGTTTATATTTACATCTGCTGGCAGTTGAAATTGTCGGGAAATGCAAACTTGCGTTTATATCAATGCTGGTTTGCGTTTACGCACAGATCGCCCATAAAAAATTTTTGCAGGTTGTCGTTTACGCGAAAAAAATTTTGCAAGTTTGCGTTTACGCAAAAATCTGGTCGAATTACGCGCCTGATTGTCGTTACTGGTCGATAAAACCACATTCCAATATAGCGTGTTGACAATATACTATACCACTATAGACGGGCACGCCCCCTCCCTTCCGCCCCCCAGCGCCCGCCGTGGAAGAAGGGGACGCCCTGGACGTGACGGGATCACCACCCGCGGCCGCAGACGCGGAAGGTGGGACGCCCTGGACGCGCCGGATCACCACCACCAGCGCCAGCCGTGGGGGAATGTGACGCCATGGACGCGCTGGATCACACTTCCACCAGCGCCCGCAGCTGTGGCGGAAGGGACGCCCTGGACGCGCCGGGATCACCCACCAGCGCCAGCCGCCGTAGTGGAAGGAATGCCATTGACATGCTGGATCACTCCTACCAGCGCCAGCACGGCACGGGGACGCCATCGGGTGTTTTCAAATCCTATATATTCCCCAGCGGATTTTTTTACAAAAATACGAATAGGCGGGCGGGCTCACCGCCATGGGCTGCTTCCGGGATATAGAGAAGCGGCCCAGATGGGCCGCTTATAAATTGTATGTGTTTAATTATCGCGCGTAACGGCTTTTTTTAATGCCTCTTTTGCGGTGTTAAGCCCTGCCATTAGACCGTCGTCAAGGTCTCTATCACTGATCGCCTCGTCAATATCATCATATATTTCGGCGAGTTCATCGGGCGCGGAAATGGCTTCCGCTAGATCGCTTTTTATGTTGTCTAGCTGATATTGCATATTCTCCACATTGCTCCAATATTCGGCGGTATCCGCAGATACTATATAACATGTGCAGCCGTCTTCATCCTCTGCTTCCGCGTAATCGGCCCTATGTACAACGTTTGCCGCCTCTATACAAAGATCCTCATAATAATTTACATCTACATAGTTTTCGGTATCTTTAATATATAATCTCATTTTTGCACTCTTTCCGGCGGAGCTTGTGCCCCGCACTTAAAATTATAGCGGTTCTTCTCATTGATTAAAATATTTAATTTCTTTTCTTTTTCATTTCTACCGTATATTTTTATTCCTTTCCGGCGGGGCTTCGCCTGTTCTTATTTTTTTACCTTCCCCAAATGCACAAAATAATCAATAAAATTAATAGAGATATTATCATTTTATCACCTGCTTTCTTATCAAAGCAGGATCAATTAAAAGCAGGTAGTGCAGGCTCCCCCTCTACCCAAATTTTATCACGTCGGCCCGCATAAATCGCGTGCAATTTTTTGTAATTTAATTTAATCATGCCGCCATGTTTTCGAGCAGATAAACGCATTCTTTCAGCTTTTAAACCGACAAAAGTCGAAGCGATATACATTTTTAACGGCGGATATATACCAAGATCCGCAAGTAGGCGCAATGAATTGTATTCACGCCAATTATGCCCATCTTCCGCCGGGGCTCCAAAAATCTTAATAAAAGCCCCTTTGAATTTAAACGGCCTACAGTCATACACGCCAAAAATTTTCCCAAAATAGATCACCATGATTTTTTACCTCCTGGACGCCCAGCGCCTTAAATAACTAATAAAATACGGAAGTGGAAGGGGACTTTTTAGAGAGATCCCCTAGAACTCATTTTCTACGCCCCCTAATTTTTAAATCCGTAGCCTTCTTTTTTGCAGCATGGGGCCACTGCGAACCCATCCAGGCAATAAATATTAGCATTCGGCCATTTTTCTATGATCTTCATCTTCAAATTGTCTTCCCCAATTCTCGCGTATGCATAACATTTAAATGCATATGCTGGTAGTGTCCAGTTGTCCGGGCGTCCACATTTTGCAAAATAATTTTCCCATTCTGCTTCTACGACGTCCGCCGTCCCGTCGTAGCTTGCCGGATAAAAAATATTAATTTCTCCTTTTTCATTTTCAAGATACATAGTATACCATTTATAATTTGCCGTTTCTCTCACTTTTACCAAAATAACATTTTTAACCATAATCGTGACCTCCTGGACGCCCAGCGCCTAAACAACTAATAAAAAACGGAAGTTGATGGGGACTTTTTAGAGAGATCCACCAGAACTCAAAATTATTCGAAAAACTTTTCCCATAAAAAATCATTTACTTCGCTCGCGACGGAGCGAAAAATAATATTTATCATTTCCGCTTGTGCCGGTATGGGGTTTACTAGATAGTCTTCCAATTTATTATTCATATGACTAAATAGGCAAACGTCGGATAGATATCCAATAATGTATTCTCTGTATTCTTCCCAGATTTCGTATATTCCGCTACTATATCGCGTTTCTGAGAAGTCGTCTTCTTCATTCTCAATAAATTCGCAAGTACGCATAACCGCTTTAATCGCGTTATGCATGCCCGTTTCCCCTTCCTCGCGAAAATCAAAACTTCTATCTATAATTTCTGATATCATTTCATTGACTAATTTCCCCGCCCATCCAATTTTCCCCATTTTTGCGGGGATGACGTCGCCAAGAATATCTTCTAAAAGTTCGCTATAAAAAGTCATTTTAATTCTCCTTTCCCCCAAATCGTTTTCCGTCCGTATTCTATTTTTAAAATGTCTTTTGCGTGAACGTGGTCAAATGGGAGTTCAACCCGTCCATTATAATCTTGTTTTAATTGTAGATCGCCGGATAAATTGCTAATATTACAGGCGGTCGGATCTAATGCTTGCCAGGGGGTTGATAGTTGATGAGGATCTATTTTCATACTCATTATTTTCCCTTCGATGTCAATACCAGCCTTTTGATATTTATAACTCCTATTTTCATTTCTCCCGACTACCGTTATTTTTATTTTTTTGGGGGGCTCTTTCCCGCTGAAGAATGCCTTATACGCCCGCGCCATGCCTTTTGTATATATTTCGTCTTCTGTCGGAGTATAGCTATTAACAAGATCAGCAATTATAAGTGCGTCACATAAATCCATAAAAAAATTGTCATATAACTTGATGGGGATTCCTTCTTCCCATGTGTGGAGAGTGTTTTTTATAAAATCTATTACCGCACTTTCAGCTTGACCGTTTTTGATAAAATCAATTAATGCATGGAAGTATTTTTCTTTTAGTGCTTCGTCTATGCTTTCGACCATATATGAAATGCTTGATTCTCTTTTTACTTCTTTGTGCAATTCATTTAATGCTGATACTTCTTTTTCTCCTTGTAAATAAATGGCGCGCGCTTTGTCTATATAATATGTTTTTCGCCAGGATGTTTCCTGCTCCTTAATTTTAATTTTATTTAGCGCTTTATTCTTGTATTTCGCAATAAAAATTGAAGGAAGGATTTTTGCAAAAATTTTATTAAAATTTTTAACAACTCTGGACCTTTCATAGAACCCTATTTCCTCTTCCTGTATCGTGTTTGCCTGCTTCCCCCAAAAATTCTTGAATAAGCAAATTTTTTCTTTTGTGCTGTAAATCGCGTTAAAATCAAATTCTTCATACACTCCTTTCCCAATTTTGTAAACCGGCATGCTATAAATGTATTCCAAGCCATTAAAAGGAATTCTAATATAAATAGTTTGTGTTTCTTTCTCATTATCAAGCATTGTTGGGTCATTGCTTTTTAGCCAACTCATGATTTTTTGGGGAAATTCGCTGTTGTACATTTTTTACCTCCTGGACGTTACGCGTCCTAAATAACTAATAAAATAAGGGATGGGGCGGGGCTGTTTAGCACAGCCCCCCAGAAGCTATCTTTTAACTGTTGCCGCTAATTCGATTATTGCCGTTGTTACGATTGTGGCGGCATACATTGCGGCGAAAATCGTTGCTATCCCGGCGCACGCAGCGGCTCCGCTTGCGTGCCCGCCTATTGCCTCTAGGCCAGCGAGCAGACACATAAATAAAATCATTGGGCCATACACCTTTGCGAAGTCCTTAATATCTTCCTTCATTGCCTCTTTCATTTTCTTTCTTCCTTTCTTCTCATAACTTTATTATTCATCTTATGACTATATTATACACTATAGCCATATTCTTGTCAAGAATATTTTATTCATTATTTGACTTTTTTTATTACTGCATGATATAATTATCGCGAGGTGATAAATATGACAGAGAAGGAATTATATGTATTTTTAAAAACAAAATTTATTGAGGCGGGCGGAGTGACGGAAGGACAGGCCGCGGAAATGATCGGGATCACGCAATCAACTTTTAACAAGCGTATAAAGAATGGATCACTAAAATATTTAGAAGTGCTTAAAATCATGGAAGCGCTTGGGTATAAAGTAGAGTGGATAAAAAAAGATTGACAATAAAATAGTAAATTAAAAAGGGGCCGCATGTGTGGCCCCTTTTTGTTGTCATACGCTGCCAGCTGGACGCGCCCCGCGTCCGTCCTCTTCCAGACGTCGGGGGATCACGCCCGCCATGCTTCCGCTGGCTGTCTGCTGGACGGGTGCGGCGTCCGTTGTCTTCCGGACGGCGGGGGATCACGCCCGCATGCCCCGCGTCTGTCTGCTGGACGGGTGCGGCGTCCGTTGTCTTCCAGACGTCGGGGGATCACGCCCGCATGCCCCGCGTCCGTCTGCTGGACGGGTGCGGCGTTCGTCGTCTTCTGGACGGCGGGGGGATCACGCCCGCATGCCCCGCGTCCGTCCAGGCGCTAAGGTACTACCGGGCCGGGGGACGCGCTAATGGTCGGCATCCCCGCCGCGCGTCTCCGTTTTTGAAATTTTGAAAATAGGTTACGTATTATACATTTTGGCTACTGCTGCCAAAATCACGAATGGCGTTTTGTTAGGCTGCACTGTACGAATACGGACTTTTTTGATAAAATAATTTCAGGCGCGAAAATGGCTGATTTGTAAACCAATTAGCCAATTTTCACTTAAATGGTCTTTCAGTACGGCGGGTACGGAGTGTTATCGATTGGAAACACATCCGCTGGTTCGAATCCAGTTAAGACCCCGTGGGGATGGCTGACCACCCGTTCCCACAATCGCGGGGATTTAGCTCAATTTGGTAGAGCAGACGTCTCATAACCGTCCAGGCACAGGTTCAAATCCTGTAGTCCCCACCAGCGGCTGCTTTCAGCAAAGCCGCAGACAATCTAACAGCCTTCCGGGACGAAAACAACTGATATCTTGTGCCAACATATATCATAAATTTGTTTCTAACCAATCGGCTTTTCCCAGAAGGCTAAAAAGAAAAGCCCGTCGAGCATGCGCTCGGCGGGCTATCATCATACAGCAATGCGGATACAGAAGTATCTTTCATAAAAAATAAGGTTATTTAGTTCGTGTGTGTGTAAAATATGTCCACCATTCGTACATTCACACGAACTATTTTCTATTCTCACTGGATTTGTGAGGATCGGGAGTTGTTCGGCGTAGTTATATTGGATTTCTATGTAGTCATTGCATATGAAAACCGCCCTGACGAGAGACGTGAGGAGTATATTTTTATACTTCTCCGTCTCTTTTGCTTTTTGACCAATTTTTTCGAAGAAATAGCAAATCTTTTCTTCCGTCAAGGAGCCGCTTTCCTGGAGCAGTTTTGCTTTTGCCAGTTCATCCTTCAATGCGGCTAGAATGCGTTCATTTTCGCTTAGAGAGACGGACACGGCATCGGATATAATTCCACTCTCAATAGCCCTCACGCAGTTCTGCACCTTTTTAGAGACGTCTGATATACGGTTTTCGAGTGCCTGCACTTCCAGTGACGCACTCGTGCTGCCTTGCAGCTTAACTGCCTGACGAGCGATCGCCTGCACAGCTGCCTTATTTGAGATGATTTCATTGGTTTTGCTGTATATCAATTCTTCGAGTACATCTGCACGAATGTTTTTCGTTTCGCAGTATGGATAACGGCTGCTCTTGTGGTGGTGTGAGCAGGCGTAGTAGTAGTATTTAGCCCCCATGCATGATTTACCTGACGTACCTGCGACTTTCGAACCACATGCGGCGCAGAAGATCTTCCCTGACAACAAATATTTACCGTTGGTCCTATATGGATGTTTTTTCATTTTCTTTACCTTTGACTGGGCGAGATAGAAAGTATCTTTTGAAACAATAGGGGGGATCAGATCGTCTTTTCGGATATCCTTCCACATGAATACGCCGATATATCTCTCATTATGCAGGATGTAATACACCCGGCTTCGGGAAAATTCTTTTCCCGCATTCGTGGTGTATTTTTTATTGTTCAATTCCTGCACGATACGGGGAACTGACATCCCATCCAGAAACATCTGGAACACTGCACGGACGATGGGCGCTTTCTCTTCATCGATTATCAGACGGTTCTCCTCATCCAGCTTGTACCCCAAAGGGATATTGCCGCCCGGCCATTTCCCTTCCAGTGCGCTCTGTGTCATGCCGCGTATGACATTTTCAGAGAGTTCGGCAGAGTAGTATTCAGAGATCCCCTCAATGACGGATTCAAGAAGGATACCGGCTGGATCATCGCTGATATTTTCCATGGCAGAGAGTAATTTTACTCCCTGCTTTTTTAATTTGTGCTTGTAATTCGCAGAATCATACCGATCGCGGGAAAAGCGGTTCAGCTTGTACACAATGACGTACTGAAATGTATGTGTCGCGGCGTCGCGGATCATCATCTGAAAACCCGGACGCTTATCTGAACGCCCAGTAAATGCCCGGTCTGTGTAAATGTTTATGATGTTGAACCCATTGCGCTTGGCGTAGTCCTGACACACTCGGATCTGCCCCTCGATGGATTCTTCCCGCTGACGGTCAGATGAGTAGCGGGCATAGATAACGGCGTCTTTCATTTTCGTCTCCATAGCACACTATAAATTTATCTTGACATGCGAAGAAGTCCGCTAATCGGACTTCTAGCTACATTTTTCTGCGAACCTCTATAATCTTTCCAATGATTCTCACTGGCAGTTGTTCTATCTCTGAGTTAGAAAAAAATTTTGGCGGGAAAACATCTTGATTAAACGCTGTTAGCATAATTCCATCTTTGCTTTTGTGAATTTGCTTACAAGTGCCTTCATCCCCATCAATCATAACGACGGCGATATCTCCGTCATCGACGTCTGGCTGAATACGGATAATAACCAAATCGCCTTCTTCGATTTTCGGCTCCATGGATTTTCCAATGATTCTAAGACCAAACACCTTACCCCATGCTTCTTTGGCATCAATATAAAGCTCGCCTTCTATGTTTTGTTCACAAAATATGGGCATACCACATGCTACCCTCCTAACAATCGGAATTTTAATCTTCCCAGATACTCCGTCATATTCAGGGATGAAATCAAAAATACTTGAATGTAAAGCTTGTGAAAGTTTGTACGCTAACGGAAGTCGCATGGAGTTAATTTCACCATTTTCCCATCTTGAAATTGTTGCGTCCGAAACGCCAACCTTTGCCGCCACCTCCTTTGTTGTCATGTGTAAATTCAGCCGTTTTTCTTTGATAATTTGCCCGACTTTTGACATGTTTCATGCTCCTCCGTATGACATGTTAGGTCTTTTATTCATATCCCACACTTTAAACGTCCCCTCTTAAAGCATAGCGCTATGTAACGCTTATCGGCTCAGAAAGCCCGCCACGAATGACGGACCTCCTTCTGAAACTAACGCCTATCCAGTTTTACCATACATGTCTGCTTTCGACTACTTTACCCATGATTCGAATCGGTAACTGCTCAATCTGCTTGTTAGAATAAAAATGCGGCTCATACACATCTTGATTAAATCCAATCAGCATAATCCCATCAGTCTGTTTCTTTACCTGCTTTACGGTTGCTTCATCTCCATTGATTAAGATAATAGCAATATCTCCGCTTTCTACATCATCCTGCTTGTGAATGATAAGCAGGTCGCCTTCTTGTATGCGCGGCTCCATGGAGTGACCGATTACTTTTAAGGCAAACATCACGCCCGTTGAGCCGTCCTCGTTAATTTCTACCATTCCTTCTATGTTCTCCTGTGCAAAAATTGGCGTTCCGGCAACGACACGTCCAACGACAGGGATTTTTATCGTCTTTATCGTAGCCATATCCTCGCCGATAAACACCAGTGGTGAAACATGTAAGGCGTCAGCAACTTTCCTAATTGTTTCTGCTTTAAGAGTAGATATTTCACCAGATTCCCACCTCGATACGGTCGCGGTTGTCACTCCGACTTTCTGCCCTAATTGCTTCATAGTCATACCCATCTCAAGGCGTTTTTCCTTTATCAATCCAGCTTGAGGCATTCGCATGTTTGATACTCCTCTCTAATACTTAACCAACATCTATATTATATAGGAATAATTTCATTTCCGCAATGTAATTGATGAAAAATGTTAAGTTTTTTTACGTCCGCGTATTGATTTTCGTGCACGTAACTGCTATAATATCATCAAGAGTTAGGAAAGGAGGAGTGACCTATCAACAGATTATTGTTATTATCCCATGTCGTAAAAAATGGGATGTCAGCAACGAGATTTGCTAAAGAAATCGGGATTACGTATCAGACGCTTTACCGAAAAATGCATGGCGAATCTTCGTTCATGGATTGGGAAATTAAGAAGTCAATGGATCTCTTACATCTCACTCCAGATGAGGTTTGCGCTATTTTTTTTGACACGAATGATTACGTGTACGTAACTCAAAATCAGAAAGGGGCAGGAGAGTAAAAGATGGAAAGCCTGATTGATTTCATATCGAAGTTTGTCGCTGAAAATCGCGACGACTTTGAAAAGTGGAAAGCGGAGAAGGAAAAACATGAGAGTAAAAACGTGGGTTAAAGAAACAGGTGCTTGTCTCTTCGCGGCTGCACTTGTCGGAATGACCGCTTTCGCTGTCGCCTATGAGCCTGACTTCATGGTGGTTGAATACCGCCATGAAGTCCAGAGCGGTGAGACGCTTTGGAAGGTCTGCGCGGATGTAGCTACAGACGCCAATGATCTTAGTGAGCTGGTCTATCGCACGCAAGTGGAAAACCACCTTAGCGATGCGCAGGTGGCGTGCCTCACGCCGGGCACGGAGATCATTCACCATCCCAAAAGGATGGTGAAACCATGAACATGAAAAAGATCACAATCGAAATCAATGGACAGAACGCAGAGATCGCGCAGAAGAACTGCGCAAGAGTTGACGAAGCGATCGCTCTTCGGGCGCTCCTTTTGCGCGTGAAAGATAGCCTCCCGAAGTCTTACCTCGAAAGGTATCTCGGGGTGAAGTTCAATGGATGAGAATAGGTGGGATGTCTCCGGCGGCTCCGTCTCTCCGACGGAGGCCCCCGGTGTTTCCTGCCTGAAACCATTCTTGACTACCGAGAATCGCTTTCTGGATGCGATCATTCAGAAAATCAAAAGCGGCCGGTATGAATTTGTGCTCCGAAAAAAGAAAAAACACAAAACACTAAGCGCAAACGCCTATATGTGGGTTCTTTGCGATGAAATCGCCCGTATCCTTCAATCTACGAAGGATGACGTGTACAGGCAAGCCGTCGCAAATGTCGGTGTCTTCTTCCCGCTTTCTTGCGAAAGCGCCGCGTTCGCAAGGGCGCGTGCGGTGTGGGAATCGCAGGGAGCTGGCTTCTTTTGCAATGTCACGAGGGAGCAGGCTGGGCAAACGGAATTCAACGCCTATGTAGGCTCATCCAAATACACACAGGAAGAGCTCTCTCGGCTCATTGAAGAGCTGGTGGCAGAGGCGGAGAATCTTGGCATCGACACCAAGGCGTCACGCGAGTGCCGTGCGCTGATTAGTTGGAGGAATTGAATGAAAAGAACACGGCTAACCCCGCGCGGATATCGCCTGATCTGTTCTCTGGTGGATGAGAGGGCGAGCGTGGGGACTGGGTGCCCGCACTGTGAATGGTGCGGACGGACGGATCGCCCCTTGCAGCACCACCACGTCCGTTTCCGGAGTGCTGGTGGCAGTGATACATTGGGGAATCTCATTCTTCTGTGCGATATCTGCCATAGGGATTTGGCTCATGGCGTCAAAGAGAAGGAATACGCCGAGAAGTTCATCAAGTATCGGATGCATAAAACCCCGATACTCGATTTCAATGTCAAGGCGAAGGCGGAAGCCGTGCATATTTACGAGAAATACAAGAAGAAATGAGGCGAAACAATGAGCGATTTCTACTCGAAAGAGGATTTGAAAAACAGTACGTTTTTGCCGTATCCGAGCGAATTTGTTTTTAACCCGGTATTAAGAGCAATTCCTGCGCAAGCGAAGGAACTTTACGCCGTGCTAAGGTACAGGATCAACCTTTCTGCTCGTAATAATGATTTTTGCGATGAGAAGGGCCTCTTCGTACTTTATAACCAAAAAGAGCTTGAAGAGCAAACGGGTATGGCAGAGCGAACCATTAAGTACTGGTTTTCGTTGGCCAGAAAGAATTTTCTGATTGAAACAGTAAGACAGGCACCGGGCTTACCACAAAAAATTTACGTGGCGAATATTGACTACGTTATCCGTCGCCTTGCGGGGCAAGATGTTGCCCCACAGAGGTGCAATACCGTTGCCCCACAGAGGTGCAATACCGTTGCCCCACAGAGGTGCAATACCATTGCCCCACAGAGGTGCAATACCGTTGCCCCACAGAGGTGCAATACCGTTGCACCTCTCTATAGGGAAGAGAGAATACATAGAAAGAAGAAAGAAGAAGAAGAAACTAAAAGAAATGATTTTGGTTCATCCAGTGAACAATTTCGTGTCTTTGCGAATGGTAATTCTGACCTTCTGAATGCCCTTTATGGGTGGGAAGAGGCAAGAAGTGATAAGAACGGCCGACACGTTCCTTTGACTTCGCGAGCGGCGCATATCGCTCTCATGAAGCTTCAAAAGTTATCCGGGGGTGATGTTCAAATGATGATTGCTATTCTTGACCAGTCAACCATGTGCGGGTATCAAGGGCTATTTGAACTAAGGCAACACCCTGAAAAGAAAGAATCAAAGGCGCAGGCCATTTACAAAGCATTGGAGAGTTTATGAGAGAAAAACTGAAAAAAGGGATCGCCGTGCTTGGTTCGGCATATGACTTTTTCACAGAGGAAAAGTCCATTACCTACTATGCGAACTTACAGGACTTACCGGAGGAGGCGGTCATCGCTGCTATTGGGCAGTTGATCCGCACGGAAGACAAATGCCCCTCTATCGCCAAAATCAGAGGAAGAGCGAAGGCTCTTCTTGACGCCGCGCAAGGGAAGCGCGAGCTTGGAGCTGGCGAAGCGTGGAAAAAATTCTACGACGCCTGTATTCACGCTGATTATTTCCGAAAAACGCGGGTGCACTTCGAGGAAGCCGCACTTGAAAGAACGGCTGCCGTGTTTACCACAGAGGAAATTCGCTTCGCAAGCGATAAGGACCTCGAGTGGAAGAGACGGTCGTTCCTGGCAGAGTATGAACGGCAGAGAGGGACGGCCGTACAAGAAGCGGAGAATGCGGCGCTGATTTCTAGGAACCCGCAACTTCAAGCACTTCTGTCTGTGTGTATGAGATTAGGAGGCGGGAAATGAATCTGGCAGTGGCAGAGGGGAAAATCGTCGGTATGCCGAGAGTGTTCTCAGTGTCGGACGGAGCGGAGAAGGTGGCTTTGCTCCGCCTGGACGCCAACGGCGAAGACATTCCTGTCAGTGTTCCGCTAAATGCAACGAATACGAAAGTGGATGTGCTTGAACCTGGTGCACATGCCTTGATAAGAGGCGCGTTGCGGTTTGGGCGTTTCATCAATACCAGTGGGGAGTGGGAATCCACTCGAGGCATCGTCGCGAGCAACTTCGACTTGATCGATGCTCGATTTGAAGAAAATAAAGAGAAAGCCAAAAAAATTTTGGGAGGAGAGAAAAATGAATAATTTCTGCTTTTTTACAGGCAATTTGCCAAGGGATCCCGAGGTCAAAATGACCTCAAACGGTCGCTGCATGGCACGGTTTACCATCGCCGCCAATGAAATTATTTATGACCAGAACGGCGGGAGCAGGCAGATTACAAACTGGGTGCCCATCACCGCTTGGGGAAGGGTAGCAGAGGAAGCTGCTAACTTCCACAAGGGGGATATGGTAAGCGCGTGGGGGAAGTTTACTTCTTCTTCGTACAAAGATCAGACGACTGACACAAAGCGGACTTTTTACGCAATTTCCGCGGATGGGGTAAAGATTGTGTTCAAAAAACACGAAGATAATGCGCCAAAAGGCGATTTTAATCAGTTTGGCAATGAAGTTCCGCCAGCGGAAATCCCGCCTGCGGATATGCCTTATTGAGGAGGAAATGATGACAGAGTATACAGCTTTGGTGACAGTCAGAAAAACGGATGATACCGTTCATACAAAAATCGAGCTCAATCAGCATGCGCAGCTTGAAGTCGATATGCTCATCGCACTCGAGTTTCTTAGAGCCGTACTTGACAGAGCAGAGGGGGGCGGAGTGCTGGTAATTCCGTTCAAAGAAACCGTCAAAAGCATGCTGGAAGACTTAGTGAATGCGGATACAGAAGAACGAGATGCGCTAATGAATATATTCGTCGAAGTTCACGATATTTTGGGAGAGGAGGAACAGGAATGAGACGTTTTGAAAGGATCGATGTGCCGAGCGCCAGAGACGCGGTTTTACCGAAACGCGCCACAGCGCATTCTGCGGGATACGACTTTGTAGCCCCGGAAGATATCATCGTCCATGCGGGCGGAAGCAGTGTTGCGACGCTGAAAACTGGCATTAAAGCTCGCATGGAGCCTGACGAATTTCTGATGATGTGCATCAGAAGTTCGCTGGGGATCAAGTGGGGACTGGCGCTGGCGAATGGCACTGGCATCATTGATGCGGATTACTACGGGAATCCTAACAATGATGGAGAAATATGCATCGCTCTTGTCAATCGGGATCCCTATCGCGATGTGAAAATTCACAAAGGGGATCGAATCGCGCAGGGGATCTTCATGAAGTATCTGCTCGCGGAGGATGACAAAGCGACTGGTGAACGTACTGGCGGAGTAGGGAGCACAGGGGACTAGAATATGAATTTGACAGAAAAGAGCGTAAAGCCGGGCTGCCGGTTTATCAAAAAAATCGACAATACCATGGTCACTGTGGACAACGTGGCCGATTTTGAAAAGAAGTACACGAAAAAGCCCGTGAGGATTGTGTTGTTTCATCAGACGGGGAAGTGGGGAGAAAGCCGGTGCAGGGCCATTCCGATGAGAGAATTTGTAGCGCAGTTCCAGACGGAGGTGGCAAATGATGATGACGGAATATGAGGGTGTGTAAAGATGGGGAAGAATGAAATTGAGTTTGTGAATGGCAGAAGAGTATTACCTGCTTGGTTTGACGTAGAGAAAGCAGAAAGAGCCATTGATTTTTTTCTCAATGCGTCTACATCCAGAACGTACATTACATTCAGCACATTGGCGGGGCGATACTTGATGCTCTATGTAACTGTGTACAGTGGAAGCACATCGAGATGGCGCTTGTGTGAGTTGCTTGGCGTTGATCCGGGAGATAGGGCAACTTTAAAAAACTGGAGTAAAAGGAGAATAGTATAAGAAAAGATGAAAACATGGGAAGCACTGAAAGCGGCAGACGAAGGAAAAAAGATCCGGCAGAGTTTTTGGGGTGAGGGCGTGTACAGCTTCAAGAAGGATTCACGCCTTGGCGTTTGCAAGTCGATGCTTGCAATGCACTACCCTGGTGAAGATTACGACGAAGATTTTGGGGAGTTAGACTGGGACGAGCTTTTTGCGGACGACTGGGAAATTTACGAGGAGGAAGAGGTCAACCAAAAATGAATTTGTGCGATGTGTATATAGAGAAGATTATCGAAGTCAGAACATACGATAACTATGTAATCGCAATCCTTGATACTGATTGCTGGGGATGCAAACGGAAAGGTGAAAAGGTATTTTTCTCAAAAGAGGAATGGGAGAAAGCGAAAAAAGACGGCAAGTATCTTGCTTAGGATTGTTGGATTTGTGGTGAAGCATATGACAATTAGAGAGTTGACAGAAAATCTTGACGTGAATACGCCCCTTTATATAGGCCTGGCTGATAGCGAAAAAGTTGTATTCAGAAGGAAACACGCTTCTGACGTTATACCAGAGTCTTTGCTGGAGGCAGAAATTGTAACTATTGTTTCTTGCTGCAAAGAAGCAATGTACATATTTGTGAGAAGTGCCTTTAAGAGGCGAAGCTTGGGGGAACTGCTTAGTCATATCGCGATGAATGAACGTGTAGATGTATGGATCATTCACCGCGATGGTACTAAAGAACAGGTATATTCTGACTGGCCTGTATGTCTCCTTGATAAAGAATATGATAATTATTCAGTAAAGCAAATAAGCACGTATAAGTCTAAATGGAACTACCCTATTATTGACATAGTGATAGAACCGGAAGGGGAACAAAAGTGATAACGCTTGGAAGTTTATTTGACGGTATCGGTGGGTGGCAACTTGCGGCAGTGAAGAATGGCGTAAAGCCGCTTTGGAGCAGTGAGATCGATCCATTTCCGGCAAGTATCACAGGGAAGCATTTCCCAGACACGATTCAGCTGGGGGATATAACGAAAATCAACGGAGCAGAAATCCCACCAGTCGATATCATATGTGCCGGAAGTCCGTGTCAGGATCTTAGCATCGCAGGCAGAAGAGAAGGCTTGGATGGAAAGCGATCAGGTCTCTTCTATCATGCAATGCGAATTGTAAGAGAAATGAGGGAGAAGACGAATGGGAAGTATCCAAGATTCTTTGTTTGGGAAAACGTCTTGGGAGCCTTTACAAGCAATGCTCGGCGTGACTTTAAAGCCGTGCTCGAGGAAATCGGTCAGGCCGATATTCCAATGCCTGCTTCTGGACGATGGGCAAGAGCCGGAATGGTTAGAAGTAAAGAGTGCGGAATCGCATGGCGAGTGCTTGACGCTCAATTTTGGGGCGTCCCCCAACATCGCGAGAGAATCTTCCTTGTCGCAGGTTTTAGAGGATGGGGGGGTACGTCCAGGTACTCTTTAACCCCGAAAGCGTGCGCGGGAATACTTAGACGAGCAAAAGAAAGGGGGAAATGTCTTCCTGAAATGCTGGAAACGGTTTTAGCAAGGCAGGCGCATAATGGAGACTGAAATTTTCCCTACGAAAAGCTATTCGGAGATTAAGAAAGGGCTTCCTGCAAGTACGCTGAAAGCGACGGGTGGGGCATACGATGGAGAAAGTGAGAACTACATTGTGGAAGAAATGAAAATTTATGAAAGCCACGGGATAGACGCACGGTATAACGAACGCGACATTTCCCCAACGTTGGCATCAAGGATGGGGACAGGAGGCGGCAATGTGCCGTTAAAAATCGAGAAAGGCGTGTGTTTGTGCCAGGGAACCGGAATGTCAAGAAATGGTCCGATCTACAAAGAGAAAACGGCTTTTACATTGACGAGTGTAGATAGGTACTGCACGGTTGCAATCGGCAAGGACAGCTCTCACTTAACCGCAATTGATGTGGCGCACACGCTAACCGCCTACGATTACAAGGCACAGCAAGCTGTTTTGAAGCGGGGCGAAGCGTTCGTCAGAAGGCTTACGCCGCTCGAGTGCGAGAGGTTGCAGGGACTTCCCGATAATTGGACGGCATACGGATGTGATTCGAAACGTTACAAGGCGATCGGGAACGGTATGGCGCAGCCTTGCGCGGATTTTGTGATAGAGAAGTTAGTGGAAGTGTTAAAGGAGAGAGGTTGAAGCATATGAAACTTAAAGAGTTAGTGGAAAAGATTGATAACGATACCCCAATATTTATAATTTGGGGTCCTAACGCTGAAGATATAT
>ERZ1034917.261-NODE-261-length-50540-cov-4773.625334_pt1 | contig 50540 bp, 59 predicted proteins | sample MGYA00520605_ERZ1034917 | MGnify/ENA primary metagenome ERZ1034917 (study PRJEB33766, sample SAMN09781784) | gut metagenome | biome: gut microbiome | host: Homo sapiens | place: Madagascar | study: EMG produced TPA metagenomics assembly of the PRJNA485056 data... | reverse complement strand
TGATGCAAACAATGTGGTGAAGGATGATTTCGCTTACAATCCTGAGACTGGCAAGACTGGCGCATACGTTACATCGGACAATGAGAATGTTTATTCTCTTCCTGAAGCTGAGCAGATGCAAGCTATTCTTGACAAGCAGAACGATGCCTATCAGGTTGCGGTAGATACTGGCGAGATTCCATCTGCCTTTGATGTTCGTAACAAGAATGGTAACTATGACTTGCAGGAGAACATCGGCAAAAATGGAACCTACCTTACTGAGGAAGGTGCTCAAAAGCAGTTTGACAAGAAACTGGCTGATGCCTATGCCCGAAAGAAGGAGATTGAGGCTCTTATCGCTGAGGATAATCGCCAACACGGAAATCCTTTGCTTTCTTATGGTGCTAGTATCGGTGCAAGTAACGGAAGAACCGCTGAGCAGAGTGACTATAGAAATAAGTTGGCAACTTCTCTCGCTCTGGTTAAGCAGCAGATTGGTGCGCTGGAAGCGGTGAAACAATATCCTACAAGTAGCTTGGGGGAGGATGCCTTGAAGGCTCTTGACAATACTGCCTTTACTGCTAAGACATGGGATTTCGGTTTGAATGACTTTGCTACGATGGGGCAGATGGAGCGTATCAAGACAAAGATGGATAACAATATTCCTCTCTCTGGTTCTGATAAGATGCTCCTGAAAAGTAAACTGGGTGCGGATGCTGCTGCGGCTCTCGAAGATGAGAAGATGGGTAACGTCTATCGCTGGACGAAGATTGCAGGGCAGTCTCTCCCATTTATGGCTGACTTCTTCCTGACTGGCGGTTATGGTGGTATTACCAAGGGCATCAGTCGTGGAGCCTTGAAATTTGCTGCTAAACGTGGCATGGGCAAGGTGAGTGCTGCCATCTTGAAGAATACTGGTATCGTGGCTGGTGATGTAATCGGCTCGTATGCGATGGCTGGAACTGAGCAAGCGTTGAAGACTGGTGCTGACATCATGCAGCGACATCTGGGTAATCTGTATCAGGATGAGAAGGGCGATTATAAGTTCGGTACTTTCGATGAGAACGGAAATCTCCTGCATGAGGGTGGTGAGTCTATTGGTACTGCTCTCTATAAGGGTATGACCTCTGCTATGGTAGAGAACTATACTGAAAAACTCTTCGGTCACAACTATGGTATCAAGAAGGGTGCTGTCAACTTCATGGAGAAACATGGTATGAATGCTTCTGCTGAGTTCTTCAAGAATATCGGCAAGAGTGGACTGTATACCAATGCCAAGAAGTGGATGGAGAAGTTTGGTTACAACGGATATTTCGAGGAAGTGATGGAAGAAGAAATTGGTATTCCTCTTCATGCTCTATTGGATGGAGATAATAAGTTCTCCGACCTTCTTGATGCTAGACAACAACTCGACATTATCGGTGGTATGGCTATCTCTGTTGGCTCTATGTATGCGATGGGTGCTGGCTCCCGACCAGTAAAAGGTATCTACAATCGTGCTCAGTACTACCGATTCCGCAACAAGTTGAACGTGGCTGATAGTGATGCACAGAACCTTATGGGCGATAACTGGGCAGACATCAAGGATAAGATAGACAACGCAACCAACGAACAGATGGGTGGTGTACTGGCTGATATTCTCCGTCAGAGAGATACCATGACCAAGGAGCAGATTAATGCTGCTGTTAACTATGGTGTCAACCTGATGAAGATGCGTGGCTACAATATTGCAAAGACTGCTGAAATGAATGCAAGAGAGATTACTAATGAGCCAACAACTCCTGAGGAGCAGCATCAGGCAGATATTGACAACGCTTATTCTGAGGGGCATGATGCTGATGATGCAGATAAGCATGATATTCAGATTCAGCAGGAAGACCAGATGAAGACTCTTGCAGCAGCATTGGGTATCTCTGAACAGCAGCTATCTGCCATGAGTGATGAGGAATTGGAATCCCTGACTGGGCAGGATGATAAACTTGACCAAGCTATCTATGACTACCAGTTGTCTTCTGCCCGATACCAAGGTGTTGTTGATGATGCACAAGACAAGGTTGACCTTGCTGCTCATCAGGCAGAGCAGAGAGTGGATATGTACACAGACCAGAGTCGTGGTTCTGTCCGTAACGCTACTATCAAAGCATCAGGTGGCTTGGAAGACTATGGTGTCTATATTATCAGTGGTAATATTGCTACTCATGATGATGGCTCCATTGATGTAAGCAATAGCGATGGTATGATTCTATACTATGACCCGACAACGAATAGTGTAGAACATGCTGATGCGTTGATGTTCGCTGAACTGGGTGAAGAACTTCCTGCTGATGATGTGAAGGCTCAGGCGGTAGCTGATGCTAAAGAGAATGCTATCAAAGAGATTGCTGGTATCATTGATGGAACCGTTGAAGTGGGCTCCCAGTTCAATGTGACTGATACTGATGGTACAGAACATACCTATGAGGTGTTGGCTGACTATGGTGATGGTACTGCTGCTATCTCTATAGATGGTAACGTGGTGGAGAATCCTTATTCGCTTGCAGACTTGCAGCAGATGAAAGACTTGGAAGACCAGAAGAGACTGGAAGCTGCCAAGGTTGAGCGTGAGCAGATGGAGAAAGAACGTGCTGCCCAGCAGAATCAGGAGACTGAGCAGACTCAACCTTCATTTGATTTCAATCAGATTCTCAATGATAATGGTAACGTGGTGCTCGTTGATGTGCTTGATAAGGATGGCAATACGAAATACCCTGACTCTAGATTGTTCCTCATTCGTGATGCTGGTGCCAAGGCTAAGGTAGTAGAGTTGAAGAGTGATGGTACTATTGTTCCTCATGCTGTGAATAAAGAAGATGTGGCTACAATCTCTTCTATGTCGCTCGATGAATACAAACAAGCTATGCCTGAATCCTCAATGATAGAGGATAATAGTGGAGAGAATATAGGTGATAATGAGGTCGCGGCTCCTGATAATGAGGTCGCGGCTCCTGAATCTGCTGAGACTCCTGCAACAGAACAGACTCCTGCTGCTCCTGCCATTACCCTTGAAGATGGAACCATTGTTCCTATGCTGGAGGATGGCAATCCTGACTTCTCGAAGCTGACTGCCGCACAGACTGCTGAGTTGTATGATACTCAGTTCGGTGAGGATGCAGATAGTATCGTATCTGGATATGTGTCTGACGCAAAGAAGGCACTCGACAAGGCTAGCAACATGACCGTGAAGGGTAAGACTTTCGTGGAACAGAAGGCTGCTAAGGATGCCAAGGAGAAGGCGATTGCTGATGCTCAGGCGGCTTATGACTCTGCTATTGCTATCCGTGATGCTTATAATGAGCGACAACTTGCCAAGGTGGAAGATACTGCTGAGGGTAGAAAGGAACTCATTGAGAAGGCAAGAAGAAAGTTCGCTCGCTTGAAGAGTGCTGTTAAGGATGATGCTGAGGCTGTATCACAACTCTACAGAGATACCATCGGCTCTCTCCTTCATCGTCTGTATGATAGTACTGGTATTGATGTGACAGATACAACTCCGCTTACTGCCGAGGAGTATGTGGCTAGCAACCTCGGTGCTCACTCTCTCAACTATGAGGGAACAGAAACAAGCAAGGGTGTTAAGCAAGAGACTGGATTGAGCAGAGAAGACTTTGCCAAGACTCAGTTGCTCGCTGCTGATGGCAAGGGAACTACTATTGATGCGCTCGTTCATAGTCTGTGGGAGAATCGTCCATCCAACCTTGAATCACTAGACACTCAGGATATTCGTAATGCTCTTATCGGTGTACTCAATAGTGGTTTCAAGGCTTCGGAAGCAAGGAATTTTGTTGAAAATATTCGCATTGCTCAGGCAGAGAACATACTTGAAGAGCAGAAACGTGCTCAGGAGAATGCAGCCTATGCTGAGCAGCACAAGGCTGAGCCAGAGGCCGAGTTGAAGGCGAAGTCGGATGAAAAGGCTGAGTTGAAGGCGAAGTCAGAGGAGAAGTTGGATAATGAATCGTCTAATGAATCTAATGATTTGGATAATGAGAAGACAAATGACAAAATAAATGATAATATAAATGTTCCTGAGGATGCTACTGATGAGAATCCTTTAGGCGCAGAGCGTGATGAATCTGACCTTCCTTTCTCTGCCAAGGAGAATGGCAAGCAGCAGACAACTGCCGAGCGTGCTGCTGACGTAGAGAAGAATAAGGTGGATGATATGAAGGTCGTTGACAACATCGTGGGCGAGAAGACTCGAAAGGCTTTTGAGAGACTGGCTAAGATGATGGGTGCTGACATTCAATGGCAGTACTCTGACAAGTTGGGCAACGGCTGGATTCAGGAGACTACGGATGCCGATGGCAACGTTCATCGTACCATCTTCATCACTCTTGACTCTTCTATCACGGAAGGTGCTCAGTTTATCTTCGGTCACGAAATGACTCACCAAATCAAGAACCTGAACCCTGCTGCATACAATGAGTTGACTCAGCTTGTGCTTGATACCTATGGCTCTGATGCCTTCGACAAGGCGGTAGATGAGACCATGCAGAGATATTCTGATGCTGGATTCTCTGGACGTGCTAGAGATTACTACGCTGAGGAGGTTGTTGCTGATGCGGTAGGCGAAATGATTCGTGACCTTAACTTGGCTCACACTCTCGCTATGAAGATGTCTCATCCTCTGCTCGCTGCTATCCATGAGATATTGCAGAAGATTAAGTTGGCATTCTTTGGTACTGAGTATAGCGATGTGACCAAGAACATCATCCGCTCTATCGAACAAGCCTACGTGAAGACTGCCAATGGTCAGGTAACGAACTCTGAGACTGGCGAAGATGTTTCCTTCTCTCTCCGTCAAAAGCCCGAACCTAAGAAGAAGGGTATCGGATACAAGGTGTTCGTATTGAAGGATGGCAAACTCTATCCACCAATGGTAGCGAACCCTGATGGTGCTGCTACTCCAGTTGGTGTATGGCTTGATGCTGATGCAGCCCCTATTGCAGGAGAAAGCAAGACTGGCAGACCTCAGGTTAAGCAGGGTGGCAAGGGAACACAAGGCGGTAGCGGTAAGCTAGCCTATAGACCAGGCTGGCATCTTGGTGTAGTGCCTTACGCTATCCAGTTCAACCGCAAGGATGCTGAGGGAAACAAGACTCTCTTCCCTAAGAACTTCGTCTTCGCTGAGGTGGAGTATGCTGCTGATGTAGATTATCAGGAGGAAGCTCGCCAAGAGGGTATCAATTCATCGGGTAAGTATCAGCATTCTCTTGCTGGCTTGAAACATCTGCCTACTGATGGATATTATATGTATCGTACCAACCCGAACCCTGAGACTGACCCTTGGGTGATTACTGGTGCGATGAAGGTAACCCGTATCTTGACTAGAGCAGAGCAAGCGGAACTTGTGAAGAACGCCGGTCGTGAACCTCAGCAGATTCAGGAGGGCGATATTGTTACTGATGATGTTGTGAACAGCATCAATCAGGAGATAGCTGATGCTCCTAAGTTCTCGTTGAAGGTTTATCATGGTAGCGGTGCTGACTTCACAGAGTTTGACTTCGACCACATGGGCGAGGGTGCTGGCTCCCAAGCATTCGGTTGGGGTGGATATGTTACATCTTCCAAGAAGATAGGAAAAAGCTATGCTACTCTGATGGATAATGACCCTTCTAAAGCATATTATCGTATTCAGCGTTCTAATGGTACAAGGTTCGCCAAGAAATATCCTACTCTCGAATCATTCCTGCATGGTGATAAGCAAATAGCCATGAATGACAAGTTTACAGAGCAGGAAAAGATTGACTTCTACAATGAAATGAAGAAGTTGGCTGAGCCATACCATAATCTATATGAGGTGGATATACCTGAGGATAATGGCAGCAACTATCTGGATTGGGATGCTCTTATAACTGACGAACTTATAGATAAGGTAGCTAAATCACTGCCTTCTTTGCGTAGCTTCGATATTAAGGACTTGAAGAAGGATAGAACCTTTGACAACTTCTATAAGACTATCTCAATGAGAAGTGCTAAGGATGATGCACCCTTCAATGATGATAAGGCAGCAAGCCAACTTCTCGCTTCTCTTGGCTATACTGGCATCAAGTATAAGGCTGGTCGTAACTTTGGTGGTGCTGAGGAAGGTGACACCAACTACGTTATCTTCAAGCCTGAGGATATGAGAATCACAGAGCACACAAAGTTCTCTCTCCGTTTGAAGTCTGCTATTGAAGAAACAGAAACCAATCCGTCTGACGCACAGAAAGAGAGTGGCAACTACAAGAAAGGACACATCAAGTTCGGTGGCTACGATTATACTATAGAGAATCCAAAGGGTTCAACTCGCTCAGGCAAGGATGCCGATGGTAAAGAATGGAAAGTTACCATGCACGATACCTATGGCTATATCCGTGGCAAGTTTGGCAAGGATGGTGACCATTTGGATATGTTCATCAATGACAAGGCAGACCTTGATAATTGGAATGGTGATGTGTTTGTAGTTGACCAAGTGAATCCTGATGGCTCGTTTGATGAACATAAAGTACTGTATGGTTATGACTCCATGGATGATGCCAAAAAGGCTTATCTCGCCAACTATAGTGATGGCTGGCAAGGTCTTGGCAATATTACTGGAGCAAGCAAGGACGAGTTCGACAAGTGGCTTGATACGAGCAATCGTAAGTTAAAGCCATTTGCAGACTATGCTAAAGTAAAGTTCTCGTTGAAGGATATAAAGCCAGTAGGTGTTGGTGCTTTCGGAAATATATACAATCAGTTCCGTGGCAATGCCAAGGCTGCAATCGAGTTCTTGAAGAAGGTTCGTGGTGGAGAAGCTGTTGGTGCTCTTCATCACAAGGACATTGGTGATATTGATTTGGTTTGGGGTAAAGAAGGAACTGGACATAGTGATGGCTATGGTCTTTCTAAACTTGTGAAGTATCATCCTGAGGTTCTTGATAATTTGCAGGAGATTCTGAATGATATGCGTGTAGTTTCAAGCAGTAAAAATCGTGTAAACTTGGAAAGTGAAACCCATAAGGCTGGTGTTCGTCTTACTTGGGATGGAGAAAGAAAATCTTGGTTGTTGACTGCATTTAAAAAGGAAACTTCGGCAAGCGACAAGAGGACAGACACTGCCGCTACTTCGTTGGAAGGTGACACCGCTCTCTCCCAAACCGAAGGTTCTGCTGCAAAGATAGACAATTCTTCTGAAACTACCAAGAAAAATGGCGAAAAAGTTGATGTTGAGGCTCCAAAAACTTTCGATGAGTTCCTGAATCATCCTTCTTTGAAGTTCTCAATCAAGAATGAGGAACAGAGAAAAGCGGCTGAGGATGCTTATGAATATGCTTCCAAACTCCGTCCTAACAAGTATGCTCAGTATGCTCTGGTGGATATGAGCAATCCTTCAAACTCTCCTCAGTATTACGAGAAGAAAGTGTTGGCTGATAGATGGAGACGATTCTATAACAAGGCGGTTCATAATGAATTGGATGATGTGTATAAGGATGCTTGGGGTAACTACAAACTCTTTGACCTTGACCGACCTTTTGCTGACCAAGTGAATGAGGTGAAGGGTGATGTTCCTAACGAGTTCAATGCTCCTGATGTGGTGGCAAACAAAAATGCCGACAACGAAAGCGGTGCAGAGTATCATGAATACAAGCAAGACGAATCATCATCTGTTACTTATAAGGATAGATATAAGGCTTTCAAGCAACGTGAGGCTAACAGAGAGAAGACTGCCGGATTGAGAAAGGAACGGAATGAAGTCGAGGATGTCTACAAATCAAAGAGCGAAGAGCGTGTTGAATACAACAAGCAACTGATGAAGGAGTATATGGACGAGCATGGTTTGTCTTCTGAAAACGATATTCCTTATGATGTTTGGGATAATTTGAGAAGTAAATCTTTCGAGAAGTATCAGGATGAGTTGGATAGTCTGTTTAATAAGTATAAAGACTTAGATAAACAGATTAAGGCGGTGGCAGAACCTCGTTTCTCTTTGAAGGATGAGAAGATTAAGAGCGTTGCTGAGAAGTTTGGGGTAAATGAGGATGATGTTGCTATGTATGCGAATGCTGTGGAGAAAGGTTCTACTGCTGAGGCGGCACGTGCCAGAGCAAACATCAAACGATATTTGTTGCAGGCAAATGAAGACAAGATTTCCTCATTTAAGGAACTTATGAAGTACACCGTGCCAGTAAATGAAGCCTTGAAAGAGAACTTTGGTGACCTTGATGCAATGATTGAGGAACGAAGAAAGCAGATTGAAGCAGAGCGTAATGCAATGGAAGCTGCAAGAAAAAGAGCGCAGGAAGAGGAAGAGAAGAGACAGAAACATCTGGATGAACTCTCTCTGATTCCAACTGATGAACTTGATAAGCGTTATATGGATGCCATTGCTAATAATGATGAATCAACGGCAAGGGAAATGCTTGATGAATCAGCTAGACGCAAGGGTTATGGTGACGTTGATAGCGATTACCAAGGTCAGGGAGCGTGGGCTGCTCCATCAAATCCTCAATATGAGTCAGATGAGGCAAGAAGAGCCGACATAGAAAACTCTCCTGATGTAAACTTGGAAGATATTGCATTAGGCTATAGTTTGCAGCCTGATGATTATTTCGACAATCCAAGAGCGTATATGAACAATACTGCTTATGGATTGGAGTCTGCTCATGTTATAAAGAATGCACTTGATGCCATTAAGAATGGCGAGAAAGATGTTAAGGTTAAGGTTTATCGTGCCGTTCCTACTTCTGTAAAGGAAGGAAAGTTGCGTAATGGTGACTGGGTTACTCCTTCAAAGAAGTATGCTGAAATGCACGGTGACAATAGGTTGGAAGGAAAATATCGTATCATTGAAGACGAGGTTCCTGCAAATCAATTATGGTGGGATGGCAATGATGCTAATGAGTTCGGCTTTGATGATGGCAAGGAATACCGATATAAGAATGCCAAGAATAATCGTAAGTTGAATGACCTCATAACTTATGATAATAAAGGCAACGTGATACCTCCTTCCAAGCGTTTCAATTCTCGCAAGAATGACATCCGTTTCTCTCTCGCTGGTGAGCGTGGTGCGGCTGATATGGCTGAGGACTTGAAGAGCCTACATACTCCTGATGAGGTGGATGATGCTATCAAGACTGCCATTGAGGATATGCCGAGCGGCTGGAAGATGGCTAACAAGAAGACGATTCATATTGTTCAGGCTCTGGGCGAGAACCGCAAGGCAGAGATTGCTGGCGAGGAACCTAAGTTCTCCCTGAAGGATGGCACTCTCATTAAGGCTGGAACATACTTTAGTGGTGGCGGTCTTGTTGAGGAAGGCTTGAAGGGTATCATCGACCCAGTGGTGGCAGTTGAGTATGACGAGAAGATAAGCGGTGTATATCGCAACAACTTCGGGCAGCACATCGTTACTGCTGATGTTCGTGATGTTGACCCTAAGGAGTTGGTGAAACAGATAGATGGCGAGGTAGAGTACTTCCATGCCAGCCCAGTCTGCAAGAACTACTCTCAGGCGAAGAGTAACCATGCAGAGGTGGAACTTGACAAGGAGACTGCTGCTAGTACTGCCGAGTTTATCAATGCTGTGAAACCAAAGGTGGTGACCATTGAGAATGTGAAGGGTTATAAGGATTCGGAATCGATGAAGACTATTACCGATGCTCTGGATGCCAACGGCTACACTTGGGATGCGGATGTCTATAACGCTGCTGACTATGGCGGCTACACCAACCGAGAGAGATTGATTGTCCGTGCGGTTCGTGATGGCAAACTCCCTACCAAGCCAAAGAAGATGGCACGCAAGAGCGGATGGTATGAAGCTGTGGCTGATATTATCCCGACCCTGACCGAGAAGAAGAATGGTGTGGCTCCTTGGATGGATATTCGCTTGAAGGCTGATGGTATTGACTGGCGAAACATTGACAAGCCATTATATGTGATGGGTAGTGCCTATGCTGACGGAAAGATTCCTCATGCCTTCGCTGATGAACTGCTGCCAACACTCAGAACCAAGAGTGGTGATGTGATTGTGATGCCTGATGGTAAGGTATATCGTGCCATGGGTAGAGTGCTCGCTAGAGTATCAGGAGTGAGCGATGATTACAAGATGCCATTCTCTGAGAACCTGAGCCATACCATCATCGGTAACGGAATCCCTACTCAGTTGACGGAACATGTGATTGCTCCTCTACTTACTGGCTCTGACCCTAAGTTTAGCATCCGTACCTATCATGGTACTGGTGTTAGATTTGACAAGTTCGATTTATCTCATGCCTTGGAGGGCGAAGGAAGCGAGACGTTCGGACATGGTGTGTATGTTACGAACTCTAAGGAGATAGGCACAGATTATGCACAGAGAGCTAAGGATAAGAAGGCAATATTTGGCTTTGAATTTGTAAATCCACAAAGTATGTCAAAAGAGGCACAGGATATGCTGAGACATTATATGTATAAGCATCAAGATGTGGCAAAGGGCTTGGAGAATGCACGTAAAGATTTGAAAGATGTTATAGGAAAATTCCCTGATACAGATTATCTGCAAGAACTAAACGAAATTCTTGCAAAGGACGATGATAGCATAGCTATACCAAGTAATAGAGCATATCGATATGATGTGGATATTCCTGATGATAATGGCAGCAACTATCTTGGATGGAACGAATCTCAGAATTTTCCATTGGAAAAATGGTATAGACTTTGGGAAATAACCCACAACGGTTTCAGTGAAAACGAGTATTTCAAAGATGGTGGAGCGAGATATGATATAGATAGGATTGAGCGTATCACCCAAATGAAACTTGAATCGCCAGAGAATGGCATGCAGAAACTTCCTACATTGAAAGGTGAAGAACTTTATCATGCTTTGGAAGATTTCTTTGACCGTGAAAGACCTTTGCGTGGTGCAAAATTAGCATCAAGGGCTTTGAGCGAAATAGGCTTTGTCGGCATCAAGTACCCTGCTGGCATGATTCATGGCGGTGCTGAGGAAGCCGATTACAACTATGTGATATTCGATGAGAACAATGCCAATATCGTGGGCAATACCAAGTTCTCCTTGCGCTATGACCAGTTTGAGCATGACTTGAACCAGTGGAAGAAGGATAATAATCTGCCTAAGGATGCCCAGCGACCAACCATCCCACAACGAAACGCTGGCGAGAGTGCCGTTGACTTCCTGAGGAGAGTGGACGAGTATCGAAAGCAGATGGCTCTGTGGAAGACTGCTCCAACCTACGAGCAGCATCTTCTGAGTGATGATACTGCACTTGGAGAGTTCAACCGAGAGTTGCAGAAGGGTTCTGTGCTCAAAAGAATCGCCTTCCAAGATAGTATGCTGGCTATCCGCAAGGCTCAGGAAGCTATCATGAAGGAAGTGGGTGTTGACCGCCTGAATATGGCTGAGGATGCCTATACTTCCGAGAACCGCAGTCATGGCAAGGGAAAGAACGAGTTTGAGGAGTACAACAATGAGTTCTTGCAGCCATTGAGAAAGGCTTATCATCAGATGAAGAAGATACTGGGCGATAGCTATGATAATGTCCGTATCTACATGATGGCTAAGCATGGCTTGGAGCGTGATGCACAGATGGCATTCAAGAAGTCATTGGAAGCTGACTATGAGGACGTGGCTCAGAGAAGTGCAGCATACAAGGCTTACAAGGGCGATATGAACCGTATCATTAATGATAGCGACCTAGAGTTTGGCAGAGTAGACTTCAATACTTGGAGACAGAGAGATAATGCTCTCAGAACGAAATATTCTCCATCTTATATGGACAATCGCTACGACAAGAATGGTATTGCCTACGATTACTCAGGCTTGTCTGCTCTCTTTGACGGCTCAGACTTCGAGGAAGCTGCCTACAAACTGGTAAAGGATATTGAGGATAAGTATGTAACCGAGACTCACAACCTCTGGGATGCAACGAATGCGGCTACCAAGAAGATTCTCCGTGATGGCTATAAGGCTGGCATGATGAGCAAAGATACTTATCAGTATGTGCGTGATATGTATAGCCATTATATTCCTCTCCGTGGTTGGGATGGCACTACTGCCGACCAAGTATGGGACTATATCGGTGGTGGTAAGGGTGCGTTCAATCAGACGTTGAAAACGGCACATGGACGAACCTCTATCGCTGATGACCCTATCGCATACATCGAGAATATGGCAGAGAGTGGAATCCTGCTGAACAACAAGAACTGGGTGAAGCAACACCTGATGCTCTTGGCTCAGAATCATCCTACCTCTCTTCTTACCCTGAGCAAGGCTTGGTACGTGAAGAGTACGGATGCCAACGGCAACGAAGAGTGGATTCCTACTACACCTCAGATTACTTCTCAGATGGATAGCAATCAGGTGAAGGCTTCCATTGATGCTTTCGAGAAGAAGATGGAGCAGATGGCTCAGACTGGCGATGCTACTCAGAAGAGAGACGGATTGAACATAGCCTATCCTCAGACTCACAGCGAGGAGAGAGAACATGAGGTTCGAGTGATGAAGGATGGCGAGGAATATGTTATCTACGTGAATGGTGACCCTCAGTTGGCTCAGGCGATGAACAATACCAGAGCACACCGAGTAAGAGAGATTCAAAGCGGCAAACTTGATAGGGCTGCTGCTTGGTTGGGCAGAAAGATGGCTGCTGCCTATACCAGTCTTTCACCTCTCTTCATTCCTTCCAACTACTTCCGAGACCTGACCATGACGCTGGCATCTTCCGCTATTCGTGAGGATGCAAAGTACAACTATCTGCTCAGAAAGAATCTTGCTACCTCTTGGAATCTCGGTTTCATGCTGAGAGACTATCAGAACGGCAAGTTGAGAGATAAGGTAAACAACGGAAACGCTACACCAAAGGAACAGATGTTCTATGACTTCATGATGAATGGTGGCGAGACTGGCTTTGTCTCTTCGCTTGATGTCGAAGACTTGAAGAAGAAATTCAAGAATGACTTGAAGGATTTGGATAGATGGAAGACGAACCCAGTAAAGGTAGGGCACACCATCATGGATGGCATTGAGTTCCTGAACAGAGCAATCGAGGATAGTAACCGATTTGCGGTTTACATGACATCTATTCAGTATGGACGTTCTATTGATGAGGCTGTGAATGATGCCAAGGACGTGACCCTGAACTTCAACCGCAAGGGTACTGGCGAATATGGTTGGCAGATGATTAGAAACCTCTATCTCTTCATCAACCCAGCAGTACAGAGTTTGCAAACATTGGGTGCGCTTGTCAAACATCATCCTTTCAAGTTCACGGCTGTTACTGCATCATGGTTGGCGAGTGGTGTGCTGGTTCCTATCGTTAACGCTGCCCTGATAACTCTGTTGGGCGGTGATGATGATAAGGATAAGTACTGGCAGTTCACCAAGTGGGATAGAAGAAACAACCTTATCATGTGGGTTCCGTTCACTCATGAGTATATAAAGATTCCGCTTGCTCAGGAGTTCCGTTCCTTCTATGGAATAGGCGATATGATTGCATCCAAGATGATGGGTGGCGAGTTGGCTGAGGAAAGTTGGAGCCAGTATGCAGAAGACTTGCTCGGTCAGGTGGTGGATATGCTTCCGCTCGACCCAACTGGATATGACGGAAATATTGCGGTCAGTCTGATGCCGAATGCTATTCGCCCAGTCTTTGAGTTGGCTTTCAATGTTGACTTTACTGGCAAGCCATTATTTAAGGAGACAGAGTATAACAAGTATGACCCGAACTTTACCAAGGCATACGTGGGCACTCCTGATTGGTTGGTTCGTGCATCTAAGATGGTTAACTCAATCGGAAACGACTATCCTGATGTGCAGCAGAACAGCATTGATGCTTTCGGTGACCCAAGATACAACCTGAACAACCCTGCTGTGGTTGACCATGTATTGTCTTCTTATCTCGGTGGTGCTTACACCATGGGCAGTCAGGTGCTCGGTGTTCTTACCAAGTCACTCAACGATCCGAAGGAAATTAAGGTGGCTGATATTCCATTATTCAGCAAGTTCGTCAGCAATCCTGATGATAGACCGGTTACTAAGAAACAAGGTGATGAGTTCTGGAGTATGAAGGAGAACCACGACCGTGCAGCCAATACCCTGAGCAAGTTGAAGAAACAAGCTAAGGTGGATGGCGATTACTCTATGCTGGAACGATTCTACGGTTCTGAGGAGTATAAGCAGTACAAGCAGGATGATGCGAAGGTGAAGAAGTATGAGGAAGACAAGAAGAAGGAACGTGCTGAGGAGAGTGGGGAGGAGTATAGACCTCACAAGTTGAATGCCGAGGATATATACAAGGCTCATGCTACTCCGAAGGATGATTTCGAGGACTTGAAGCTGAAACAACTCTACACCAAACTGAACGGATTCAAGACTTCCTATGACCTCTTGGTTGATACGGCTCCTAGTCAGAGTGATGGCTACTACAACACCAACAAGGCTGCTATTGATGCCATTGACGAGATTTCCCTTGATAAGCAGGAAATATCCGAGTTGAAGAAAGGTTTCTTGGATGATGGCAAGGATGCCTACAACGCTGAGGACATGAAACAGATTCGTGACCTGAGAAAGAAGATTCTTGCCGTGCTGGAGAAGGCTAACAAGGTAGTTGTGGCTAACCAGAAGGCGAAGGCTGAGAAGTAATACATATATGACTATCCCCTGAAAGTGCTAGGCTTTCGGGGGATAATTGCTTTTAATCTGAAACTTATCGCCTATTAAAATCATCTAAATCTATCAATCTGTAAATATTTATAAAGTTTAACTTTTAAAGTTGTGCGTAAATGTATCTGTTTACTAGTTTCTTATTATATTTGCTACCTCTAAGAATTTTTGATTAAATCAGCAAAAGAATCTCAAACATATAAACTTAAAAAAAACAATGGCTTATGAGACAAGAAGAAGACGAAGACCTACGAGTCAGGAAGTTAATTGGAGAGATTACTAAACTTCTCCCTGAACGAAGCAAGATTAAGACGGACTTGCTTTATTTCAAGTATGCGCCTATATTGGTCATGCTTATGCGATGGTATGGTGTATCTCAGTTCTATGACAACAAGATGGAGATAACACTATGGTACGAAGAGAATGAGGAACCAGTCTGGTTCTTCTACTTCATCACTTACATTCTTTACCCGATTTCTCTTTGGAAAGGTCAGGTACTGCACAGATTGTGCGTGGAGTGGAGAATACCGCTCTTATATTCAGCAGGAGTCAACGTAATACACATCATGTTCGGCTCTATCGTTATCACAAATAATATGTATTATTGTGATATGTTCCTGATTACACTCATTTTAATTTTATACGCTTATGTCGCAATTAGTAAATTACAGCATCATCGAAGCTGGACTTCGTGCTCTCGCAGATAAGGCACATGAATCAGCAGTTGCCCAAGCAGAGGGCAAGCCTATCCCTTGCGGTCTGTCGGAAGGAGATATGGAACTTGTGGCACTCCTTACTGCCATGATGAATGATACGCAAGCCAACAAAGGATGGTGTGCTCACGAAATGGGCAAGTCTATCTCATCCTTTGAAAAGTATGTTCACGATGGCAAGATACCCGAAGGCATCCACGACCAGTTCGGGCATGAAAAGAAGTGGAATAAGTCGCTCATCCGATACTTTGCCAACAAGAAGGCTTTCTTCCACAAGTTATCACGAAAGTACGGCATCCACCTTTAGTAATCGCTACACATTATATATATATAGGAGAGACGCAATCGCCACTCCTATATATTTACGACCTTTTCCGTAACCATAAATCTTTGCTAATCACACACTTATACAATCTTTTACGAGTTTATCAATCTCTATTCATATTATTCGTATCTTTGTACTCGTAACGTTACGTAGTATTAATCAATTAATGTTTAACAAAAGATTCAGGATAATATGGAAAGTAAAACGTATGTATTCGGAAACGAAGGCTCAACATCTAACAATGGGATGCTCGGTCTTCTCGCACCCCTTCTCCAGAAGCAGGGTGTTGACCCTAATGTCCTTCTTGCCATGAAGGGAAACAATGGTTTCGGTGGCGAAGGTGGATGGTTCATGTGGGTAATCTTCCTTTTCTTCCTCATGGGTTGGGGAGGTAACGGCTGGGGAGGTTTCGGCAATAATGGTCGTGGTGGTCTCGCCAACGAGATTAACAATGACTATGGTCGTGGTCTCCTGATGGATGCCATCGGTGGTAACCGCAATGCACTCAGCAATTTGGCTACCCAGTTGAACTGTACAGAAGGTCAGATTCAGAGTGCTATTTCTGCCTTGACCTCTCAGGTTCAGAGTGTAGGTAATCAGGTTGGTATGAGCGGTATGCAGACTATCAATGCCTTGCAGCAGGGTAATATGCAGATTGCTCAGCAGATTGCAAACTGCTGCTGCCAGACTAATAACAACATCACTACTCAGGGTTATGAGAGCAAGTTGGCTATCTGCCAGCAGACTCATGCCATTAACGACAATGCCAATGCCAACGCATTGATGTTGCGTGACACCAACCAGTCTAACCATCTTGCCTTGATGGGTAAACTCGACCAGATGCAGACTCAGGCAATGCAGGACAAACTTGATGCACTTCGTGAGAAGAATAGTGCTCTTGTAGCACAGATTTCCAACGAGCATCAGACTCAGGCTTTGCAGGCATACCAAGCACAGATTATCACTCCAGTGAATGCTGCCCTTTCAGCCTTGCAAGCAGAGGTAGCTGGCATCAAGTGCAAGTTGCCTAATACCGTATCTGTACCATATCCTCAGTTGAAGACCTACAATCCAGAGGTGTTCCAAGCTGCAGCTATGGGAGCATACGCTGGTGATGTAGCAGCAGCCAACGCAGCATCAACCGTAGGTTGTGGTTGTTAAAGGAAAGGAGGTAACTATGTTCCCTTTAAACTATCCTTTCAGCCCATTATTCCCAATGGTCAGGAGACGGAATCCTATCAAGAGAGTTGATATTGGCGGTATCTATGAATTGAAGACCAATGCACTTCAAGTAACCAACGAGAGTGTAGACTTCGGTATCAATCCTAGCTGCTACAAGGCTTTACCTTGTGAGAGTATCGTACTGCTAAAGATTCATCAGGGAGTGCCTACTACTGGCGCAGCCCTTCCAGTCAAGATTGTAGTGCCACACAATGGTGCAACAACCATCAGCACTACTAGCGGAACTACAAGTGGAACAACCACGGCTGGCACAACTAAGTCTTCCGTGGTAGACCATACTGGTTCTGCTGTAACTGGAGCGGGTCTTTCAAGCACTACGGAAGCTCTAGCCTATATCAACAAGAAGAGCGGAACAATCCGACTGCTTGGGTTTCAGCAACCAACTGGCGGCTAACAGAGTATTAACAATGGGGCAGATAGCAATGTCTGCCCCTATAAAAGAGAAAGAAAATGTTTCAAGGTTTAAGACAAAATTCCCTTTTTTACATATTAGACAAGGGAGGAGAAAAGCCGACTCTCAGAATCGGTCAGGTTATATCGGTAAGTGACCCTCAGCAGAAGTTCCCGACAACTTACATCCCGAATCAAGTGCCGAACTTCGATACAACGGTTGATGTAAAGGTGAAGGTTGGAGAACAGCAACTCAACTTCGAGAAACTGCCATCCACCGCTCAGATAGCCAACTCAGGAACTAATGGTGTAGTTGTCAGCGATAGCCGTGATGCCATGTGCGCAGAGGTTGATTCCATGCTCAGGCAAGCCAAGGGTATCTTGGAGAGTGTTGACTACAATAAGGCAGTAGTGGAATCATGTGATGAAATAATAGCCAAACTCAATCCTCAGATTGCCAAGGATAAGCAGCAAGAGCAGGACATCAGTAACCTGAAATCTGACATGAACGGAGTGAAGGGTACGCTATCCGAAATCAAATCTCTTCTGTCTGATGCCTTGAAGCTCAGTAAGAACTAATAATGGTAAGAAGATTATGGTAATGATTGAGATTACAGAAGATAAGTTCGATGATTTGTATGACAACATCGAATCCATGCTTGGTTTGGGTAGCAAGGCTATGTCTTGTCTCAAAAAGATAAAGCAGGAGCGTATGGGTGAGCGTATGCCTGATTATCGTGACGATTGGAGAAGAGAACGTGAGGAACGTGAAGAGCGTGAGAACAGACGTAGATTCAACAACGTCAACGATGATTGGAACTACCCGAACCGCTATGGTGAAAGAGGTGGTGGCGGCTACAATGGTGGCGGTCGCTAGTGTTTAACTTGGGAGTTTTGGTAGCGACATTTATGTCGTGACCAGACTCCCTTTAATATTCAGCAATATGGGAAAATGCAGAATGCCATTGGATATGTATGACCTCAAACCTGAGGCAATGGTTGCCTATCTCAGATACAATGGCTATCATTTCAGCAAGAAGATGTGTGAGTGGGCAGTGAAGCAGATGTATAAGTACGACCCTTCCACCAAGCGTGATGTAGGTATCTCGTTTTGGGATAAGGAGAAGGTGGATGCCCTTCTGCTTGGTCAGGGAATTGAGGTGAAGAATAAGATAGGCTACGACCATGTATATGTGGCGAATATGGCTAGGGCAGACTTCTACAAGTCTTCCATCAAGGATGAGGAGCAGCTAGCCCAGTTTATCAAGGATATGGTGGATGATGCCGACCAGAAGGATGGTTTCATTTTCAACCGATTCTATGCCGACTGTTGCCATAATGGTGTGCCTATTCCATGGGAAGATGTGTTATGATGAGAAGAGTGATTGAACTCCCGAAATATGAATGGAGCATAGTATGTTTCATAGGTTATCAGCCACCTGATGCCGATGAGATATGCCATGCTCTTTCGGATATTGGCTGCAATGGAAATCCGTTATCTGAAGCCTACGAACATTTGACTAAGCAGAGTGCAGACAGAGGTCTTACCTATTCCAACCTATCAGAAAGAAGAAGTGTGCTTGCCATTGGGGAGTGTGAATCTGATGGTAGCATCATTAACACAATAGGTCATGAGCTTCTACATGTGGTAGCGCATATCTGTGAGCAGGATGGGATAGATATGCTGAGCGAGGAACCATGCTATATGATGGGGAGTCTGTGCGAGAAGTTCTTTGATGTTTCGAGGTTCAATACGGATGAGGGTGTTGGTGGATAAGTATGTACTTCAAGTAACATATTATAAAAAAGAGACGAGATAAGAATCAATCTATTTCGTCTCTTTTTTCTTTCTAAAATCTGTGGATTAGAGTTCTATATCTGATAACTTGCAAGTTATTATAATTACATATATGTGCAAAAGAGGGATTTAAAATTTTATAGGCATACATCTATCTTTACCAATACTTTATAATAACCTGCTCCACTATTAAAATGTAAGGTTAATCTTTCATTATTTTGTATAACATTATAAGGAAAAGATGTACTTTTTATACATTCAATCTCTTTTGTGCTATCATCCGATAATTTAACAGATACCTTTTCTGTATTAATTATCATATTTTTATCTAAAAGTATTTGTGTTGCATTTGATACAATCAGTCTATATGTTTTATTGAAAAAAACATGAATATAGTACATTCTAGGATAATTAGAACTATATTGTGGTAGTTCTATTTCAAAATCTTTTTCCGTGTTGTTAATCCAATATTTGAACATATAGCTATCCTGAATGTTACAACCATCTAATATGACACCCCTAAATGAATTGTCGTTGATGGTAGTTGTTCCATTTTTAACATTAATGTTTGTGTCACTTATGTTACTATTAAATACCTTAGAGTTTTTGAACTTATTTGCATTATCAAAAGAAACTATTGTTAAATCATCTTTACTCACAAATCCAGAATATTGCACTGGTTCAAAATAACAAGGTCTTGAGCATGAAACTATATTGGCATAAACATTAGAATTTTGCACATATCCTCTTACATATAATTCTATGTTTTTATTTGTTATTTTGTATGCAAGTATACCTTCTATTAATTCTTGGTCTAAATATCCATTTCCTACAAAAATATTTTTTCCGTCTGTAGAAATAAGAAAACGAAAAGATTTTCCAGTTCTCCATGCGCAAACATAGAAAACATCTAATATAATATTAACAGAATTGATATAGATAACTTCTGCGTCTCTACCAATCGGGATGTCTAATATATGACTATAACATTTATTTGTATCACCATCATACTCACTTGTATTTATATCATAAACTTTCTTCGTTAACATAATTATTCTTTGTTAAGTTATTTACTAAATTAAAAATCTTATTCTTGAATTTTTCATACCAGAACCATTCCTCGGAATACCAAAACCATACTTCATCTATACTATTTGATGCAATTATTGCTTCAAATGCTCCTTTTAAATAAATATAAGGAGCTTCCCCATAACTAGGAGTAGCTGTTTTAAACAAAGCCGACCAGTAAGCAGAATTAATCAACCCTTCCCATATAGATATAATTCCAAATTCCGAAATGATAGTTCTTTTGCCGTTAGCTTTATAATATTTATATACTTTATCATCAAAAGCTTCTTTTACGTCATTTGTAGTAGTGTTTGCCCCCTTCCATCCACAAGAAAGATAATGATTCCACATAATTGAAGATAGCTTTTGATAAATCTCTTGGTTGTACAAATACCTCACCATATAATCACAAGTTACTCCTGGTTCATAACCAGCAACCTTTATGATTTCTATAATATTAAATGCAATATCCCTTATTTCTGTTTTATTTGAATCATATAGACTATGGTCTTCATTAAACACAGTAAAATATTTTATATTAAATCTTTTGAATGTTTGAGTGAAGTTACGCACTGCATTCTGATATTGGTTCATGCCTTTTTCTATGTCTTCTTTAAAACTATGATGTATTTTTATTGCTCTTATTTCAAGACCAAAATTTATAGCATCTTCAACATATTGAATTACATTATCTAATCCTTCATCTATACTATAATTGCTATTATAAAAATTGCAATGTAAGCAAATAACCAATCCGTCAACTCCTAGTTTTATAAAATCAAGGAGTTCAGTTCTTATTAGTTGTTTGCTTTTATTTATAATGTATGGAGAAGCGTAGATTTTTATAGGAATCCGTTTACCGACTCCTTGCGGTTTATAATTATAAAGACATGACGTTTGCGAAATATCGTCAATAAACACTCTGGATTGTTTGCAGTTTAATACTCCGTTTCCAAACATACCACCCTCAAACTTTAAGGTGCATCCCTCCTGCATCTTAATAGTCTCACCATTCAAGTCAAAATCATACCTAATTACATAAGTAGTATTAGTCTGATTCATCATAATTGGCGTTAAGATATTTCGAAGCTCTTTCTTAGTGCTATCAGTAATTGAACATGATACACCAGTATTAACTGCACTAAAAGATGAAGGTGTGGATATTACGCCTCCAAACTTTCGGATAAGAGTAACCGTTGAAGCATCTTTTGATACTTCATACTCTGTCATTGTCGCAGTAAGTTTTGCGACTATCTTATCTGCTACTTTATCCGTTGTTGTATCAGATGATGTTACAACATCTACATGGCTTTCTACACCATTGATGATAAAAGATATGTAACCATCTGAAGTAGGGGCTGATGATACTACTATTTTTGTTACGGCAAGAGTTACTGGCTTGATGTTCTTACGTAGAATCTTGTAACCTTTACCACTAAAATTCTGAGGAGAATATGAACGGTCGGCAAATTTGGTTACAGAACGTCCGTTATCATTGAACGACCTAGTAAGGTCTTCTTCGTCAACGGGAGATAGAGAAGAAACCTCTTGGTTGATTTCCTCCTGCATCTTGCCTTGTCTCTTGTCATATATATTATCTGAATTTGCTAGTCTTTTGTCTTTTCTTGAAGATTCTAGCGTACTACCTAATTTTACCATATTTATTTTTATTTTATTGTATAAGTATTGTCACCAGCAATAAGTGGGTCTGAATTATAATAATATAATGCACCAATAATCGTTTCGTGGAAATCAGCTTCGATGTTTCCCTGAATGAATTGTAATGGAGTGTCTGAAATAAACCAAACTACATCGTTTTCATCTGTTGTAGTAACCGTTATCGTCTGATTGACCAAAGAAGTATTACTTCCATTCAGTACAGATAGGTCTAATTCGTTTGCATCTGATAAAGATGATGCACCATACATAGTCTTTGCACCGATTGTAACAAAAGAAGTTGCTTTATATATTTTTCCGTTCAGCGTGACTATGATATGGAAAGCGTATGAACCTACTTGTGAACGTGAAACATTGACTGACGTATCAGTTGTCTTAGGCTCAATAACATTACTTCCGTCAATAATCTTAATATTGTCGGGAATAGTATCAATACCATTCTTCCTAATTTGCCATGAGAGTTTAATGGTTTGTTCTGTTCCATCATAAGCAATAACAGAAGGTGAAGATTCCAGATATACATTTGTATCGTCCACATCAGCATCATTCTGATTGTTCAGTTCTATCCAGTACTTCGCATTGTACATACCTCCCATTTCACCCTCTACGATGCCGAGAGGAATATGAGACTTGCCATTTCGCTCCACGATACGGAAAAGGCGGTGCTCAATGCTACAGATGTCATTTCCGTTGTACTTTCCACGAATGGTAATGCCATATAGTCCTTCCTCTAGAAATGGTGGGAACTTGACACAAATGTCACTCGGTTCTACTTCACTATTATTTGTTCCGCTCTGAACAAAAGGCATTTTTGCTACACACTCTCCAAAGGCATCAGTAAGATGTACTTCTAGCTTACTGATGGCAGCTACGTCAATATCTTCCAGCATCTGCTTATTCTTGCTGATGTAGGCTTTCTGTAGCTTGATGAAAAGGTCGAAGCTGTTGCCTTTAACAATCTTATAAATATCCATATACGTATACATTATTAATAATAGACAAAGATAGGCAGAATTTTCTCCACCTATCTTTTATCCGTTTATTTAGGGCAGAAAAATTTTAGATTAAGCCCTTCCATCTGAGAAATTTGCGCTTGCGGCTGCGCTTTCCCTTCTTACTCTTGCAGTTGGTATGGTAGACACAATCCTTGAAGAGGTCTCTGACCTTCATGTCGTTGTCTACCAGTTTTGTCTTCTTGAATGCTTCGAAGAGTGAGCGGTTCATAATCATGAGGTTGCCCTTCTGCGTAGGAAGGACATAGAAGATTTCTCCATTGTTCTTCTTGGATGCGTAGTCTGCCTTAGCCGTAGCTTGGCGGTACATGATTTCGCACTTGATGCGCTTGAAAATCTTTGTTACTTTCATAATCGTAATTATTAATTCGTGAAACTATATGATGGTTGCTGCCGAAACAGAAACCTTTCTTCTCATTACTCTTGCCTGAATCTGTATCATCTTAGGCATTTCCATTTCGTTGAAACAGATGTGGAGTCCGATGGCTCTGGTCATGAGCAAATCATCGTGCTTTCCGTCTGCTGCCTCGTATACGGTTCCGTTCTTTTCGTAGGTGAGATATTCATCTAAGCATCTATCGTCTCGCTCTACATAGAGTTGTTCACGGATAACCTGAACCAATACTGAGATAACCATTGGCTTGGTTGCCACATTGGTATGGAATCCGTACTTCACTGGAACCTTATTCTTGATGTCTGATTCGCTCTGCTTGCGTGCATAGAGGTTGTCGTATACGTCCTTGATTTGATTCAGGATGAACTCAGACTGGTCACCACCTTCCAAGATGTGCTCCTTGTCTTTCGTCTCCAAGGTGTTGGATTCAATTACCAACAGAGCATCGTTGTAGTATTTGGCTATCTGAGCCGCCTTCCACGCCAGCAAGTCCATATCAATATGCCCATACCATTGGGCTACCACATACGGCTTGCCACCTTCCATCATCCAATAGCGGTCGAAGACACAGATAACAGACCAGTCGGCATTCTTGCTACGTCCACCAATATCCACTACGACCAGATAGCGGTTTATCACCTTGCAATCATCAAAGGTCTCAGGCTTGCTCCATATCCACAACTGCCCCTGCTTGTCTTCACAGAATCGGACATTCTGCATACACTTCTTGCCTTTATATCCGTCACCATATACATCACCGATGAACTTCGGTGCTCGGCATCCTTTACGGAACTTGTCAACTTTGTCTTCTGCAAAGACCTTGGCTCCTGAGTGCTTGAATGCTTCAATATCATCGGTAGGGTAGCCAGCAGCCATATCGGCATGGTCGGTGAACTTCCTGCGCTCGGCAATATACCAGTTGATGGCTTCCAGTGGAGCACCCAGTGTCCATAACTTCCAAAGATAGGTACATGGCTCCTCTCGGTCTGACATCGTATTGGTATTGTTGCGGTTCTCATATAGCCATTTGGCAAACTCTACCTTCTGTTTCTTGCTTTCAAATTCAAGATGATACATATCGTATATCTCGAACCAAGGAACAAAGAACGGCTCAAACTGAGATTCACCCTTTTTGGCTGCAATCCATTCCTTGTGGAAGAAGTTTCCAGTACCATTTGCGGTGGATTCATAGGCAATCATCGTGTATGGTCGGTACAAGATACCATTGGTTGCATTCTGTACTACCTCCTCAGGAGATTTACCATCCGTCTTTTTCCACAATCCCACCTCAGAAAGGTGAACCAAGTTGTAGTCTTCACCATTGGCTGATAGTGGTCGTTCCATGGAACCCACCTTAATCTTACAGAATCGCTGAGGAACCTTCTTTACATTACCTGATGTTCCTACTCCAACAAACTTCGGCTCGTTCTCTGAGAATGCTTCGCCCATTTCGTAGAGGAACTTGGTCGGGAAGTTTTTCAGAGCTTCCTCGAACATTCCTCGGATGGTTTCTGCTGTGTCCTTCACCTGAGCCACGATGAGCGAGTTGAGACCCTTCTGCCACATGAGTTGCAGCCAGAGGAAGTACATCTGAATGACCGTAGAACCTCCCCATTGTCGTGCTTTCAGCAGGATGAGACGGATAGGGCGATTCTTCTTTCTTCGCTCCTCCAACCACCTGAGCAGTCTGCGCTGTGGTCTTCTGAGCACAAAGCGGAAGGGAAGACCTCCACCTTTCGGCTTGATGTAGATGAACGTAGCAAAGAAGAAGAAGGGGTCGTGTTTCATTCTGATGCGAGTGAACTGTTCCACCAGTTGTTCTATTTCCTCTTCTAGGTTGTACGGCTCGTCTATATCCTTGTGCAGTTCCTCGATTACTGCCTTGCAACTACCAAATTCGATGAGCATCTTGACGAGCGGAATCTTCTTCATCGAAACTGGAAGCTGCTGTCTCTGAATCGGGAAATCAGGAAGGAAGAGCAGGAATCGCTTATCTCCACAACCTTCACCCTTGATAGGATTGAAGGGTGTGTTGATTTCCTTGATGCGTTTCTCGTTCTCCTTCAGGATGCCCAATACGTGTTTATCGAGTGCATCAGTCAGTTTGGCGGTTACTTGTCTTGGCATAGCGGTGCATTTAGATAACCCCATAACAGACCAAGTACATAGCAATAGATGTGGACTCCAACTGCCATGCAAGGGAAGAAGATTCCAATACAGATATATATGAGAATGGTGAGATTGTATCTTACCTTATTCTCCATGTATGGGGCAATAAAGCCCATGTAAGCATAGATAAAGCCGCTCAGACCGATGATTGGTAGGGAAGAGGTGAATGGATAGCTGATGGCTATGAGATAGAATGCCACCAAGTGACCGATGCCACAAGGGATGGCTCGGTAGCATTGATGGAAGACATAAAGGTTGATGGCAGCATGAAAGATGTTCTGATGAAAGAAAGGGTAGCTTAGTCGGTTCTGAATAGAACAATCGTCAAAGAGACCCATGCCATCATATCCAAGAAAAGTGATACACATTATTATAATGTACCCAGCATAAAGCGCAATCTTCTCTTTCGTCTCTCGTAGCATCTTTGCTTCTCCTCCTTTCTCACCCTGCTAAGAATTACGTGTATGCTTTGAGGAGTCAAATAGAAACTGGGTGCTTTTTCAGCACATACACGTTTGATAATATCCATATTACTGAGATATGGCTCATTACTCTTATGAATCTGGAATCGTCTGAAAATCTCCTGATACATTTCCTTTCGGGTAGGAATCATGTTATCAAGAGGTTTTCCTTTCAGTAAGTCTAATATGACTATATAAGCACGGTCTTCTGAAACCCAAAATCTTCTGCTCGGAGATTGGGCTAGCTTTTCCTCAATCTCTGAGAGTCTGATATTGTCTCTTACATTAATAATTTCTTTGTAAGCCCTCAATAAATCAGCATCACGTTCCTCTATAAAATAGCATCGTGAATCCTTATATTTCATATCTGACCCTGCAAATATACAAAAAAGTATTGAATTAGTCGCATCCGATTAGACTAAATTAACGGATAAAAGAAGAAAATCGGAAAAAAGCATTAATTTTGGGCATTGATTTATAAATATACACATATATATATGGACGAAAATACAAATATTGAGCAGAATGCTGGTGCTGCAAAACAGCAAGATACCAAGACCAAGAGAGACTTGGCTTTGGAGCGTTTGAAGACCCGCCATCCTAATACGGAGTATGCGGATGATGAAGCTATGTATGGAGCCATCAATGATGATTATGATGCCGACCAGAAGGCTTTGCAGGGGTATAAGGATAATGAAAAGGCGATGGGCGATTGGTTTGGTAGTGACCCTGAGGCGGCTACCTTCCTGCAAGCGATGAAGGCTGGCAAGAGTCCTTACGCTGAGTTGATTCGTACCCATGGTGAGGATGCCATTGATTACTATTCAGACCCTGACAATGCGGATGAGATTGCATCGGCTCAGTCGGAGTTCTTGCAGAATGCTGCCAACGGCAAGAAATTGCAGGAGGAGTATGACAAGAACATGCCTTCCAGTTATGAGGTGTTCGACAAGTTGGAAGAGAAGTATGGCGAGGAAGCTGTGAACGATGCCATCGACCAGTGCTTTCAAACTATGCGCAATGTGGTGACTGGCAAGTTTACAGAGGAAATGATTACTGCTTTCATCAAGGCAAAGAACCATGATACCGATGTGGCTGATGCTGCCCATGAGGGTGAGGTTCGTGGCAAGAACAGCAAGCACGTCAAGAACCTTGAACTGAGAAAGAAGGGTGATGGTACTGCCGACCTTGATTCTGCCAATGCAGAGACCAAGCAGACAGATAACCAGCCTGACTTTGGTGCAGTAGGAAGGGCAGCACGAAGGGGTAACGTCTGGGAGCGTGGCAACGAGAAGAGAACACACATTAGATAATTCGACAAGGTGAAAAGATAATATATAATGTTTAATTAATATTCAGAATAACAATGAAGAAAAGTACATTTAATCGGCTGTTTTCCATCTTTATTATGGTAATGGCAGTTATTTTTGGAGTGAATGGTCAGGTTATCATGGCTGAGGCGGCAAATCTGCCTGATGGCGGTAGTACCGAGAGTGGTTCTGCTGCTGAGGCTGGTGGTGCTCCTGCTGCTGGTGAGGCTGGCAATGGCGGTGCTGCTCGACAGAGTGAAGGTATCAAGAGCGAGACTCAGGGACGTGAGCATTTTAACGAGAATGGCACGGAGTATTACCTGAACGACATTGATGAGAAGATTACCAAGATTCGCCCGATGGCTACTCCAGTTGACCAGATTTCACGCTATGCGACAACCAAGTCTGCCAACTCGTTTGTAGTTGAGTATTGGAGTATCGGTACACGTCCTATCAAGACTACCGTGAAGGAAGCAACAGAGGAGAGTACTGGTACATCTATGGTATTGAAGGTAGAAGACCCTACCATGTTTACGCTGGATGATACCATCCGAGTGGTAGGTGTAAAGGCGATTACCAACTATAAGGGTATTGCATATTCTACCATTACTGATGCTCCTACTCCTGATTTGGAACTCTGCGTTTGCGGTAAGGACACAGAAGGTTATCCGATTGTGTATGCTGTAAATGGTAAGTTGGTCAATAAGCAGGCTATCGGTATTCCAGCCTTGCAGAAGGGTCAGAAGCTCATCCGTATGGCTAAGAGTTGTGGCGAAATGGACGTTCAGACGGGTCGTTTCAACAACCTTCCTTCTAATGAGGTTCAGTTTTGTCAGAACTTCATGATTCAGGTCGAGCAGACCACCTTCGACAAGATTGCTGCTAAGCGAGTGGATTGGGATTTCTCAGACATTGAGGAGGATAGCATCTATGATATGCGTCTTGCGATGGAAGGTACTTATCTCTTCGGTGATATGGCTTGCATCAAGCACGAAATCAAGGATGGTTCTGCCCAGTGGTTTACCAAGGGTATCTGGTGGATGGCTGGTAAGGATATTGAGGTAGGTCATGTTGCTACTGCTGACGATATTAAGAAGGGCTATAACAAGAATGAGCGAGTGATTACAGACTTGGAGTTGGTTGACATTTCTAAGGATTTGTTTGTTGGTACTGGTATCGGCAACAAACGCAAGGTGATTATCGCTGGTTCTGACTTCGTGAGCGCATTCAGTAAGATTGATTCAGACAAGTTCCGTTTGAAGGATACCGTTGATATTTGGAAGTTGAAGTTCAAGAGTTGGGAGACCGACTTCGGTGAGGTGCTGATGATTCACTCAGAGTTGTTCGACCTCTTCGGTATGAGTGACTGCGGCTTTGCACTTGACCCTGAGTTCTTGGTTAAGCGAGTACACTTGTCTTGGACACGAAACGTGCTCGACTTGAAGGCGGCTGGCATCCGTAACACCGATGCAGTAGTTATTCAGGAGGTAGCTTGTCTGTACTTGAAGTACCCTAAGGCACACGCTCGTATGCGTCTTGCTGCGATTCCTGCAACAGATGGAACTTCTGATACAGAGGAAACCAAGGCTGCTGCCTAAAAGCAAGTAGAATTGCAAATTATTCATCAAATAGTGAGGGGTGTGGGCACTAGCCCCATCCCTTTTTTAGTAACACATATATATAATAAGGTATAATCATGTTTAATAAATATCAAGCAGGTACTGATTTGGCATTCAGCGTTATGGTAGGTAACGAGCGAATGCGAATTGTTTTTGAGGGTAAGAGCGTGGGCTGTAGTATCTATATGACAAGAGACCCTAAGGTACAGAAGGCTATCGAGTCTCATTATTGGTTCAAAGACAAGTTCTTCTTGGCAGAGAGTATTGACGAGAAGAAGGAAGCTGCTGAGGTAAAGAAGAAGGCTGCTGCCAAGACCAAGAAGAAGGTGGCTGACGAGAAGAAGACCCACAGCGTTACAGACTTTGAGGATGCCAAGGATTATCTGGCTGAGACCTTCGGTGTGAGTCGTTCCAAGATGAAGACCAAGGAAGACATCTTGGCGATTGCCAAGGAAAAGGGTGTTGAACTAGAAGGTTTAGAGTAATGGTAGAATATGCTGTATCTGATTTAGTGAAAGAGGTGAAGGTGCTCTTGGATAGAAACCAAGAGTCTGCTGGCTTGCTGGCTCCTAGCGATTCTGATACACTCTCGCAAGCAGAACTTATTGAGAGTAAAATCGTAGATGCAGCAAGAATCATTCTTTCGGATGCTCCTGAAGATATGGTGGAAGGTACTGCGTGTACGAATGAAGTGACATGGATGGATAGCAACGGCTATTACGTGGGTAATATGGTTTTGCCTACCGATATGCTGAGAATCCTTTCTGTGAAGGCAGAAGACTGGAACCGTCCTGCCGAAATCATTTCTGAGAGTGATGATGCCTACAAGTATCAGAACTGCAAATATGGAGTCAGGGGAAATCCTGAGCGACCGATTGCGGCTATCGTCCATACGGCTAACGGCAAGAGTATCGAACTATATACCAGCAAAAAGCAGGATGCTACGTTGGCATTCATCTACGTTCAGATTCCATCTATCACTACCGAACAGAAAATCAGTCTGCCTTCCATCCTGAAAGATGCCATCTTATACATGGCTGGCTATCTTACTTGTATCAGCCTTGGCGATACCGATACTGCAAGCGGTTTCCTTGGAGTGGCTAGAAAGTTGGCGCATATTGTTGAACCTACAACATCATAAATTATGGCAAAGAAGAAAGAAGAAACCAAACTGCTATCGTTGAGTAGGGTACTTGACAAGGAAGAACTGGATAGCGTGAAGGCATCCAAGAACCGATTTGACAAGCCTTATGAGCGTGCCTTCTCTATCTTGCTGGAGGCTCAGCGATACTACAACAACATGGATAACTTCCGAAAGCGAAGATTGCGTAACAAGCGATACTGCTATGGAGACCAGTGGGGCGATACCATTGAGTTCAAAAGCAAGTGTGGCTTTACCAAGCGTATCAGGGAGGAAGACTATATCCGTGAGCAGGGTAGCGAACCATTGAAGAACAACCTTATCCGTAGGTTGGTGAAGAATGTGCTGGGTGTATATCGCTCTCAGAGCAAGGAACCTACCTGCAATGCCAGAGATAAGGATGAGAAACGATATGGCGAGACCATGAGTGTGGTACTGCAATGTAACCGACAACTGAACCGAGAGACGGAACTGGATGCCCGAACCATGGAAGAGTTCCTGATAAGCGGTGCTGCTATCTATAAGAAAAAGTATGGATGGCGAAGAGGTAGGTTGGATTGCTGGACGGACTACGTAAACCCGAACAATTTCTTCATAGACAACAATATGAAGGATTTCCGTGGTTGGGACGTGAGTTGCTTAGGTGAGGTGCATGACATTACCATCGGCAACGTGCTGAGAGAGTTTGCCAAGTCTCCTGCTGAGGCTCGTAAGTTGAAGGAGATATACCGGTTGGCGGCTAACCGAGATTTCGTGATTGCAGACTGCACTCAGCGATTCGGTGAGTTCGACCCTAAGACCATTGACTTTATGAATCCTGCCAACCCTTCGCTCTGCCGAGTGATTGAGGTTTGGCGAAAGGAGAGTAAGCCAAGGTACCGATGCCACGACTACAACAATGGCGATGATTTCAAGATTGATATTGAGGATAAGGCTGATATTGTAGATGCAGAGAACAGAGACAGAATCAGGCGAGGTATGGCTGCTGGCATGCTGGAAGAGGATATTCCTCTGATTGATGCCGAGTGGTTTATGGATGATTACTGGCATTTCTACTATCTTTCTCCTTTCGGTGATATTCTGAGAGAAGGCGAGACCCCTTATGCTCATGGTGAGCATCCGTACTGCTTTAAGTTCTATCCGTTTATTGATGGCGAGATTCACAGCTTCGTGGAAGATGTGATTGACCAGCAGAGATACGTGAACCGACTTATCACGATGTATGACTTCATAATGAGGGCGAGTGCCAAGGGTGTGCTGCTCTGTCCTGAGGATTGTCTTCCTGATGATATGAGTTGGGATGATTTCTGCGACGAGTGGAGTAGGTTCAATGGTGTGGTGAGATACAAGCCAAACAAGAGTGGTCAGGTTCCTCAGCAAGTGGCGAACAACTCTACGAATATCGGTATTGGTGACTTGCTCAGCTATCAGTTGAAGTTCTTCGAGGATATATCGGGAGTGAATGGTGCGCTGCAAGGTAAACCAGGAGTATCAGGTACGAGTGGTTCGCTTTATGCCCAACAGACACAGAATGCTACCATGTCGCTGCTTGATATTTTGGAGACTTTCAGCCAGTTTATCATTGATGGTGCTTACAAGACCGTGAAGAATATGCAGCAATACTATGACGTGGCTCGCAACTTCAATATCGTGGGTAGGGCAGGACAGATTGTGCGCTATGACCCTAAGAAGATTAGAGACGTGGAGTTTGACATCAACATCACGGAAAGCACGGCTACTCCTGTATACAGACAGATGGCGAATGAGTTCCTTATGACCTTGTGGCAGAATCAGGCTATCACGCTGGAGCAGTTGCTGCAAGTAGGAGATTTCCCATTTGGAGAGGAGTTGCTGCAATCGGTGGCATCCAATCAGGAATCTATCAAGAATGGTGAGACTCCACAAGGATTCTCTCCTCAGCTTCAAGCCCAAGTTGCTCAGGCATCACAGAGCAATCCGAAGGCTCAGGCGATGTTGCAGCAGATGATGAGCGGTCAGGGGGTGAGTCCTGACGGACAGAACCCACCGCTTGCTGCTTAGTTTATAGTTAATAGTTAATTGTTTATAGTTATGATTGCAGACAAACCAAGTGACAAGGAATGGTATGGCAATGGGAAACCTGATGCCAGCCAAGGTGGCAACCCGAATGGTGGTGTTGCTTCAGAGACCCAAGGGAGGGAGAATAAGCCCGAACTTTACGAGAATGACGTTATCGGAAAGGTGGCGAAACGCAAGAAAAACGACATCTGGACGAGGGGTGGAGAAAAGAGAACTAAATTTAAGGACGAATAAAGAAAGGAGGTGTTTTTATCGTAATTGTATTTGTCTGACATTCAGATAGATACAGAAATATCTGCGAGTTTATGGTGCTGCGTTTAAGATATTGGTATCTTTGCAGCATCATAAACTTTTAAATTATATAGGTATGAATTTCGTAGAGTTTGTAGAAAAGTATCAGCAGGAAATGGCTCCTGAACAGATGTTGGCTATAGCTAAGGCAGTCGGCAAGTATCTCTCATGCAAGTTGAGCGACGTGGAGGAACATCATCTTTGTGCGATGGTGTATGGTGTGTTGAGCGAAGAGCATTTTGACAAACACTTTGCCGATGATGCTATCAGCAAGATGTGGTATGAGGATGCGGACGGAACCAAGCATACGGCTCCTTTCTTCTCGGATGATGAGATAAGAGAAGCCTTTGACAAGCATAAGGATGATATTTCTGACTATACCATCTATGACTTGGCGGTAACTATGAACCTGATGAGAAGTGACCATCATGTGATGCTGGAGCGATATAGCAAAGATGCTGATGAGTTGAAGGAAATGGTGGTTTTGATGGCTATCGAGTATCTGCAAGACCCTGACTGCTTGCATCCTACCAGCAAAATATGGCACACAATAAACGGATAAAGTAACTTATTGGGAATCATTTCTTATCTTTGCATATTATTAATAATATATAAATATAAGATATGACTCCAAATGTACGTGAAGGATTGCAATATGGTGCAGCTATAGGAATGCTAGTGAGTGGTGTTGTACTCACCTTCCTATCATTCTTTCTCAACAATTATGTGGTGTCTGATGGTGTGCTGTGGTATGTCAGTCAGACATTGGTTTACTCTGGAGCAATATTCGGGGTAAACGTTTATTTCAAGACAAAACTAGGAAACTTTGAGAGCAAGGTGAAGGATGAACTCGCAAGTATGCTGAAACAAGTGAAGGAGGGCAAGTAATATGGAGGTAACAAGAGAACAGATTTTAGCGATTATGCCGAATGCCAAGGATAAGGTGGATGCGTTTCTGCCTTATATCAATGGTTATGCTGAGGTGTTCCATATTGATACTTCTAAGCGTATGGCTCATTTCTTGGCTCAGATTGCACATGAAAGTGGTGAACTGAGATATACAAAGGAACTCGGCAACAGAAACTATTTCCACAAGTATGATGTAGGTAAGTTGAAGAATATGCTCGGCAACCTGAAAGATGGTGACGGCTACAAGTATCGTGGAAGGGGCTTGATTCAGATTACTGGCAGAGCCAATTATCAGGCTTATCAGAACAGCAAATATTGTACTGGTGACATCATGGAGAATCCTCAGTTGCTGGAGCTTCCGCTAGGAGCAACGAAGAGTGCAATGTGGTGGTGGTGGAAACATGACCTGAACAAGCTTGCTGATAGTGATAGTTTCGTGGCTATTACCAAGACAATCAATGGTGGAACCAACGGCTTGGAATCAAGACGAAAGTTCCTTACAAGAGCAAAGAAGGTCTTTAATGTTTAGCCTATGAAAGTAAAATGGTACGATACAGATTTTTGGCAAGTAGCACTCTACGTGATTGGTATCTTGCTGGTGGCATTTCTTCTGTCGGGATGCAAGACAAAATACGTCCCGATGGAAAAAGTTATATGTCGGGACGTAGTAAAACACGATACGCTGCATACTTCTGACAGCGTTTTTGTGCGTGATTCAATCTTCCTCAGCCAGAAGGGAGATACATGTTTTCTCAACAGATGGCATGAGAAGACCATCTATAAAAATGTGTACAAAGTAAGGGTGGATTCTTTCCTGAAAAGAGACTCCATCCCAGTTCCCTACCCAGTAGAAAACCAACTCTCCAAGTGGGAGCAGTTTCAGTTGAAGTATGCAGTATGGTCATTTGGTGCACTCTGCATGCTGCTAATCGTATTAGGTTATAAACTCTATAAAAAGATAAAGAATGGCAAATTTCACATTGACAATCACGAAAAGTGACATCTATGAGGAGGTGGCAAAGACTACTGCCTACATAGGAGGAAAGAACTTGGATAAAAACGGAAAAAGTCTGTATGACCAAGTGTTTGTGACGGAAGCTGATAGAGAAATGCTGGAAGGCTTTTGGGAAGATTCCATTAATGATGTTTCCGTAGCCTTGGAGAGTATTCTTGGATGGCAGAAGTGTGAATCAGGCAGCAACGAGGTCTTTGGTCTGAGAGTAAGCAGCCTTTTTAATGAGAGTTTATTTAAGACCTTGGAATCAACGGTTTTTAGTTATGTAGTCAACAAAATAGTAGCTGAATGGTGCTCAGTAGTCTACAAGGATAAGGTAGAAGATTATCTCTCCAAGGCAAACGTTTTACTGCTAAAGATTGACGCAATCATTTATACACGTAAAAGACCAACAAGATAGGAGGATAGGATATGAGGTATTGTAATAAAGGATATAAAGTGATGATAGAGTTGGAAAAGAATGAGTTGGTATATGACATCAAGAATACTGCTTTTTCTTTTGCTGACTCTTATTCCAAGCAGAAAGGTATAGATGCCAAACAATTAAAGAATGTGTTTGATGTATCAGAGGAAGGAAACAGAGATAAGTTAGCAAGGATTCTAGACTCAGCAGTAGAGGATTGCAGAGAAATGCTTTTCCGTTTCACCAAGGTGGAAATGCTCGGTGGCGGCTTTGATTCCAATGAGTGGGAAGAGTGCATAGGTTCGCCGACAAATGAAGAGGATGCCTATTATCTAGCCATGAGAATGCCAAGTGGATTCTCGAAGACAAGTGTGCATACCATGACGGTATACATTCACGATTATATTGTGAACCAGTCTTTATATGAGTGGTTAATGATTGTTTATCCTGATGGTGCTGATAGATTCTGGGCACTGGCAGAGGATAAGAAACAGAAGATTAAGGATGCCAGCAACCGCTCGGCTGGAAGAGCAAGAATCGCTTTGCATCCATTTTAAATGATTAGTCGTTTAAGGCTAAGATAAAGCAAGGGTAGCTATCCATCACGGACTGCTACCCTTTATTATTGTATTAAATGACAAAAGTTATATTATCTAAGTTTATGTTCCACTAGATATGGATTCCTGCTTGGTTGTAACGGAACCATTGACCTTAACGCTGATGTTGTCAGGTAAAGTCTTGACATTAACATCTGTAGCAGCCAGCTTCAATCCGTTCTTCTGCTGGTCGGCATACTGGTTCTTATCCTGAGCGATAAAGTTGTTGATAGCTGTAGCTATGTTGTAGAGCAGTTTATCGGTGTCGCTGCTGAGAGAATCAGAATCAACTGATGCGTACTTATTGTTCTCAACGGTTGCCGATGTAGTCTCCTTCTCACGATACAGAACTGCCTGATTGATGAACTCCTGAGCAAACAAGAATGACTTGCTTACAAGTTGCTTTATCTTGGTGTTGTCTATGTTGAGTGGATTTTTATACTGCTGGAGCATAGACTGTAAGCAACTTGCGGCTACTTCTTCTCTGGGCTGTAGAGTAGCGATGGAGAAGATTTCTTCTATTTTGTCACTTTCCTCTGTTCCACTTGTTTCTGATGTGGTTGCTATTCCGTTTCTAGGGAATGGGCGAGCATTTGATGTTCCATCGGAAGAAGTTTTTCTGACGAGTTTCGTTCCAGTTGTCTTTGTGATAGAGGATTCTACTATCTTTAGCAACTGCTTATCTCCATTTACATAAAAATAGCCATTTGCTAAAAACTCATATTGCTTTCCGTCTAACATGATGTAGCCGAAGTAGTCTGACCTTCTTATTTCATAGAACTTTATTTCTGTAGCTATATGAACTTTGTTGTTAGCATCCATATAGCCTACGGATGCTCCGTTTCGTGCACGTTGTGAATCGAAAGCTATTAATGTATATTCTGCCATAATTATCTTAGTTTGTTTTGTAATCTTGGTTGGAACTCTGTAGATAGTGCGCTGATAGATTCTTTTGGTTCAAGACTACCCATAAGCGCAAGCCTGAAATATTTGTATGGCGAACCTACAAGGTTTCTGAGATACATATTTACAGATGAACCAACGTAATACCAATTAGTAAAATCATTACTTCCGAACAGAACCGTTCCACACTTTCCTGCCTGAATACTCCTGAAATATCCTCTTGTGATACAATCGAACATGGTCTTGTAAACATCTTGCCCAAGTGTTAAAGGTCGGCTGCAAAGGAAGAATGGAATATTCTCTGTTGGCTCCTTTACGTACACATCAAGAATATTTCCTTCTTTGTTTGTTGCGTATGACTCAGGATATATGTTTACTCGTTTATTGAAGACGTTATGCATGGTCCCCCACATTTTACTCTTCAATGAGTAAACGTAAGCATAAGCATAGTTCGGATTGAAGACAATGATACGACTATCGTAGTAGTCATAAATCATATCTGCTTCTTCGAGATACTTACGAAAACGGACATACTTTACATCTGACTCAGGAATCTTACCTAGCGCAAGGAGTTTGTTCGGGTAGGTCTTATCCTTTGTAGAGTGGGAGTAAATAGAGAGAAAATCGAATGGATAATCATCCAGTACATCTGTAAGGCATACAGACTCTCTTCCTTGCTGCATCATGATTCCTCGTTCTGTTGGGAACAGAACGGCATCATCAATTTGCAAAATCCCCTTAGGATTGGAGCAAATATCTCTGTTGGCTGGCTGTCGGGCAATATAGGTTCCTTCATCGCCCAGCATCAGCACCCACACACCTTCATCTGTAAAGGCATAGAGAGGAGCATCACCAAACTGACCTTCGCTGATTGGTCTAGTGTTGGCGGCAAGCGCATTTATGACAGAAGAACCAACCTGAACACTATTCTTAGCAGGGAAGATTAGAGGGTTCTCAGCTTCGCTTACTTTTACAATATAAGAATATGGAAGTGTATTTGTGTTTGTTTTATAGTTCTCGTATTTGCTGACAATATTATTCCATTCCTCTTCTGATGAAGTTTCCCATGGCAACGCAAATTGTGGTACGTTTTCCTTTCCTTCTCCTGCTACGTAAAAAGAAAATGCTGTAGTTTCGGAAGAATGCAAGTTTACCGTAGATTTCGCAAACACAGAAGTTCCTGTCTTTTGGTAGAATGTGATTTCAGATACATTTAAGATTGGTACACATACAAAGTAATATAGTCTTGCACCTAAATCATCAACCTTGTACCAAAATTCTTTGTTTGACACTTTTACTCGAACTATTCCTTCTGTGTTTAATTGTGCATCGTTTGGCAAGTTTGATAATGCAGGAGTGATGTTACTTATCAAATCAACATTATATCCTTCTTTTACGTTCCCCACATGAAGTCTATTATTGTATGTAATTGCACATTTACCTCCTAAATCTGAGCGATTTAGGTTAGCCAAAGACAATGACTCTTCCGTCCCCTCAACTCTTTTAAGTTGTAATTCTTTACCAAGTTCGTCTTTACTGATAAATAGTGAATGATAGAATGATAGGGAATCTATGGCATTGGCTGCTTCCTTTCCTGACATCATCGTGAAAAACATTTCACCTTGGTCTTTATCATTTAATTCTGGTACAACGTATTTGGCTGCTGCTGATTCTAAGTTTACGAATGATTCGGCTTTGCTCAAAAAAATATCAATGCCTTGTATAAGATTTGATATTTTATCAATGTTATCTATATTTGCACTAATAGTCCAAGTTGCTATTGCTGGTCCAATCGACCAAAGTCTCTTGTTATAAGGGTCAACACTGACAGAGGCTAAAGTTGCACTACTCCAGTCAAGTTTGAAAATATTGGAAATGCTGTAGTAAGTTCCATCGTATAATCTGATGGCTGCTACTCCAAATACAAAATACTTTTGCCATTGTTTTCCTTTGTCGGACAAAGTCTTATTAATTACAGCGTCAAACATATTGAAAACCTTTTGGACTTGATTGACATTCATTCCAGTTATCTTTCTACCAGAAGAACTACTTTCATAAGTAACATAGTCCCAAAATTCATCACCTAGAGAGATTTCTGCTGAACCACCTTGATAATCAAATTCTTTAAAACCGATTTTAATTCCATAGTTAAAGTTATCTCTATCAAATAACTGATAATTATCGTCAATCCAATATAAGTATTTGATAGATATTTCTCCGACAAAATTTACTATATTACCTACTGCTGTGACGGCATTGACGTGGAATCCGTTCAGGTCGATGGTGTTCTTGGTTCCGTCTCCACCTTTCTCAATCCAGTACCAAGTATCATCTGATTTGCGGATGATGTAGTGGGAGTGAATCGTTTCGTTATGTGTGACCTTATGCACCAGTTCAATGGTGTCTCCTGAATCCAGCGTGATGTTCGGCTCAGCTATTACTGGCTGGTGGATAGGGTGGAGTGCCCCATCCTCGTTGATGAGGTTGAGGCAAGTTGCCAACTCACCGTCCTGACAATTATAGTCGGATGGAGAGTGAGTCAAGCCTTGAAATATTACATCTTGTCTTGTTGCCATGTGCTTAAATTTGAGTTTGGTCGCATGATTTCGTAATAAGGTTCTCCTTTTTGTGACTTGCGTGGGATGCAAGTAAGGCGAACCATTCTGTTGAGAGGAAGGTTGTACTCATCAAGGATGGCGGTGATGGAAGGGTAGTCGCTTCTGAAACCGACCTTCTTATACTTCTGATTGAATTGAAGCTGAGCGAAGGCGGTGTTGGCTTTGCGAAGTTCTTCCCAGTCCTCACGCATGCAGAATCCGTATGTACCTCTGTCAGATAACCTGAACACGAAGATGGAATTGTCTGTTCGCTCCTTCTGCATGATGTGGTCATAGATGCCCTTGGAGAGCGTGACCGAGTTGGCTCTTCCGTCCAGTACCACAAAATCGTTGCGGTGTCTGAAACCATTGACTTTATCTGTTAAATACTTGAATTTCATGTTGCAAATATAATATGAAAAGTGATAAAATGGATATTATCCGTTAACTTTGTCTTTCCGCTTGGGTCTACCATTGCGGTTGCCATACTTGGTGATGATGGCAGATGCTCGCTCAGAGCGGTAACAGCCACATGATTTGGTTCGTCCGTCTCGAAGAGCAGAACCTAGAACCGTACAACCCCTGCCACAATCACATTTGCATATCCAGAACGCACCATGCTGGTGGTTCTCTTTATCAGATTTTCGGCAGACGAGTAATCTGCCGAAACGCTGTCCAGTAAGGTCTATCAACTTTCCCATACTACTTCTCTGCCAGTTTCTTTGCCTCTTCAACTGATACTGGCTTTCCGCTAAGAGGAATGCGGAAGTCGAACTTTGAACGGAAACCATAATAGCCTACGAAATCGAAGCTCTGTTTCATACGCTCGTCTGTGGTGATGTACTTCTTGTAAGCCTTCACCTCCTTCTCTGAGCGGTAGATGTCTGAGTTGACGAAGTAGGAACTGGTTCCCTTGTTAGCGATTACTGCAATAAAGAACTGCTTACCAAGGAACTTCTCCTTGATACGCTGAATGATTGAGATTTTCTTTGTATTCATATATAAAATTTGATTAATTATTAAGAAGAATGCAGATAGGCTGCACTCTTAAAACTATTCGATTCCACAAGATACGATACCATCTTCTTTGTTGATTCCTCGGAAGTGCTCGCATCGCTGGCAAGCAAGACTGCCAACATATAGTATTTCGTTGGTGTACTTGCCGTATATGCCGAATGGGCAGGGAGTGGTGTACTCGAAGTGCCCACCGACAAATTCATTGACGTTATATTTTGGATATTTCATTGGTTACTTTAATATGTTTCGAGATTTTTGTAGTATTTTCTTATGACTGAAAATATGTTGCTTTTAGTTCTTCCGCATGATTTCGGCTCAGGGCAGAAACCTCTATATACACATTGAGGAACGCAAGCGGATGCAAGCAAAGGTTCGATACGTGCCAATTCATCAATAACAAAGTACCACACCTCTCTTGTCTCATTTGATGCCTTGTTGCAGAGTCTCAACTTCGAGATATTGATAATCTCCTGAGCGTTGAGGGATAGTTGCAAGTTGACCAAATCATCCTGGCGCATATCGTGACGAGATACCTTGGAGCCAGTAATATCTGGTCTAGATGTGGAAACGAATGGCTGAGCATGAACATGGCGAACAAAGTGATTGCTCACCCAGTATGGTATGCCATACATCTTAATATCGAACTCCAATTCCCTGAGCGGTGAATGCTCGCTGAGAATCATCTGTTTCTTGAACTCATCGCTAGGCTCATGCCCCAGCGGTTCCTTGCCTTGTGTGAACCGAGCAGCATCCACAACACGCTGCCAGTCCGTTACTCTTTTAATTTCTATTTTCATACGCTATAAATTCTTTAACTTGTTAATTATTCTAGCAAAGCGTGGTATATTTTTTGAGTATTCACTTACACGATACTCTTTCGTCATTAAGTTGTATATCCATTGCAGAACATCTGCATCTGAGTGAAACTCATTTATATCTTGTTCGTTTAATATTATTCGTTTTTCCATAAGCTATTTCTCCTTTCCGCTATCCACATCATTCTCTCCAAGAATATCCTTGATTTTCTTTTCGATGAACTCATCAGAAGCTAGTTTGTTAATAAGTTCATCTATATCAGGTAACTTTACATCAACTCCGTCTTCTTGGTTCTTGGATGAAACATATTCCTTTAGTGCTTTCGCCCAAGAACTATTTGCCATATCTGCCAATGAATTCTTTTGGCTTTCATAGGCTTTCTTCAACTCTCCGTTATCACGGAAAAATCTGAGCACTTCCGTCAATGCAGCAACAAAGTTCTTGTCAGACATCGGGTTGCTCTTTGCCTCTTCCAGTTTAAGCATTAGGAAGAGTAATGATGAATGTAATTTTGTTTTATCCATAACTACTTATTTTTACGACAAGGACAACTCTCAGCGTGGATAACGCAAACACCATGTTTCGTGTCCACAACTAGATAATCGTGTCCTTCCTCGGTGAATACTGATGTACCAATCTTCTTTGCAGGTTCATTACTATTAGCCAATGAGCGAAAGCCCTCAAATATCAATGCACCTACAAGCAAACACAAGACGAACCAAACGGCTGACTTGACTAAATTTAAAATCTTATTCTTCATACATTCTATTATTCCATATATTCATACACTCAACGAACTCTTCGACTTCTTCTATACTATTCAATATAATAGTAATGCTTCCATCTTCGTTCCAGTGCTGATTACTTACATCTACCATAGCTTTATCTTACTTCTCCTTATCGAATTTATTGCCAATAACATAAACTTCAAATAAATTAACAAATGGCTCGTAATTGTCAACTTTATCTAAACTCTTGAATGCAAACGTTCCTTCTTTTTCAATATAAACTACCTCATAGAGATTGTCTATACATAATAAGTCATAGCTATCATGCACTATATCGCCTTCCCAAATTTCATTGCAGTCTTTGTCCATCATTCCTGTGAACTGACAGACTGTTTCTGGAATTACTTCGTAAGGAGTTAAATAACATCTATCATCTTTATCACTTTCTTTACGATGAATATACGCTATTCCCTGAGAGTATGTAAGTGAACCCTCTACCCATTCTCCGTTGTCAAGACGTTTAGCCTTAAACTTTATGTTTTCTATTTTCATAATAATTCTTCTTTTTCAAATTCACTTTTTGGTACACGATAACAAACTTCTGCACCATAGGAACGTTCTATACCTTTTAAGGGCATTTCCTTTTCTAAAATATCATGTACCTTCGTGCCTTTTCTAACACTAATAGCTATATAATCATAGCTATTATTTAACATCAATGGCGAGTTATTTGTCATGTACACCTTGCCATTTTTACCAAGATTACTATGATTTCTTGCAGGCTGGTAGTACAACCCGCTAGCCTTATGCTTGATTCTGTAAGGTTTTGCCATAACTACTTACTTTTAAGTTCTTCAATTCTTTTATCACAATTCTTTATCATTCGTCTGAAGAAATCTTTTCTCTTCTCCATGACGAAGATTCGGTCGTACTTACCAACATAATAATCTCCTGACAAGAGGTCATTAATGTATATTCGTACTACTTCTTGCGACCAGTTATCTATAAAAAGAAAATAGGTATCACGACTAGGGTGTACCATAAGGTACTCGTAGAAGTGGAAATCATCATTTTTAATAAATGTCACTCCGCAACCTTTTGTTAACTGACTTATGTCTTTTAATACTTCCATATCTATTTCTCCTTTGCTTTAACGTTATACACTCCATCAATGACCTCCACTTCATAACAATCGGGACAATAGTGTTTGCCATCTATCATTTCCCAATCAGAGTAGTCACCAATATCGACTTCTTTGTTACTGAATAGTGCAGAGCAAGTATCTGTACCTCCAAATACTTCTCCGCATCTATCGCAAACAATCTGATACATTGTAATCGGTCTATACATAAGCTATTCTTCTTTAAGTTCGACTGGCTCATCGCTCCAAGACAATTCTCTTCCGATGAGCTTCTTAATGCTGCCATTTGGGATTGTAACAAAGTCATTTAATCTATCTGCATAACTACATCGTGTTGGAACCCACACACAATTAGCAAACCTTCTAGGTTTTTGCTCATAGACACGTTCGCAACCAAACATATCAACCGCTACCCATGCCATAACTATATCTTTTTAAGTTTTATTTTTATCGATTTCAAATTTCTTTCACCTTCATCCCAGAAGCATGAACGTCTAAGATAGAAAGGTTGACCTTTAAGCCAAGGGAACTTATCATAAAAAGCCTTCCATTTCGCTCTTCTTGCCTTCAAAGAAGGCACTTCAATACAGCTTCTGGGATGGCAGCTACCAAAGACCAATGTATTATCACAAACGTTTTTATCCATAACTATTCCTCCGTTTTTATATAAGGACAAACAACTACCTTTCGATAGTGCTTACATTCATCCTTGTAATCGCAAAAATCACAAAAACAATACGCCATACTATTCCTCCACTTCTACGCCAAATGGAGTGCCATCGGCAAAGGTATAGTCTCTTAATACCTCCTTGTAGTTATAAGGTTTATCTTCAATACCTATGAAAAAAAGTTTCCCAAGAGCCTTGCATACTAAAAACTTTTGTGTGTCCTTATCCTTCACCCACACAAACGGCTGATGCTTTTGCATCTCTGCCCAGCACTCTTCTGCGTCCTTAAATGGGCGGTACTTTGGCTCTGGCTTTATGCGATAGTTCTCAGCGTCTTTTATTATCGTATTTATGCTAAGACCTTCGCTGTCCTCAATATCCCTCCATCCTTCTTCCTCTTTGTATTGTAGTATCCTCCCTTCTGCATAAGCAGAAATAATAGGAACTAATATTTTAGCTTCATTTCTCTTTATCTTCATATTAATCATCCTCCAATTCTTTAAGATAAATATATACATCTGTAAATGTAGAGTTTGACAGTTTTTTATATCTATTTACTATATCTTCTACAAGATACCATTTGCTTTCAATGATAACTTTCTCACCTATACGAGGAATATTATTGTAACGGCATGTTTCATATTGCAATATGAAATTTTCCTCATCCTCTTTTTTATAAAAGAATACATTCATAACAATCCCTTCAATTTTATTTACCCTCTCCTATAAAAGGGAGAGGGTGGTTAGTTACTTAGATGGCTCAGTATATGATACTGGTTCCCAAACATCATAAGCCGTCAGTAAAGCAGGAGCGATAACTGATGGAGCGAAGATGATTGAAACTACAACATCTGGAGCATTCAACTCGTAGTTAACACCTTCTACTTTGTTTTCCTTACTAGCCCAGCCATAAGGCTTTGCTGTAATCGTAGAGCCATCTTTCTTTTTAAAAGTCTTCTCGCTAGAGCAAGAAGCGAACAAACTTGCAACGACTAAGGCTGCCAAAATAATCTTTTTCATATTATTTATATTTATATCCCATAAGGGATGGTTATAATTCAAACTCATCAACAACTTTCGGTAGCTTATCGTATTCCATTTTCTTATGATGTGCTTTGCAAGCCTCAATAGCATCATCTTTAGTCTTAAAATACCTAACACATCTATAAAGATTTGTAGATTCATCTTCTTCGATAAATCTAAATTCAACACCAAATCTGCTGCTTTGTTTACCAACTAATGCTCTAAAGCCTTTTTCATCTTTTGTAATTCTATATTTCATAATCTATCTATTTATATCCTTTGCAGGATTGTTAGTTACTAAAGCTCATCAAACTCTTTCTGAAATTTCTGTTTTGTTTCATTCAGAAGCTGCTTGAGTTTGGTTTTAAACTCTTCATCACATTCTGAAAGCCCCCAAATAGCATCAGCAAGTCTACCACTGCTTGATTTTGAAGACATATTTAAGAGTTCATCTACTTTAGGAATTAAACTCTTGGCTAAGATATTTGCTCTTTCTAATTTTTCTGTATTCATATTACTATCTATTTATATCCTTTGCAGGATGATTAACTAATCTTTTTGATACTATCAATTTCCGTACTCCATAGTACAAACTCTCTATTGGAGCGAGTGCCATCTTTCTTAGCAGGGTTGATTCTTACTTCAATCTCACCATTATAGCCACTATAACCTCGTTTAGGGACGATGTTTGTAATCCAACAAACATCACATCTGGAGCAGCTAACTTTGTCACCAACCTTATATGGAAGGCTTTCTATGTAATCATTTACACGAGAACGAATCTCATCGTTAGCAGCATTGATAATGCCTAGTAGGTTGTTAACTCTTACATTTAATTCTTCTTTCGTCATATCTTTAAATTTATGCCTCAAAGGCTGTTAGTTACTTTAAATAATTATTTTATCTGGTAATTCAAATTGAATTTGAAATGTTCTACGTATAGGAAAGCCTTGATTTACATACGTCTTACCAAGATAAGCAGTAGTTGCAATACTTGCATATCCTAAATTACCATTGCTCTCATAACAAGTTACATCACAATTATCATATACTGTGTCTATATCTGCTATGATTTTTCTGAGTTCTCCTAATTTCATATCTCTATACTTTTAAGTTAACAACTTATTCTTATAATTATTATACACATCACATGGAAGAGTACAATAACAATATCTCGAATCTGATTCTTGACACTCTTTATATTTATTAAAAGGACACTTAGCCATACCTACACCTCCATTACTTAAAGAATAAATTCATCGTCATCAAACTCATCCTCTTCATCTTCAGGAAATGGATAAATAGTGAACTGAAAATTGTCTAAATCTTCAATATTCTTATCTGCCATATTAGCAGCTACAATACCGAAGTTATCAGCAATACAAGAAGGAAATTCGCCTTCCTCTAGTTTTGTTCTAAATTTCTCGGCTGTACATTCGTCAGGAACGTTAATGAGTTCTACTACTAATCTTATTGTTTTCATAAGCTTTACTTTTTATTATCCATCATAAGAGCCATTTCATATACCTTGTGACACATTTGGCAAACATCCTCAAGACTTCTTGTATCCCAATTATAGTACATTCTTCCGTGGTCTTCGGTTATTACCACAACCTGCTTATCACGGATGATTCGCCATATCATTTTCAACTTCTGTTTCATACGCTTTACTTTTTACTATTATTGTACTTTTTAATAGCATCCTTCTTAGAAGCTGCCATAATTTTAACACCCTTAACGACAAACTCATGCTGTTCCTTTGGCAGACACTTCTGCTTATCAGAAGGAATACTGCCTTTCGGAACATTAAATCTAATACGTGGAAGACCAAAAGGAAAATCACTCATTTGATATTCCAATTCAGTTTGCATACTAATCATTGATAATAATCCATTCATAGCTTTACTCCTTAACTTCTTTAAAGATTGCATCATTATAATTCGAGTGGCTGCCACTTCAAGAACGTACACAAAGAACACCACGCCCCCTTGGGCAACTATCTCCTGAATTGTAATAACACCCATCGCACATTTTGGTGCGAAGAGATGGTTTCACAAATCCAACTTTAATCTCTTTCATTTCTCACCTCCTTGCTTTTGGAATAAATCTGAGACATAAGCCCAGTATTTCCAGTCCATACCATTTTTACCATAATTGGAAAGCATTTCATAAACAAAAGATATTTTAAATATATCAATTTTGCCACTATTGTATACTACTAAGCATTTTCCATTTCGTAGTATAGGCTTTTCACTAGCAGGATGCCACAAGTCATTAAGCAATTCACAGATTGCCCACTTGGCACCAGCTTTAAAAGCACATTCACTTATTGCTGATTCTGCATAGCGTTCTGCAAATGTCCGCTTTGGAATGTGCTTCTTCTCCAATTCATTTTCAACTTTCTCGTTGTACTATTCGGCAGCAGCTTCTATTTTCTTATCGTCCACCATAATTACTTCACTCTTTTGAATTGAATACTCTTTCCGTCTTTTCTGTCGATTGCGACACACTTGAAATTTCCACAAACTTTTTCATAAATGTCGGTACATATCTCATCGAAAAAACAACCATTGCATTGTTCTTTCTCTGTCTCAACCACCTTTAAGACGATTTCTGACCCAATAGGTAAATCTTCCATAACTTTAATTTCTCATTATGTGACACTTAACAACCTTGTTTACTGCAAGAAGTTGCGAATTATTAAAACTCTCAATGAACTGACGCTCCATCTGCTCAGGGAAGATGGGCTTGGTGGGCTTTGGAATGTAGATGGTAGCTTGAATCTTGCTGCCATCACTAAAAGTCATTAAGCACCTTCTTGAAATCTGTTCTATTCCAAACATATTGCTGTCCTCCTAATATTTGCATCCGTGAAGATACGGACGAGATTCGTTATACTGCATTTTCAACTTGATGTACTCCATCAGGTCGATATTGTTATTGTGAGCGATTGCGAATACCCTCATGAGTATATCCTGAAGGGTATCTGATACAAACCAACTGCAAGACTCATTATCAACAAACCTACTAAAGTGTCCGTTTAGTCGGTACAAATCTTTTGCGATACTGCCTTTATTGATTGTGTTTTGAACCTTATATTGAATTTTAGCAACTTCATATTTGTCAGCAAGGATAGAATCGCTTCCTAGTTTAATCAGTACATTGCTTTTCATCCATCCCAAGAGAGATAAGATACGAATGGCAATATCGGCGAACTCGGATTCAACCGTTCCTTCAAGAGAGTTTTTGTAGGCGGTAGGAATATCTCTGCCCATCTGAATCTCGCTCTCGTAGTTTTCGATACTTCCGTGTCGATAGTGTCGGTCTGCCTGAACAGCTTCTGCCATTTCCGTGATAATGAGCATCAATTCGGTTTCTATTTCTGTGCTCTCAGTATAGAAACCATGCTTGTCAGCATTCTTAAAAGCATCTTCTGCTAAGGATGCCAGTTCTTTCTGCGTTATAATTTTCATATTGTTTTGATTTATTTTCTGATAGTGAATGCCATATCGTTGAGGGTGCGGCACCAGTTTATCTTACCTTCTTCGCATAACTCGTTGATGGCTTGATACGGTTGATGGCATCCTCTGTTGATGATTTCGGTTGTGAGGACGTGGGGCGGCACGATGTGGGCAGCTTCACGCTCTGCCTGAATCTCAGCGATGATGGCTAGGATTTTTTCTTTCTCTGTCTTCATTTGGCGAAGGTAAGAATGAGACGTGTGTGACTTCGGACTGGAACATTAATAGTTCCCACATTCCGTTCAAGTCTTGTTGATACCACAAGCCATCGTGCATTGTTCCGATAATTGGATTTCCTTTGTACCATATTACCATGGTCTTGTGGGTAAAGAGGGCTTTGTGCGCTTTGCTGATGCGCTTGCCTACCTTGATATATCCAAAAATATCCATAAGCTAGAAGAGTGATAGCTGACCAGTCTTGTCGTGGTAGTGATTTCCTGAGGGGAATATCAGTTCCTCGAACATGGCGGTCAGGCAGTTGGTTACTATTGAGTTTCCTGCAAGGGCATATAGTTTGCTCTTGCTGATAATGAGTTGACCAGATTTCTCCTTGCTCAGGAGTTTGTCTATGTCAGCTTCGTGTACTCCCATCAGTCGGAAACAATCTCTTGGAGTGTACTTCCTGATTTGGATGGAGTATATCTTTCCGTTTGGTGCGGTGTGAATGATTTCTTTGTTCATGATGGTTACGAATGTCATTGATGATGAATCTATTGTGGTTAGCATGGTAGGGGCGATGCCTTGATATACTTGCTGATTATATAAGTCTAAGACTTGCCCCCCCATATCAGGCTTCACCTTCCCTGATAGAAGCAGGGATTTCATTCTCTTTCCTCCTGTTATCATATCTCTTTTACTATTAAGAAAAGTGGGATGCAATTACCTCCGTGACCCATAGCTGAATTGAGAGTAGGGGAGATTCCCTTGGTGGAGTAGACTCTGGTCTGCTGCTCTATCCTGCCTTTGATTTGGAGGTTTGCTAGCTTTATAATTTTGTCGCACATTCTTTTATTTTTAAGATAAATGTATTGTGTTCAAAGGAAGCTGTTGTGATGGTTGGTGATATTTTTGTTTTAATTAACCCACCTTTGAAACTTCCGTGTTTGTTTCTGAATATTATCATACTCTTTTTATGATAAGAACTCCACCTTTCGGATAATGAGCGGTGTTTATGAGGTTCATGATACTTATCATAGAGAAACTGGCTGTGACTGCTACAGAGCATCCATCAGCAGTTTTCGGTATTGCTATCTTCGGGGTAGAGTTTTTCGATTGATTCATTGATGTCTGCTTTGGTGAGATACTTTTCGAGAAGGGGCTGGGATAGGAAATATTCGGGAGATACGTTGTCTTCCAAAATGTCCTCAACCGTTGTCTCTAGTTTAATGGGAGAAGGGAAGTGATACTCTGGGTTCGGCTCGTCTTCTGTGCGTAGGATGGAGATTACGAAGATACGTTCACGATTCTGAGGGATTCCATAATCTTTGGCATTCAGTACCTTGTAGAAGGAGGTGTAACCGAAGGAGTCAAGGTCTTTGACGTACTGGAAGAAGTACTTCCTCATTGACTTTGATAGAAGACCTTTTACGTTCTCTAGCATCACGTACTTTGGTTTCTTGACTGCCAGCATTCTCTTCTCCTGAAAGATAAGGGAAGAACGTGTTCCGCTGCCTTCCTCTGCTCCTTGGCGAAGTCCTGCGTTGGAGAAGTCTTGGCAGGGTGAAGACCATGATATGAAGTCGAAGTCGGGAACCTCATTCCAGTCTATCCTTGTCACGTCTCCGAAGTTAGGTATGTCCCTTCCGTGCAGTAGTCCGTAGGCTTGGATGGCTGATGGTTCTATCTCTGAGTAGCCCACTACCTTGAAGTCGAACTCAGGATGCTTATCTTTGAGATACTTGAAGGCTAGGCTCTGACTGCCATAGCCAGCGAATGCCTCAAAGACTCTGAGAGGATGCTGCTTGTTGTACTTACTGATTGCTATCATTTTGGTAAACAGATTTGTGGTTTATGGATTCCATTGGATGCCCAAGCGTTCCAAGGTTCCGTTATCACGATATATCTCCAACTGCTTTCGGCATAGGCTATGAGGATTCTTTTGCAGAAGCTCTATCATTCCTATGATGCGTGTTTTGAAAACGTTGTCCTTATCCGCATTTGTTACGTTCTGTTCAGCCTTCGTCTTTGCGATGAGTTGACTGATTTCGGAAGGATTCTCGTTAACGGATGCTGGCGGTGGTGTTGCTCCGATGAGTTCGTCTTCCCATCCTCGCTGGTTAAGGAAGGTTTGGAAGTTCTTTCTGAACTGCTTGTCTGGCTTTGAGATTACATAGAGAGGTATGTACTCTAAAGCTGCCTTGCGGTCTTTCTTGCTCATGGAGTTCCACTTCTTTTCGAGTTTGGCTTTGCAGCCAACTTTCTTATCGTACAAGTTCCATGCTCGCTCAAAGGTATATTCGTCTTTGACTTCCTTTGGTGGAGCAGTAATCTTGTAGCCATTCTCTTCTAGAAACTGGATGGCTTGTTTGATTTCATCTGTCATAGTTCACCATTTAAATAATTGTCGATTGCTTGAATAAATTCATCTATAGAGCGGACGATGATGTACTTACCACCATGTCGTTCTACTTCATACTGGAATACCTTCTGTTCGGGTTCCTGCTTACCTTTCGGTGTTTTGTTTTCGATGCAGAGGAAACCGTACTGGGAGGTGCGCTTCAGGAGCAGCATATCAGATACTCCTGCCTTCATACCTTCTTCTTTGAGCCATGCGGCTTGTCGGGAAGTTCGCTTGCCACCATTAGGAACGGCAAAGAAGACACCTTCAAGGTCAGGATATACCCCACGGATATACCTGACCTCTGCGGCTTGCAAGTTGTGCTCATCGTAGGAT
>ERZ1034917.260-NODE-260-length-51008-cov-35.770043_pt1 | contig 51008 bp, 72 predicted proteins | sample MGYA00520605_ERZ1034917 | MGnify/ENA primary metagenome ERZ1034917 (study PRJEB33766, sample SAMN09781784) | gut metagenome | biome: gut microbiome | host: Homo sapiens | place: Madagascar | study: EMG produced TPA metagenomics assembly of the PRJNA485056 data... | reverse complement strand
AAAAAGTCTCCTAAATATCCGCAATACTTACACACGCCATTTTTGTACTGTATAAGATCACTGCTACACGACAAATCTAAATCATTTCCGCAATGTGGACAAAAAAATACTTTCGCCATTTGTATCTGCTCCTTTTGTTATAATATTATTTTGCTTATCCCCAAAGCAGTATAATATGAAAGATATTCACTACTAAGGGTAGCGGTACTTCATTTGGTGATTTAGCTATTTTTGGAGCCCAACTCGATAATATCAAGAAAAAATATCAAGAGATGACAGCCGGTACTAACTGGGATGGCACATTTAAGAGTGGTATTACTCACGCTGCGTCTTGGGGTTCCGCTGTGCGTCAAGAGATAAGTAAGGTAAAAAATAGCGCTAAAGAGACTCGAAAAGAACTTGCCGCAATGATAAGCGAGTCTGTTGATTTAGAGACTGATGCTGGAAAGAAAAACAAGAGCGACATCAATCAATATAAAAAAGCGTCTCTTGAACAAGCTCCTGAAGTTTATGATAAAATGAGCAAATCCGTTCAGGAGTATATCGACACTTGCAAAGACGGCGAGCCCACATGGGATGGTTTCGTAAAATATCAGAAACTCGCCGCCGCCCAAATAGAGGCTACCGGTGTTAAGTCAAAACTCGCCGCCGTCGGACTTAATGTCTTCAAAGCCGCTGCTGGTATGCTCATAACGGTTATCGCTCAGTTTGCGATACAGAAGCTAATTGAGGGATTTGATTATCTTATCCATATGCAGGATAAGCTTGATGAAAAAGCTGAAGCGTCTCGCACTCAATACAAGGAAACAACTGAAGAGTTGAACAATCAGGAAGAGGCATTAAAGAAAGTAAAGGATCGCCTCGTCGAGCTTGAAGCGATAAAGAATCCGTCGCTGGCGGATAAGGCTGAGACCGAAGAGCTTAGAAAGCAAAACCGAGAGTTATCGCTTCAGATTGAGTATTATAAGAAGAAGCAAGAAATCGAAGAAGAACAGGCGCGCAAGGACGACGAAAAGGCGTGGGGCTGGTATACCCATTATAAAGATGAAAATAGCGCACGGCGAACTTATTTTAAATCTGAATACAACCTTTTTGGCGAGTCAAGCTATGATAAAGATTTAGCAACCCTGAAGCAGCTCAATAAGGCAAAAGAGGAATACAACAACCTCTATAAACAAGGTTATGATTTAGAGACACTCTCTTCGGAGAAAGCACGTCTTGAGAAAGAAATCGCAGATCTTGAAGCCTCTCTTTCAAAATCTGTTACAAAGGTCGAAAAATATCAAAATCCTGAAGCGATTGAGTTTGCTGAAAAAATGAAGTTTGCGCTTCTCGATGCAGACCAAAAGGCTGAGGCTCTTCATACAAAGCTCTCAAGTATTGCCGTTAACGACAGTGCAGTATCTGAACTTGAGCGAGTCGCTCGCTATGTGGGTGACGACAAGAGCTCAAAGAGCATGGAAGACTTTGAAAAGGCTTTGCATAAAGCTATCCCGGATAAAGAAGAGTACGATGCTTTTGTTGAATTTGCGGGTGGTATAGATGCCCTTGCCGCAAGCTTTGGCAACTCCACGGCGGCTACTGATGAATACGCTCAAACCGTTAGTGAGATGCAAGACCTTGCAGACCTCAGCAAAATTTTTGGCAACTGGGAGGACGCCTCCGATGAAGCAAAAGAGTCTATAAATAAGTTCTTATCTCTCACGGGCGATGAGTTCCGCTCTCAGTTTGAAGATAAATTTGGTGGTCTTTCAGATGAAGTACAGGACTTCCTGTCTTCGGTTTTCCAGATTGACGGTATAGACTCTTCTCAAATTTTTGAGTTCTTTGGTTCAATTGGTGAGATAGCCCAAGAGTTCGTTAATGAAAGCGAGAGAGTTTCGGAAAGCTATTCAAAAGCAGCCGATAACTTGTCAACCTCTTTTGGTAAGAGTTTGGACGGCGTGTCGGGCAACATAGACTCAGCTAAAGAGTTGTCTACCGCTATGACTGCGGTTAAAGCCACTTACGATGATTTAACTGCGGCTATGGAAGAGCAAAACAATACGGGCGAAATATCGCTACAAACATATCTGTCTCTTATTGAAAAGAACTCTAAATATGCAGAGGTTTTGGAAATTGATGAGACTGGCGCGATACACTTAGCTACTGATGCTCGCAAAAAAATGGTTATGACACAAATCCAAGCCATTCAAACGAGTATTCAAGAAGAGATAAATTTAAAGCAAAGCCAGTTAGCGATGTACAAATTCAGAGGCACATTGGCGGTTTTGTCTCAGGCTATATTCGATGACGCGATAAAGCCGAGCATTAAATTTGCCGCCGTACTTAATGTCCTTAAGCAAGCTCTCGCTCAAATAAAAGCCGGTAAGTTCACTACTATGAACTTCTCTAATATGTTTGAGTCAGAGGTCAACAAAATGTTGGCACAGGCTGGCAAGAGCTCTTCCGATTATAATAACAAATACGCTGATAACGTAAAGAATCTTCAGTCGGAGATAAGTCAGCTCGAAAAATACAAGGCAAATGTCGGACGTATTCAAAACGTCGGCGATTTTAACACCTACTACAGCGGTGGGTCTTCTAAATCTAAGTCCTCGTCTTCCTCATCTTCGTCATCTTCTTCCTCGTCTAATGACCCACGCCTTAAAGCGTGGAACGAGATGTTGGCTGTTAAGAAGCACCAGCTCGAAATGGATCAGATTACCGAAGAGCAATACTACGCTTGGCTTGAGGCTAACTACAAAAAGCAACTCAACAGCCAAAAGAAGTATGCTGAAGAGTGGCGCAAGTACGAAGAGGAAATCTACAAGTGGAAGAAGCAGAAACGCCTCGACGACTGGAATGAAGCTGTTGACCTCAAGAAGCATGAGCTTGAAATGGGTAAAATCGATGAGGGCGAGTATTACGCATGGCTCGCGGCGAACTACAAGAAATACCTCAACGACAAGACCAAATACGCCAAAGAGTGGCGTGAAAATGAAGAGGCTATCCACAAGTTTGAGGAACAACAGGCTAAGGACTCACAGGACGCCCTTGAAGACCTTATCGACCTTCGCATTGATATGCTCAAGCAGGAGAAGAACAACGAGAAAGATGTTCTCAAAGAGCGTCAAGATAATGTAAAAGATTTCTACGACAAACAGCGCGACCTCCTCAAGGAACACTACGACCAGATAGACAAAGAGGAAGAGCGCCGCGAGAAGCGTAAGAAGGTTACAGATATACAGGCGGAATTGCTTGAACTCGAAGCAGACGACTCCGTTGAAGCGCAAAAGCGCCGTCTCGAACTTGAAGAGAGTCTCTCCGACGCTAAGAAAGACTTAAACGACTTTGAGCGCGATGAGGAACTCGACAAGGCTGAGAAGATGTACGACGACCTCGAAGAGATGCAGACGCAGTATTACGAGAAGCAAATAGAAGCTATCGAGGACTACCTTAACAACGCCTATGAGCTTCGTCAGCAAGCCATCAAAGACTTGCAGAACGGTAATGCTCAACTGTATCAGGAGATGATTGAGTACAACCAAGCTTACGGCGACGGAATTGATCGTTCAATCACAGAAAAATGGGAAGCCGCATACGAGGCTCTTAACCGTTACAATAGTCTACTCGACGACAACTACGGCATGAAGCTCGACAATATGACGGGCTACAACAAGGGTAAGTATGAGACCGCCGCCGAGCGTGAAGCTCGCGAGAGGGCAACCCAGAGAACGAGTGCAAAAGATGCGGCGCAAACCATCGCTAAAAATGCGGGTAAGTCCAACGGTTCTTCTAATACAAGTCGGAAGTCTGGACCCAACCGTGGTGATAAGGTGACTATCAAGAAGTCAGCAACGCACTTCTCTTCTCAAAGCGGCAACGCAAAAATGGCATCTCATGTCCCCGGAGGCAAGTATACCGTTTATCAGGTCAAGGGCAACCAAGTCCTCATAGGCGTTAACGGCGCGTATACCGGTTGGGTGTGGAAGTCTGATATTCAAGGTTACGCTACGGGTACTCCCTATGCCAAAGGCGGTATAGCCAACATTGACGAAAAGGGTCTTGAGCTTATACTCGGCTCCCCCGACAAGGGTCGCTACAAGTTCCTCAATGACGGCGACAAGGTGTTCAACGCCAAGGCAAGTGAGTTTCTTTACAAGTGGGCTAATCAACCCGGTGAGGTGCTCAGCTCAATGATTAAGTCTCTGTCTGCTGCGTCGTCCGTGTCTATAGCGTCTCCGTGTAATATTACAGTCGGCGACGTTGTTATTAATGGATCGGCTGACGAGAAGACGGTTGGCGAGCTGCGTAGAGCTCACAAGCAAATCGTTACAGATATTCTCAATGAGTTTAAGAAAATGAAAAAATAATTTTCTATAAGCTGATTATATCACACTCTAAAACAATGTCAAGCATATAACGGGGAGATATTTTCATAAATATTTCCCTGTTTATTATGCGGTTGTTATTTTTGTATAAATGTGATATGATATAAATGAAAGGAAGTGGGCAAATGGAGAAAGCTGTTAATGTGGCTCAGTATATTTATGAAGAGTACGAGAAAATTGCACAGAGCAATATAGACAATATGAAGCTTCAAAAGCTCTTATATTTTGCGCAGAGAGAATCCATTGCCGTCACGGGCATTCCTATGTTCAGCGATAATCTTGAAGGATGGCGATATGGTCCCGTGTGCCATGAGGTTTGGTCTTTCTTTGCGGAACACGGCATACCGGGCGGCGATAGCCGCATATCTGACGAGGCTAAGTATATAATCAACAACGTTATTCAGGAATATGGTTCTTTGGAGTCGTGGAAGCTAAGCGAGATGTCGCATCGCGAGATATCTTGGCAAAACGCTCGCAAAGGATTAAGCGATGGTGAAAATGGCAATGTTCCGCTGAAGCTTGACGATATACGGATCGATGCCCAAAAAGTCCGCCCATACGATTATGTGTGGGATATGTACTACGATGAATTTGAGGATGCTTAAATAGATGCTTGGGTGGATATGCTCTTCTACAACCCCATATTATGATGCAAAAACTGGTCGTAATGCTTTTAAACAAAGACCGGTTTTGGTTATTAGTGAGTTAATAAGTAATGATTATACAGTTCTACCAATATCCACAGTGTCTAAGAGAGAGAATCTACACTTCTTCTATGATATAAAAGTTGAGCCCATGCTCTACCCAAGATTAAGATTAAACAAAGAGTCGTTTATCCGCGTACACAAACAAACAACAGTTCATCGAGCTGCTGTTGTTAGAAAGATTAGCAATCTAAAAACCGAATACCCAGACCTTTATTCGCTCGTTTTAGAAAGGCTGTCTGAGTACAATACAAATCTTATAAGTAATGCAAAATAAATCAATTAGACCGTCGTTATGGCAACGACGGTCTTTTTATATAATACAAAAATCTGCACACAAATAATCAAAACTGTGTGCGGATTTTATTATTTTAGAAAGGGGCGAGTCAATATTTATCTGTTAGGAAATAGGTTCATTTATGACGGAGTTAACTCGTCGCGTTATAATCTTTCAATTCTGCGAATTGATACAGACGGGCTTACTTCGGCGGAGGGTTCTGTGGAATACTCGTCGTCGTTCTTTCCTGCGCAGAATAAAAGATATATTACAGGAGTCTCCCGCGAGAGCGCTCCGCTTGAGTTCGAGGTCGAGATAATCGGCGAAGAGGGGTATTGCTCTGTACATGAGCGAGCTATAAAGAATTGGCTCTTCAACTCCCCTACCTTCAAAGAGCTCTATATAGACCCCGAGGACGACAAAGAAGCCGAGTATGTGAACGGTACAATAAAAAGGCAATATCTTGAGTGCGTATTCTGTAACCCTGAGAAAATTGAATACGCCGAGGGTACCGTCGGCTGGCGTTGTACTTGTATGTGCTCATCCACAATGGCTATACAGGAAAAAGTGGAGGTCACAGCCACCTCTTTCAGCTCGGATATAACGCTTAATGTTGATACGGACATACAGGATTACGTCTATCCGTATCTTGTTATTACCTGCGGCAACACAAAAGCGGATGTGACTATAACGAACAAAAGCGATAACAACCGTGCTATGCAGATTAAAGATGCAACGGCAAAGGCTGTGTTGTACGCCGATTGTGCTATAGGAACGATTGTGAACGACGCCAATGCCGAGTATTACAACAAGCTTGTCAATCAGCATTTCTTGAGGCTTGTTCCGGGCGAGAATATCATCTCTGTTACCGGCGGTGTGTCGTCGGTAAAGTTTACTTGGAATAATGCGAGGTGGATGACGTGATAGCAAGGTTTGACAAATTCAAACGCTTCGAGACTCCCCTGCTCACGGTGTGCAACCCCGGCAGTTATGTGACTTCAGATAATTTACTCACCAATTCGGTGTGCGCGTTGCCGTATGCCAAAGATATAGATGCTACCCTCAATTTTGGCTCTCTCTCTGAGTTAGCCTTTACTCTTCCGCTTATCGACGAAAAGGTGCGTAATACCTATAGTGACCTCGAAACGGGAAGATATATATACGTCTCGGGCATTGGATATTTCATAATAGACAGTGTTGAAGACTCGTTCTCCCAAGAGGGGCGAGTAAAAGAGATATCCTGTGTGTCCGTTGAGCGTGAGCTTGAGGAGCTTGAAGCGCCGTTCTACAAGGCGGGTGTTTATCCGCTGATATCTAACGATACCAAAGACGGCGTGTTAACCCTTGCTATAGCTAAATGTCCGTCGTGGTCTCTCGACCATATAGACGACAAGGTTAAGGCTCGCAGTAGATATTTTGAGATCGCAGAGTCTACGAGCATATACGAGTTCTTTATGAACGACTTGCAGGACAAGTTCGATTGTGTGTTCTGCTACGACATAATTAACCGCAAGATATCTGTATATGATAGAGCTGCCTACGCCGACCAACACCTTACAAGTATTCATCTTGCAAGGAACAATATTATTGAGGGGCTTGATATTTCGCAGGACTACGACGATCTCTACACGGCGTTAAGTGTTACCGGCGACGAGAATATGAGTATTCGCCGAGTTAACCCTATCGGTACAACCGTTATTTACGACTTCACATACCATAAACATTGGATGTCTCCTGAGTTACAGGACGCGGTTACGCGCTGGGAAGCAAAAATTGCCTCTGTGGAAGAAAGTTATGTAGCCCTCAACAGAGAGTATTACAATCAGTATCTCGCTATGAGCGAAACGCAGATGGATATAGACAAGCTGAATACTCAGATTGATATCTATTACACCTGTCGTGATTGTATTCTTTCCGGCACGATAAGTTCAAAGAAGACATCGCTGCTTAGCCAGCTCAAAAAGAGTGGCGCGGTTGGCGACGACGCGACTACGGATGCTGTGCCCGTCGCTCTTGCAACTGTTAATGCCAAAATCGCAGAATTATCTATAGCTAAGGCGCAGAAGCAGACGCTATATAATTCTCAAAAATCACAAGCAGACGCAACTAAAGCTCAGATAGATGCCATTCAGGCGGCGTGTAGCTTGTCTACAACCGCAAGAGACGTCAACGGCAAAGTTATATTTACGGACGAGCTTCTTCGTGAGTTGTCTGCTTATATAAAGCAAGCCGACTACACCGACGACAATATCACTAAGACGGATATTATGTCTCAGGATGAGATATTTGACTGGTGTGTCGAGCTTATGAAACGAGCCAAAACTCAGCTTTCTAAAATTTCAACACCCAGCAGAAAGTTTGAAGTCACAACTCGTTCGTTTATTTTCTCACAGCAATTTGCCTCATTTACTTCACAACTTGAGAACGGCTGTATAGTGACCGCAGAAGTAGACGACGACCAATTTGAGCAACTGCACTTGCTCACTATAGACATAGATTTTGAGTCCAAAACCATATCTCTAACCTTTGGTAACAAATACAATCAGTATGACCCGAGGTCGTTGTTTGATGATGTGTTCGGCGATGTATCAAAGTCAAAGGCTACCTTACAGTACGTCACAGGCATAGTCGAAGATATGTCTAAGCAGGTCAGCGATGCTTCCAAGTGGATTGACGAGGCTCTGATACTTACAAAAGACAAAGCTCTCTCGGCTAAAAATCAAGAAGTTATCATAGACGACGGCGGCTATCTCGGTCGCTTGCGTAAAACACAAAAGGACGCGCAGGGTATGGATGCTCTCGACGCCGACGGCAACCCCATCTTTCTTACGGATTCACAGGGTAATCCTATATACGACGGCGAACAGCTCCGCATTGTTAACAATTGCATAGTCTTTACTGACGATGGGTGGGAGACGGCTAAAACAGCTGTCGGCAAACTGTATCTCGGGAAAGATAAAAGCGGCAATGATGTTTACAAGTACGGCGTAGCCGGAGATGTCATTATAGGTAAGATTATAGCCGGTAACAACCTTATTATAGCTGGCGGATCTGAAGAAAACGGAGACTACAGTGTAACTATAGATGATAAAGGACTTGCGATTAACAACGGCGATATTCTTATTAAAGACCCGAACGGCAAGAAAGTGTTCGGCGTGGAAGACGGACAGATGTATTTGGATGGCAGTATTGTAGCTACTGGCAGTTTGTCTATAGACTCCATTGCGGTCGGCGACTACACAAACTATGTCAACCTCAGCGAAGAAACTGCTGATGTGTACGGATTCAAATCCGCCGCCGAGTATGCCGCTGAAGCAGCTCACAAGCCGTATATAAATGAGCGTTGGCTTACCCCTATCTCCTACCCTACCGCTTCGCCATATTTCACTTACATCAGCAAATTATATCCGTGTAAGATTGGCGACTCATTCAGAATTACAGGTAACGTGTATAGCCGAGCGTATCACAATAATTCGTTGGATGTTAAGATTGCTCTTGTTGTTACCGTGCGTAACGCCCAAGGCGTAGAGAGCAAGAAAAACATATATTCTGATAAAGTGCCGCTTTCAAGCGGTGGTTATACGACGCTCAATAGCACAGTTACTATTGACACTAAAAGCCTTGAAAGCACCGCACTTACTCCGGTTAATTTCTCTATTGCTATAGCTACATTTGTCAAAGACACCTCTACTAAGACTAATGTTACTGCGGGTTGGTACGCAGTTAACAACCTTGAGGTTCGTAGAGCTTCTGCGGGTGAAATAACTGCGGGGTTGCTTAAATCAAAAGACGGCGAGACTTATATTAACCTTGATACCGGTGACGCGCAGCTCACGGGTACGGTTAGAGTTAAAGGTGCTAACTACGACGTGTGGCTGAAGAGTGAAACGGCAGATGGAGAAACAGAGGTTGGTCTTTATTTAACCAAGACAGATGGTTCAGATACTAATGGCAGAGTTGTCCTTTATGAAGATACCTCCGGAGATACTTGCGTAGCTATAGCCGGGGAAACAATAGTAATCGGCGCAACAAGCAGCGATAGCAATTATGCCAACAATCTATTATTACAGAGTACAGGTTATTTAAGTATGCAGGCGACAAATAATATAGTAATTCAATCTCTCGGATTTACGAGTAATAAAACCGCAAAGGGTGGAAGGGTAATAATTTCTTGCCCTAACGGTTTTAATGTAACTTGCGAAGGCGAAACCACAGCCGATAAAGGCGAAACCACAGCCGATACAGGAAAAATTAATTATAATAAAACTAATGCTTTGTGGGAGATTAACCCCGCTATCAAAACGGGGGCTCTGAAAGCAACATCGGGTGTTTATATTAAAGGGGTAGAAATGGGTTCGTACCCTGAGCTTTGGACGAGTTCCGGATCATTTATGGGCGGAGACCAAAGAGCTTCCTTAGCCCAAAATGTTTCAGCTATGCCTAATGGGATTGTTCTTGTGTGGAGTGCGTATACAGACAAAGCAGAAGATTATTGCTGGAATTACACTTTCATTCCTAAAGAACACGTTAAAAATCGAAATGGAGATGGCGTGTCGGTATTTCTTGCTGGAAGTGCAAGCTTTAAATATGTAGCACTTAAATATATATATGTTTGGGATAACGAGGTTTTGGGAATCTCGCTAAATACTGCCAACGCCACTATTGGCGGCATACAGTCTACACCCCAAAAGTTTGTTCTGCGCAAGATTATAGGTGTATAACCCAACACGAATAAAAGGAGCTTATATAAATGACAATAGAAAATGCTTACAGAGCCCGTGCGGCTCTTAATAAAATAAGTCATAGTGCTATGCCCGCCAAAACGGCATACAAAATCTCAAAGCTGTCTAACTTCCTGAAGGACGACGCGAATTTTTACACAGAGCGTCTCTCTCAGATAATTGAACAGTACGGAGAAAAAGACGAAAATGGCGAACCCGTCATAAGTGGTAACGGCTACAAAATCCAAGAAGATAAGACGGATGAGTGTGCCGCTGCTATTAAAGAGCTTAGTGGGATAGAGGCTACTACGCCCGACACAAAGATTTATTTGTCGGAGCTTGATAACGTTGAGCTCTCCCCCGACGACATAGCTGCAATCTATGACTTTATTGAAGAGGATTGATGCTATTTGCGTGAAATCTACATAAACGCCGAATATCCCAACACGCAAGAAGTGGTGTGGGGGTACGATGGCGAAAACAATAGTGCAGACCTAAAAATAAAACTCCCCGATTTTATGGTCGGGGAGAAATTCAATTACACGGTTCATTTTAAAGACGCCTTCAACAAAGAGTCATCTGTTAGCGCGACGGCGACCGACGGTGTGTGTTCTGTATTGCTTACAAAAAGTTTAGCTGTTGGCGGACGACTGAAAGTACAGGTTGTCGGAGTTAGCCCTAAGACGGCGACGACGGGTGTGTATAAAGTAAAAGCCCCTAAGTCAGCAGAGAAAATCAGACTTGTAATAGGCTCGCAAACTATCACTTTGCCGAAAAATGATTCAAGGGTTCTATCTGTTGATGAGTTTGAAAATTATGATATATGGACGCTCAAATTTAAAATTAATGACGGGGCATATGCCGTAGAAGCTAAGTACGGGGTGGAGTGGGTTGCAACTGATAGCGTTCTACTCGTTGCAAATGAACAAGTAGTCAAGACGCCCGTCTTGATTTTAATAATTAAAAGTAAGGATGGTGACTTAATCTGAGAGAAGTATATATAGATTTACAGCGTCCTGTTAAAGTAAACATAGGATATATTGGCGAGCATAAAGCCACCAAGCTTATAATCGCTTTATCGCCCGACCTCAAAGACGCAACCTCTTACAAGATAGAGTTTAGTACCTGCGGAAAGGTAATCGCGTCAAACACAGTAACTGCAAGTAACGGCGTAATTAACTATGCCATTCCGCAGGACATCACGCTAATGCCTATAATAGAGTCTGTTATGGGTATTCAGGTTATAGGAAACAGCGGAGAAAACATTATTAAATCCCCAATAGTAGAGGCTTATATTGGAAGTAGCTTGCTGGACTCGACTGAGGTAGCTTCTGATACCCCCACAGATATCTCAACAAAAGTTGAACAATTGATGGCGGCTAAACACAGCCACGAAAACAAGGCGGTGCTTGATAAGTTTGCCGAGTCAAAAGACGGCAAGCCGACCTATGACGGCATAGCAATTGGTAGCGGTGGTACTGGTGGGGCGTCAACCGCCGAAGACGTCAGTTATACCAACACACAGTTGCCGAATGCCGAAAATGTTAAGACGGCACTCGACAATCTCGTTTCTAACTCCCACAGCCACGCCAACAAAGACACACTCGATAAGCTTTCCGACTCAAATGGCAAGCTCCAATATAACGGCTCTGATGTCGGGCTCAAAGGCGACAAGGGTGCAAATGGCAAGACTCCGGTCAAAGGTACTGACTACTGGACGGCAACGGACAAGGCAGAAATAGTCAACGACACCCTCGCCGCCCTGCCGAAGTGGACAGGAGGTAGTTACTAATGTCATACGACAAGGTAGTTGACTCCACCCAACTTGATGCAGCCATGACCTATACAGCTGGTCGCATTCGTGCCAAAACAGGCGGCACAGACCAGATAGCATGGGACTCCACCAAAGGTTTTGGAGACGCGGTTGACGCTATAGCTGGTTCAGACGAAGATGCGATAATCCAGCGCACGATATCGGGCGCATATTCAAACGACCGTATAACGACGGTCGGAGCGTGCGCATTTTTAGGATGTCGGGCTCTTACAGCGATTGATTTGCCTAATGTCACCCAAGTTAATCGCAACGCTTTTGAATCGTGCGTTCGGCTGTCGACAATAAATCTTCCCAAAGTCACCGCGCTTGACAGAGGTGTTTTTACAAATTCTGCAATACAACAAGCAAATTTTCCTTTGGTGACAACAATAGGAGCCAACTGTTTTTACACCACAAAGCATCTGATATCTGCAAATCTACCACTTGTTACCAGTTTACCGATTGACTCTTTTCGCCTTTCGATAATTCAGACAGCTGATTTTGCGGCGATAACAAATATAAACCGAACGGCGTTTACCGACTGTACGAAGCTCGAAACGCTTATTATTCGCACTTCGTCAGTTTGTGTGATATCCGACATTTCGATCGCGTTGCGTGGAAGCAAGATAGCAGCCGGTACGGGGTATATTTATGTGCCGGATAACCTCGTTGACAGCTACAAGGCGGCGACGAACTGGGTTGCTCTTGCAAATCAAATTAAGCCGATTTCGGCGTTGGAGGCGAGCACATGATAAAAACAAAGACACGCACAGATGGGCTTATCCGCACATATAGCGACGCGGGTAAGATGATTCAAAAGGTCGGCACGGATGAATTTTACGATGTAGCCATCGACCTCGCCTCAGCGAGGTATAGCTACACAGAAACCGACATTGACAGCGAAATATCCGATTCCGAAGCACTTGAAATAATCACAGGAGGTGCAGACGCATGACGCGAGCAGAAGCAAAGGCTTATCGCGACAAGATAGATGGCATTTTGACAAAGGTCACTACGGACGCAGAAGCTTTGGAGTATGCAGAGCTTTATCCGCTTTGGAGCGGGTATGTCGATTATGCTGTCGGCAGCATAGTCCGCAGACCGAGCGGTCTGTATCGGTGCTATAACGCTATATCGGCTAACCCGACATGGCAGCCGGAAAATGTCGCCGCACATTGGGAAAAGATAACGGTCGGCGAGGACGGCACGGTTGATAACCCGATAACCGCCGCTGCCGGTATGCGGTATTTCAAGGACAAGTATTATCTCGACGGCGGCAAAACATACAAGTGCATACGCGACGACAGCAACGGTCAAGGTACTATACTGCACTATGTACCGTCGCAGCTCGTCGGAATATATTTTGAGGAATTGAGCTAATGCGAGAAGTAATAATTGATTTATGGAGAAGCTCTCGCTTTAATATGGGTTATGTCGGAGAAAATGAGGCGACTAAGCTTATTTTTCAACTCACACCAGATTTACAAGGCGCGGACTTTTATTCTATAGATTTTCTTGTGGGCGACACTGTAAAAAGTGTTAGCGATATTAAAGTAGATGACGAGTTTTTATCATATATCGTTCCTTCTATTTTAACAAAGAAAGACGGCGAGATAGCCATACAGGTTTTAGCGGGGAGCGATAAATTTATTGTTAAATCACCTATTGTCTACGGGAAGATATTCGCGCCTAAAGATAAATAATTTTGAGACGGCATAGAAAGAGAGGATTAAACATGAACATAGCTATGTCTATCGGACACGGTAAAAATGAAAGGGGCGGCTACGACAGCGGAGCGTGTGGCGGCGGTTTTCAAGAATTTAAGATAGGTCGAGAAATCGGTAAGCACGCGGCGGCAGCCCTTCGTGAGTACGGCTGTAATGTAACGCTGATAAATTACGACGCAGATAAGAGTCTTTATAGTCGTATTAAGACTATAAACGCTGGCAAGTATGACCTTGCTATGGAGATACATCTTAACGCCGCACACGGCACGGGCTCTGAGGTTTACTATAAAGTAGGCAACAACGCCGGTAAGACAATAGCCGGTGCGATTAGTAAGAGTATTGCTACAAAGTTCGGCATCCCGAATCGTGGCGCAAAAGTTAAGGTACAAAATAACACAAACTACTTTGGTTTCGTTAGAGAGGTCAAATGTCAGAGCCTCCTCGTCGAGACCGTTTTTATTGATACAACCTCTGATCGTAAACACGTTGAGAACGCATCTGGGCAGAAACAGTGCGGTATTGCAATAGCTGACGCAGTTGCTTCTGTATATAAACTTAAGAAGACAACAGCGAGTGCGCCAGCTGTTACGCCGACAACGCCATCCACTCCTACCCAGCCCGCTTCTGCCATAAAGGCGGGAGATATCGTTAAGATTACGGGCAAGAAGTATGCCACAGGACAGAGTATTCCTGTATGGGTTAAGCTCCGTAAACACACAGTTAAGTCTGTGAGTGGAAACAAAGTTTTGCTTAAGGAGATTAACTCATGGGTGTACGCGGTAGACCTTTCGTTGGTTAAGAGTGCGTCAAAAAAAATAGGTGTAGGCTCCACAGTAACAATTAAGGCTGGGGCAGTTTACGGCGGACTCTCTAATACGAGAGGTAAGACTGTGCCTAAAGCTCAGCTCGCGCCCACAAAACACAAGGTCTCAAAAATTCAAATAAACCGTGGCGTGAAGGAGGCTCTGCTTTCGGATATCATGTCATGGGTTGCCGTTAAATATCTTAAGGAGGTATCGTAATGGCAATCAGTATGGACGCCTTAGAGACAGAGATAAAGAACCTCAAAAGGCGCGTCGAGGTGCTTGAAAAAGAGTACACCACTCTTGATAAAGAGGTTGACGATATAGATAAAACTCAGGGCGTTGTTACTTCTAAGCTTAACACGGTTATTGAAACCCTCGGAAAGCTTCAGCAAGCAATAGACGATTTAAAAGACCGCCCCAGCAAGCGTTGGGAGACCATTGTGTCTGCTCTTATCGGCGCCGCTATGACAGCCTTTATCGCATTTATATTTGGGAGGTAAGATTATGCAAAAATTCAAAGACATTATTGAGAATCTTAGTAATGTATCGGTTGGTACTTGGGTTCGCCTTATTCTTATGGTAGGCTCTCTTGTCAACCTCACACTCGGCGCATTTGGCGTTGCGGGCATCAGTTTTGATGAGAATCAGCTGTACGCAATAGTCAGTGTCGTGCTCGCCATCGTAACTGGCGTCGTCAGCTACTGGAAGAATAACAGCTTCACTGCGGCAGCTCAGGCGGCGGACGAGTTTCTTCATGCCCAGGGCAATGCTAAAGAACAGAGTGAAGTAAAGCCCGACGAAGACGCAAACGAGAACGAAGAAGGCTAAGTAAAAAAAAAGCGGGTAGGGATTTCTCCCTACCCGCTTTTTTTACCTAAATTATCTCATAAAATAAGGCTTTAGTTCTTCGTCTAACTTTTGAGGGGTTATACCGGCAATCTTAGCAATGTGAGCCTTCGACCCAATCTCTCTTGTGCGGAAATCGCCCTCTTCAGTGTTAAGCCACTTATAAGCTTCTTCCAAGCTGTCAAACTCGGCTAATCGGTGATGCCACTCACCGAAATCAAACTTACTTGAAACGCCATAAATTTTGCCGGTCTTTTCAAAATACTTCTCTAAAGTCATAAGGCTCCTCCTTGTTGTTTGTTTTATCCACAAGCTAATTATAACTTATAGAAATATATTGTCAATACCCTTTATAGGACAAGAGCGGTTTTGCTTAAGCAAAACCGCTCTTAAATAGGTGTATAGGAACCAAGAGGTTCTCGACTGGAATTATACCACATCAATAAAGAAAGTCAACCGCTATTCTTTATTTTGCGATAAAATCATCAAAACTTATTACGTCGTTAAATTTCTGCTTATTCTTCTCTTTTTCTTTGTCCATCGCTTTAGCAGATGCCTTATAAGCTATTTTATTTGTAATCCGAGAAACATAATTGAGTTTAGATATAGCCCCGTCAATAGCTGCTAAAGTACCCAAAATGAGCGAAAACACGACAAACCCGTTACAAACGTTGCCACCGCTATTGATAACGTCCGCGACGATAGATACAACAATAAAAGCCGCCAAAAGAGTATAAAACAAGATTTTACATACTATGCGTGTGCGCTTCTCGACCTTTTTACCATGCGCTTTAATGCTTCTAATTATACAATCTCTCGTACGATCTTCAAACTTTTTCTTCTCCTCGGATATCTTCATACATTCTTCAGATTTTTTTTGATAATCTTTTGAGACTCTTTGATGGTCTTTTAACATAAGTTCTTCTCTAACCCGATACTCCTCTATCTCTGCATCTTTTTTCCTCCTAACATCACCAACAAGGCGATCTTTAAGCTCCGCCTTAATTTCATATACAGTGTTTTCATCAACACGTCTCGGATTACCCCGCGCCGTTTCGGCGAGTTTACGGCGACTAAAGTGGTCGGTTTTTATAATAGCAGCCTCTTCTTCGGTAATGCCGCCATCAGCCCGTATTTTATCAACCTTGTCTCGAAATACATTAAGTATTTCCTCAGTCGGTTCTAATGCGGCAAAAGCATATTCTATCAGTTTATTTCTTGGGTAGTCCTCATGGGAGGCATAGCACTTTAGCCAGACAATGGATGACAGTTCTATATCCGTATTTATTGGCATAACGCTGTCGCCTCTAACAATGTTAGATTTAATCAAATATTCATTAGAGCGTTTAACAAGCCCAATATTAGAAGTGACAAAAATAAACCTGCACTCCTCAATACAATCGGAACTACAGCCATCTCTCATCAACAATATAGAGACAATACTCTTAATATCTCTGTCAAGAGCATCCTCTTTTGCGTAACTAATTTTCTCACCTATATAACTCTTAAAATCAATATAATCCAATGGATATTTGTCGGTATTTTTCGTACAATCTGGCGCTTCGACAATATCAATACCAATAGATTTAATCTTGTTTTTTAATAAGCTTTGCTGTCTTTCAACATCAGATACTGTATATTCCTTCTCGTCCCAGCTTTCTAATGTGTGATTAGATAAAGTGCCGTATTTAAGTGAGTATTTGTATGCCTCAAGAATGGAGTCAATCTCCCGGTATGTGTGCCTAAAGCAATATAGCTTCGCGCCTTTTTCTCGCAACATAGTCAGTAGTTCCTTAGCGGCAGCGGCTTCTGTTTCAGTGGTCATACCAAGAGCGCTTATAATTACCGGGGTGTCCACATAGCACTTAAGCTCTTTAAATTTCGACTTAGTAACATCCGCATTTTGTGGCTGTAATGATATAGCGGTCGAGACGAAGAAGCCTTTTACCATACTAACAATATAATGGAACACTAAGGAATCCTGCTCATATTCATTTACAACAAATTGAGCTATACAGTACATAAGTTCGTTGTCTTTACTTTTTAGTAATTCCAAAGCAGTTATATCGCTAATAACATACATACCATTTATCGCAAAGAAATCGATTAGAGCATTTAGCGCTTTTTCTCGATTAAATTTAGCGGACAAACGGGCGTTTAAGTAATCAGTTAAAACTGAAGCCACCTTTTCCGCCCGTTCTTTATACCTAACTCTCTCACTCTCAAATTTATCTATCTTTGAATCGAGCGATTCCATCAATCGATATTGCTTGTTTTCGCGTTTAAGAATTTTTGGAGAGAGTCTGTTGAGTATTAAAGTTATGGTGTTTATGGGAATTTCTTCATACCCAAATTCAGTTTTAAGATAGTTCTGCAAATCCTGTATTTGCAGAAGCTCCCCAACATTTGTCGTTTTGGCTATAGAATATTCTACAAAAGGAGACAGCAAATCAAATGTGTCCTTACGTTCCTTTTCCCAAAACGCACTCAACATAGCAGTGCTTACTAATACGTTGTTGTTCATATAATCCCACCTTAGTCTATGGTAGATTATATCATCATCTTTCTTATTTTTCAACATAATTCGCCTCCTTTTTTATAAAAACGCAATCAATAATTTTTGTTGACAGAATATCTTTATTATATTCGTCCTTGCAGTTTTTTTATGCCAGCCTCAACAAACCTAAAATTACCGTCCGAGATTTGCCATAAATTCTGTGCCCCATCTGGTTGCTTGCCCCTCGTACCATGCGTCGTCGTAAGCGGGTAAAGAGCTATATCTATACCCTTTTATCCGCACAAGGTATTCTCTATGCCAATATCGTATCATCGAGGGAATACATACGAGAATCGGCATAAAGAAACCGTAGAGCGTGTTCTGAATCGCATGACCGTGTTCGTGGTATGTAATCTCGCTCTCTGACTGGTTGTCTGTAATTATCGTTAGTCCAAGCGACACACCACCCCAGCCGTTGCCAATCCTAAACCTTATACAATAGCCACACAGCTCCGGCTTCCTGAAGAGCAACAGCATAACTGCGGCGGCGACTACACCGACAAGCGTCATAGGCAAGCCCCAAGTGAACGACAAGACATAAAACAAAAGCTTGTTATTCTTCATCACTTCACTCCCGTAGAACCGAACCCGCCTCTGGACTGGTTGTCGAGATGGTCTACTTCGTCGAGACGCACTTTAGGCATGGACTTCACTATGCGAAACTGGCATATTCTATCACCCTTTTCAATTTTTGTATCTTCAAGAGCTATCGCAGGAAACATCCACACATCGTTGTCACCGCTGTAGCTGTTATCTATAATTCCCATGCTGTTAGCCTGTATGACCTTGAAGTTCTTGTATGTACTGCTTCTCGGTACAACATGAGCCTCGTAACCGTCGGGAAGCTTCATAGATACGCCGAGGGATATAATCTTAAACTCTCCCCTCTTAAGTTCTACAGTTTCAGCAGCTCTGAGATCTATCCAGTCACCCTGTGATATTTTCTGAAGACGCTCCATATTCGCGTCATGATACTTTATTTTAATCTCCTTCATTATTCTTCTCCTCAACTTATCTTCTCTGCATACTGGTTGTTGCTCGCCAACATCACCCCAAGAACATCGTCTCTGTGGGGCTCTTGGTTTGGGATAAACCGCCCGAACTTTACGATAATGTTTTTGTATCGTCTGAGCTCGTTTAGTTTAGGTTCAATTTCATCGGACGTATACCCCGTGTAAATTATGATAGGGTCGTCTGTGCGCTGACGAAAATAATCAATAACTTCGAGAATCTCTTCTATTTGAAGCATGGGTTCCAACCCGCCAAACACAATTGCTCTCGTCACAGTGCTCGACTGATAAAGCTCAAACAGTCTATACGGAGCAACCTCGATAGTGGGAGAAGTTGCGAGGGAGGAGTTTTGACACAGCTTCTCCCCGCAATCTCTCTCGCATTTCCAGTCGCAACTGTTAGCACCTATAAGCATTGCAGGATATTTATAGTCCCCAAACGCCTCTACTTCGATTGCTTTTACTCGCATTAAAGTTCTCCTATATTATTAAGGTCGAACCAGTCGCGCATATTAAACTCTTTCTTACGAGCCTCAGAATAGGTCTTAGTAGGCGTAAGGAAGCCAACTATACGCTGATATGTCGTCTCAACGGGATGTCCACACTCGGGACAAGTATCTCCGAAGAATCCATGATTGTTGTCACAAGCCGATATGCGAAGATTAAAGGCAAAGTAGTTAACACCCGCATCCGCCACATAGTTCATCATATACCAAGCTTCATCGAAACTGTTGAATGGAGAACTGATGTTAATATGCACTATACTGCCGCCTGAACAAGCCTTGTCAAGAATAGCACTCACTCTAACCTTTTCAGCTATGGTTGTCTTTATACCGAGCGGAATCCACTGGTTGCCGTACAGAGGAAGATCGTATTTCTCATCTGGAAAGAACAGCTTGTCTTTTTCCATAAGAACAGCTGCGGCTCTCTCTCCGGGAACCTGTTCGATGTTCATCATGTAGTCCTTGTCCTTGACGAACTCGTCTTTAATCTCGGTGATTGTCGCGAGTATCTTCTTGGCGAACTCTACGCCCTCGTCTTTATAATATGTATTGCCGAACTCGTCGTGATAGGTGTAGCCAAACTTCTGCAACGCTTCGTACACACCAATAATGCCAACGGTGTTGTACTGCGACTTCATGTTGATAATACCGAGCGCGTAGTTGGGAAGCAGCCCCTTTTCTGTGTTTCGTTTCATAATATCTCTAATAACATCAAGAGTTTTTGCACAGGTAATTACTCGACCCTTAAGAGCTTCAAGATACTCTTCCTCTGATGTTGTCTCGTAGGCAAGACGAGCAAGGTTTATTGTATTTACTTTAATAGATCCGACCTCAAGCGCCGACCCGCCGATGCTGTTGAAGTAGCCAAGCTCCTTTATGTTGCTCTTAAGACGACAGCAGTTACTCAAGCTTGTAACATCCTCTGATACGAAAATGTTACTATCCGCCCACTTCATGTTATGACGGCAACACCACTTTGCAAAATCCTCATCTACGAACTTGCCGTTCTGTCTAAGAAGAGCAAACGAAACGACCGGAAACGTCATAAGGTTCTCTCTTCTTGTATCTGAAAGCACTTTCATAAACGCCTTCTGATATTCTTTAATCTCGTCGATATAATCTATAATGAATGTGCCGTCGGGAAACTCTTTACCGCCGAAGAGCGCTTCGAGGTATGGCTTGTCAAATATCGAAAAGTTGGTAAAAGCCGACTGGATTCCGCCCCTCAGATAGGGCTGATTAAGTCGATATATTATCTCCTGAAAAGACTGATCTCTGTAATATTCAGGAGACTTTACAAAGTAACCCTCGTCGCAATCTTTCTTCCAGAAGTAATACGAATAGATGAGAAAACTCGGAAGCCCAACCGCGCCTGAAGACCTATTGCACGTCCACGACACAAATTCGCTGACAAAATCAGTATATGTATTGAGGTGCTGAGGCGGAGCCGCATTAAAGTTATCTATGAAATAGAGTCCGCGCTTCACCAGTTCGTCTATATCATAAGCGAAGCAATACGGAACCCAAGACGAGCTATGAGCGTCGTGCAGATAAAAGTGTCCGTCCCACTCGCCCTTCAGCCACTCAGTGGCATCCTCGTGTCCATACTTCTTAGTCAGCTCATGAAATATCTTATTGAACGCCAAAAGTTTTGAATGAGGCTTCGACATTTCGTTTATGAGCGAAACAATATCCTTGTGTGCAACATTCGCGTTGCCATCTATACTCGCGTCTGCTATGGTTTGCTTATCAACAAAATTGTCGATGAAATCGGTATAGTTGAGCTGTTTATCTCCAAAACCATTGAGCTCGCTCAGCCTCTCTGGGTAAGCATTTTGCAGACGATTATATTCAATTACAAAACTTCTGTCGAGACTATCTATATTGAACTTCATATATCACATCACCTCGTTAACCCATTTAATTGCTTCGACGAAAGTCATTGTCTTTCCGTCAACCTCAAGCATAGGAGCCGACATAAAACCCTTGTCTCTCATAACATCCACGTCGGTAATTTCTTCGTAGTCCACTCCCTTCGATTTCAGTTTGGTCGTCAGTACATTGCATTTAGGGCAATGCGTTGTATAAAGTATTACTTTCATGTTTTGTAAACCTCCGTATATATAAGTTAAGCCTCGTATGCTACTCGTCCGCAGCACGGGCATTTTGACATTGTATAAGGTGCATACACAACAACTTTGTGCGCCCCATCGTATGACTCACGAACGATCTCCTCTCCCGTCAGAACATAGCTATTTATGTCTGCTTCGAAAACGCACCCGCAGGTCGAACACTTAAACTCAAGTGTTTTGCTTGCTCCATTTCTAAGAATATTAATCATCCTATCAGGCCTCCTCGTAAGGTTCAGGAAGTATCTGCCATGCCACCACAAAGGTGAGCACACCGTCAACACTTCCACCCTCAACTGCGTCTATAGGTTCGTCCACGCCGTCAATCTCCCAAGTCATCGAGTCGGCGTCGTACCACGCTGTAACGGTCGCTCTCTCGTTGCGGGGTCCCGAGTGCATACAATTGATTGAATAGAAAATCTCCTCAATCGTCACGATAAATTTGCCACTGTACTCGGGCAGGTCGCCGACAGTTTCTATTGAGTGCCAGTTGGCACCGGGTGCTCCCTTGCAGTCTGCGGGACACGTATGTATCTGTGGCTCGTCACCCTTGTGGTCGCTATGAGCCTCATCTTTGGCAGTTATTTCTATCGCCTCATCTATTGCTGTAATCCAGTCAAATATCTCGCCAATGATTCTCTTCATTTTTTAAAACTCCTCTCCATTTCCAATCGTTATATCCGTTCTCTCTGCAACGGTCACAGTATTCTTTGTCTAACCACTCATCGTAAGCGCAGTAAGCATGAGCGAATCCACTACTTCGGCGAAGTGCGTTAAGGTCACTTGTCACCTCTGCGAGCAGCTTGTTTAGTCTTAAGTTCTCCTCGCGGAGTTGTTTGTTATCTTCTAATTTTTCTTGACTGAACTCTGCATATCCCTTCCAAAAATCAGCATTGCTCTTAGCGGCTTCGAGGTCGGTGCGTAGAGAATTTAGCTCCCGTTTTAGCTTTTTCTTTCTCACACAACCACCACACAGTCAGTGTCCTTCGAGGCTTCTGTGTCGGGTCGAATTATCTTCTCGGTCTCACCACCACACGCCGCATACCCCGCCGCGTCTATCCAGTTATCAGCCTTGCCTCTACCGGTCGCCACCCTTGCCATTTTAAAAAGCACCATCATAGCGGCGACATCTTTACAGGTCAGCAAAACCTTTTCGTCCGGGAATGCCGCATCGAGATAGCTCGTCCACAAATTTGCTATCGCGGTAAAGCTGTTCTCAGGCGAGCTGTATTCCGCCTCCCTGCTCCTGCAAACGCAGTCTTTTGCGCCATTTAAAATATCTTCTCTGTTAAAGTAATAACCCATTTATCTTCTCCTTTTAGTCTCTCTCACAGCAATTCACGTCGCCGCCACACTTACACGACGGCTCACCCTTTTGACCGACGCACACTTTTGCTCCGTGTTCAGCCTTATAATATTTACACTTCTCTTTCTTTATGGGTCTACTCCAACAAGTTGAGCAAGAAACACCGACGCACCCACGGTCGCCGAGTGGAGCATGGTCGTTGCCGTAAAGGTATCTCACGCAATCAGAGGGATAGCCATCATTGTTAAATATCGCGTTCGGGAACTTCTTGAGGAAGTCACTCATGTATGTTTCTACCGGATGTTCCACACCCCACTTCTCAACCATCTCTACAGCCTCTTCGGGGTGCTGAGATTCAACGGTCTCACAGCCAAAGGGTTCGCCCATAGCAAGCGGACACATGGAGCAACCAGATGACTTTCCACACATTCGTTCTTTTGTCTTAAGGTAATCTACTGCGTCCATATTAGTCCTCCTCGTCCTCGCCCGCATTATGAACAAGACTATTGCTTGCATTATCGTAGCGCATCTCCCAAACTGGTATAATTACCGGCATATTATCAGGAAGATCTGATATGAGCCTCTTCAGCTCAGCAATTGTCATATTTATCATTTACTTTCTCCTTTACTGATGATTTGAAAAGTAGTTTCTGATAACACTCTTTACAAATATCAACATTAATCCATTCCTTTTTGGAAATACGATTCCCATATCAATAAATGTAGTTTCTATCTCTTTTTTAACCTTAAAATGGTTATCAGCAGGTCTTATTCCACAAATATCACATATGGCTTTCAGCATTTTTCTTCTTTCCTTATTTAACTTCTTTCTTCATAAGTTCTTCTCTGTAACCCCATAACAAATCGCGAATTTCCTGAATTTCTGAGCTAATTAGCTTATGCTCTTTTTGGCGCAAAATATCATGAAGTCTATCACAATCATTCACAATTTTGCAAATTTCAGATACTTTCATCATTTTTCTCCTTTCCAGTAATCAGCTCCGAATAAGGCAGCCCCTCAATCCAGTCGCAGAAGGTATGCCACTCATTTAACTTATGATTGCGACGAGACTTATACATGTTCGCCAGAACCTCATAGTTCAACATTATAGTACGGCGCTGGTTGTAAGAGGACGGAAGTAACTGAATAAGTTGCCACCAGTATTTTTTATCGTTGGTTTCAAGAAATATCTTACGGTAATAATTTAATGTATTAATGATTAGTTCAAGAAGTTGGTGACTTGCCATTCTAAGGTGAAAGTCAACTTCTCTATCTGGATTACAATCATCATAAACAAGCTTAAACCCTTTTCCACTCAATAAATGCTCGTGCGAAAAATCGTCAAGAGTAAATTCCTTCGCCTGAATCTTGTGCATAGTTGAACATGAGTTTGCAACGGTGCCCACCTTGTAAGTCGAAAATTCTTTCCAAAAATACAAAGGAGCAATAATGTCTAAGTAAACAGGGATCATTCTCATTAATTTTCTATGATCTGTACCGGCGTTGCAAAGTGTGGACATGAGTTTAAGGTCGTTTGGTCCGATTTTAAAATCCTGATCGCTCTCCCATGTCGTCTGCAAATTAAACTTACTGTCGCTCCTTATCCAAGAGTTTTTTGGATTTCTGCACCCCATAATAATAACCTTCCATTGGTCAGAAGAAGGCAATACCACATTTTCAATTTTAATACTCATCTTTAAACCTCCATTCGTACCCGCCAGCAATTCTTCTCTCACCGGCACGTGCTTTATAGATATTTCCTTGCGGTATTCCAGTTTCTTTTGATGCGTTTCCCGTGGAATAATATTCGCCAATAATATTACCATTCAAAACTTGTATAACTGGACGACCCTGTTTTGCAGCCATTTTTCTTAGACCATCACCATAACAAGTATTGTAACGAACTGTACACCATTCCAGATTATCAGCTTCATTGTTTTGTTTATTTTCATCCTTATGGTTAACCACTGGTAAACACTCGGGGTTTGGAATAAACGCCTCTGCTACTAATCTATTTACGCGTCTTCCATAATGTTTGCCTTCCTTAGATAAGCATACCGCTAAATATCCGTCTTTATCGCGTCTCTGTTTAAGGATACGCTCTTCGATTCTTTGGGTTCCAGCGTTATTAGTTTTAGTTCGTTCAATGCTCTTGATATCGCCGTGATCGTTAACTTGGTAAAGACCTTCAAAATTTTTAATGTCTTTCCACATGTCAACCCTCTGCGCCTTTCATAGGATTTCGACAGCCCCTAATAATCGCATCCCACTGTTCAGTAGACGGCGCTACAACATTCTCAATTTTTATCATTGAATCTCTCCTCTCTATTCGTCCGAACCCTCGACAACATCGAGTCCGTCAAGCACACACTCTGCACACAGTTCGTCGCCGTCCACATAATAAAGTGTCTCCTCTTCACCGCACTTGTCGCAGAAGTATCGAGTAACACGCCTATGTGGACACGAGTCACCGATACACCCAAGTTCAGGCGGACATCCGACGCACTCATTAAACTCTTTTTTCACTTAAACATCTCCTTAATAAACTGCTCGGAGTCACCGTCCTCTAAATAAAATCCATCAGAGTGCATTGCTCTTTGGATGTTGCATATCAGCTGAAAGAACCTCCAATCGGGAACCCTCTTCCACGCCCGACCAAGCGTTTCAAGAAAGCCGTCTATTCTGTCGGGATTCCTTCCGTTATCCATATCTCTCGTCGTTATGTATGCCGCCGCGCACGACGGGCAAATCTGCCGCCCTTCGGGGACTATCGCACCGCAGCAAACACACCTATCTGTATCAGCCATTGTCATTCCTCCATCGGTTCATTCCAACATTCATCACACTCTATCCCTGAACACTCTCCGCCGTATATTCCCATTCGACACACCCAAGGACATTTTTCTTTAAATGATTTGTCAATTGGCGCGTCTGGAAATTTTTTAAAAAAGTCCTGTGCGTATGTTTTCTTCGGGTGTTCGTCGCTCCATTTTTGTAGATTCTGCATTGCCTTTATAAATTCTTCGGCGCTTTGCGTCGCAAGGGTGCGTCTGCAAAAAGCAAACAGCGGGCATTGCTTTTTGTTATCCGCGTCAGCATCACACGCGGAGCGCGAGCCACAAAGTCTTTTAAGTTCGTGGAAAAAGTCTATTGTTTTACTGCAATCCATTTTTAAATCTCCTTTACTGTTATTTCTGTTCTCTGCTTTCATTCCGTGTCACCGTCTTTCAACTCTCCGTAACTGCAATAATCATCAGGGTCAGGAGTTTCATAATTACCCCATCGGCACTCTTGATGAGGGTATCCATCGTTGTTGTCTTGCCAATACTTACAGTCCTTACATCTGACAACCTCAACCACATCGGCGATTGGTGCTGACTTTATAATATTGTAAATGTCTGTGGCTTTATAAAGTGCATCAGCTGTACACGCAGCTCCTTCAACTAAATTTTTTGACAACTTATGTAATACCAAGTTGCGCCTTCAATTTCATCAATCACTGCCTCACGCTCTATGTATTCAGCCATTGTTTTCACGCTCCTTATCGACATAAATATACAGCCATTTGCTCAAATTCGTCCATTTTATCTTTTGGAATTAAAAGGACTTTTTCATCTTCGCTCATGACGATATCATAGTTTTGTGCGATTAAATCGCATATTTCCTGTTCGCTCATAAGTGCAAGCTCTTCCGCTGTTGCCATTTTGTCTTTAAACGCCAGTTTTCTTGCGTCCTTTACCATCCCCGCATAAAAAAGACAGTCGTTTAAATCTCTTCCATTCATTTTCATTTACCTCCTAATAGCTCGGGGTTATCGTAGATATTGCCAATAACCTCCATCTCGTAGTCGTAAAAGTTATTCATAATATAGCAAACACTGCTGTCATAAACATGAAAACAGGATTTATCAAAAACGACTTGATAAGGCTCTTCATCGCTTCTCAACAAAATTATATCGTCCTCAAAAATCTTTGTGCCATTCTTATCTACCAAACCTGTGTACTGTCCTACGGTTTTAGGGTCTACCTCAACCGAATATAGTGCGCTGGCATAATTGGGCACAATATAAGTATTTTCTTTCCCTGTCCAGCCATAACGGCAAACATAGCCATACACCCACTCGCCGTTATCTGTTCGTCTACCACGAAAAAGTATCTCACGCATTGTTATTACCTCCGTCCATTTTTGCGCCACAGTGCGGGCAATAGTTAAAATCACCATTGCCTAACCCGTTGTTGGTGACATAGGTGACATAATCATAGTCGTAGTCGGCGTACCACCCGCAAGCCGAACAATAGCAACCGCCCGAATCGTCCTTTGTCCATTCACCATGTTTAATCTCTTGTACATCAGCAGCAGGAGCTTCTTTTAAAATTTTAACAGCGGCATTCCAGCCGTCCGCATAACCTTTGTTCTCAAAAACATCTCTGTTACACAAGCCTATCCCGAGCGCAACACGGTCAATATAATCGATCATTTTTCTACCTCCGACCAGTCAATCTTCTGCCCACAAAAAGAGCAGAATGAATCACGCGAATTGGGTATTTCGTCGGGATATAAAAGCCAATTACGGCATATCGGACATAAGTACCCGTTAAAGCCTTTATAGCCCAAGGCTTCGCCAAAATAAGGCTTCTTTGGTATCTGCTTTTCAAGGGCTTCTTCTATAGACATTAATCTTTCATATAATGTTCTAAACACTTTTCCAACTTCTTCAGGACTTGGGTGCTCATCAATAAGATATACCTGATCATCCTCTACTATGGGATTAGACCCTTTCCCACCCTCAAAAACGATTTTAATAGGTTTATCATCGTCTTTAGGTATCACATAAATCATCATACTACCTAATCTCCTTTCCTACAGTTGCGCGCAACCATCATTTTATTTCTTTCATTTCAAGATTACCGTCTTTACAAGTCATATTTCTACCTCCGTCTATTTTCTTATACAGCGCATTCAGACCGTCGATATAGCCGACCCAATATCTGCCATCGTAGTCATTGCCGTTTGCACAGCTGTCGTAAAGGCACTTTTATGCAAAGTCTTTAAGCTTCGTGTAATCTTCATTCATCTTCTTCACCTGCTTCTTTAATACATGCTCTTATTCGTCTTTCGCTGTTGCGAGGATGACCATAGATTTCTACGCCTGCATGAGTATCACATCTTTGACATTCAATTTTGTTCTTGTCAAGAAATTCGTCAACTATACGCATTGCATTGTCAAGTTTTTCTGCATACAAAGTCCTTTGCTTTAGCGCAGTATCTACATATTTTGGGATTTTCATTAGTCGTCACCTCATATCTTTCTATAGGAATTAAGATACCAATATCCTTTTGGATTCTTATAGCAGTTGTCGGCGTACACGATATCACCCTTTGCTACCTGATTCTCGGCATATATTCTCGCCGGTATCGTCAACGACGACTGCTTACCTGTACCCAGACTCTGCGTATTCACTTTATATCCCCACGGTACACCGTTCTGTCCACGCATGGGGAATACTTCTGTTATTAGAAGTTTACGGCGGTCTTCGGGCAGTCCAGTCTGAATACCAACATATCCGAGATAGTCAATGCTGTTTTGTATCTTAACCTTAAGGGTTAAGTCCGGAATATCTGATTTTCTGATTTGCTCTTCACAGGCAACCAGAAGTCCATCCATATCGGTTATTGTATAGGACTTAAGCTCATTCCCCTTAACGCCCTTATCCGTTGCATAATCTGAGATGATATCCGTAAGGAAACCTACAACCTTGGACTTGCTAACAGATTTTGCAGTTCCGTTCTTAAAGAACGAGTACACCTGTACAAGCTTCAGCAACTCTCCCATATTTCCAAACTCTTCAAAGTAGCCAATTTTAATTAGGATATCGAGCTGTCGCGTATCAATAGAGGTTTTCGAGAGAGCCTTAAGAACCTCCATAAACGATTTTCCTTTTACCTCGTCGTATATGTCATACAGCTCATTTGCAAGAGCAGCGGACATATACTTAACACTCGTCAAACCCTTTGCTATTTCTTTTTTCTCCTTGTTAAAATAGAAGACATCTCTCGACGCGCCGAAACGAGGAGGTGTTACCTTAAATCCATATTCGGCGGCAAGCGTAGTACCGTTGACGACATCCTCTTCTTTGGCAGCTCTGTTCAGATAAGTCGTAATAAATTCACAGGGATAATATTTGCGAAGATATGCACACAAATACCCCGTAAGACAATATTCTACAGCGTGGTTGTAACCAAAACTGTACTCAGATGCGTCCTCGATTACCTTTAAGAAAGCCTTCGCGTCCTCTTCTGCTTCTTTTCTTGGTTTACTCGAATGCTCACAATACCCATTAAGTATCTTTGGTATTGCTTTCTCTAACCTCTCGGCGTCTTTACGCCCTATAGCTCGTCTAACATTATCAGCCTCACTACCTGACAACCCACACATTTGCTGAAGAAACGCTATAATATCCTCCTGAAATATTAGATACCCCAGGTTATTCTTAAGGAGCTCGTCTATTTCCTTTGACGGGTTTTTATTAGGAATCTTTTTCATTAGCCTATCTCTATACGAAGCTCCCGACGGTCGAATAGCGGCTGTCACCAAAGCCATATCAAAAATTGAATGGGGCTCAAACGTCTTTAACAGCGAGAACGCAAAAGATGATTCCATCTGAAAAATTCCTACGGGACTTCTTAGCATATCTTTCCATATCGCTTGGTCGTCAAAATTAATCTCATTCATACGCGGATAATGTATACCCGCGAGTTTACAGGTATCGCTAATAATTCCAACATTACTAAGCGGGAGAAAGTCAAACTTTGCCGCTCCGACTTCGTGCAATTCGTCCATATCTATAAAAAGGCACGGGTCGCCGTCCTTATCGAAGACCCCATATGTATCATCGAGGGTTAACGGACTGATTACTATACCCGCAGCATGAATCGACTGAGAAACTTTCGTATCTAAAAGCCCGTCGTAATAGTAAAAAAGTTTAGGAAATTTAGTCCTTGTACCGCCCTCATCCGTCGCGAACTGACTTGCAATCTTATCTACATTAGACAGAGAATACGGATTGTCTGGCGAAAATTTATCAGCTGGTCTAAAAGGTTTGCCGGTTCTCTCTTCTTCCCAATATTTTGCGAGAGCGTTGCCGACACATTTTATAACAGCGCTTTTCTGTAAAGTTCCGAACGACGGGACTCTCGACGTCTTACGAGCCCCGAAACGCTTATATATGTAATTAAAGACTTTGGGTTGGTCGGTTTTCTTAACATCGACGTCGATGTCCCCAATTTCTTTCCTATCCTCGTTTGCAAAACGAGAGAATACTGTATGCCACTGCTCCGGATTGCAGTCAATTATATCTGTAACAAAAGCGGTTCTCGAACCACCCGCAGAACCTCGCCCGGGACCAACCGGTACATCATTTTCTTTGCACCAGCATATCAACTCGCTCATACAGAGCATAAAACCACTCATACCAAGTTTCTCAAAAACTCGTCTCTCTTCCACTAACGCTGACCTAAACCCCTCTTCCTGCTCGGGCGGTATAACCCCCGTCTCAAGCTTCTCTTTGAACATTCGGTTAACACGCTCAGCTTCTATTCGGCTATCCTCTTCAGCCGACCCGTACAGTATCGGGTATTTAATGGATGTATCAAGCTCGAACGGCTCTACCATATCAGCCATTACAAGCGTGTTGTCCATAGCTTGTCTGTAAAGCTCGGAAGGTAGAACGCCCTGCTTTGCAAATGCAGCGTCCAACTCTTCACGGGACTTATATGTAAGGTCGTATGTATCTTCGTCGCCGTAGGACTTGTTTTTATATTTGAGCAATATCTTGCGGCACTCGGCTTTATATTTGTCAAGCGAGTGAGTATCGGTTCCTGCTATCAGCGGTTTACTGTACTTCTTCGCAAGCTCCGCCAAATGCACATTAAAGTCTCTCTGCTCCTGACAGTCATGCGCCTGAATCTCAAGGAAGTCATATCGCTTAACAAGACTCTCGTACATCGGATGGTCTACGGGAAGCTTATTTAGAGGACTTGCAAGACACGCGCTCGTCGTGATAATGTTGTTGGACAACTTCAGAAACTCGTCAAAACTCAATCTATTTACATAATAAAAGTGGTCTTTATCGCATGATTTCGACACTGCAAGGTTGAGTTCTTTCACACCCTGTTCGTTTCGAGCTATAAGCACCGTATGATAGTTGTCTCTGACCTTTTCATTAAGGCTTTCAGTAAGGTATATCTCAACGCCGTGAATGTATTTAATTCCTTTTTCATCACAATACATCTTTTTCTTGACCCAGTTGAGTGGTTTTCCGTGTTCGCTGAACGCTATAGCTGGTTGTCCAAGTTCAGCGGCTCTGTCGATATACAGCTTGTAGCCCGTGCAACTATCCAGCAGACTGTTGTCACTATGTAGATGATAAATTACTAAGTTGTCTGTCAACCAAACACCTCCTCGTCCATATCTTCGTCATAAGCAGGAGTGCCGTAAGGCAACTCCGCACTTGTCACGCCGTCGGCGGCTTCCCACCCATAAGCATGGGCAAGATTCTGCGGCGTTGTGTAGAATCTCTTACTCGGGTTGTCGTAGTACAGAGCAAATTCCTTGTTGTTTGCACTACCGTATCGGTCTTTGAGAACTTCAAGGACAACACTGCCTTTCATGGGCGGCGTAATGAACTTGCCGTTTCTGCCAACAACACCCTTTTTATCTTTGGGTGATACTCGGTACAGCGATATAACACGCTGTGCAAGGTTGGCAGCGGCAGCAACGCCCTGTAGGTCAAAGATGCTCATCTTGCGTACCTGCTCCATTTTCTTCGGGTGAATAACCACAAAGCAAGCTACATTCCATCGTTTTGCAAAGTCAATGATTTGTCTTATAAAATCTTCCTGCTTAGTCCACTTTGAGTTATCGTCGCACGACAGATCTACAGATGTGAGATTGTCGAAGAATACCGTTTTTACTCCAAGCCTTCTTACCGCACTTTCCGCCGTCGCGAGGAGGTCTTCGGTCTTATGCGAGAACGAATCTTTGTAGAAGTAAAGCTGCCCTCTATAATAGGAGTTGATTTTTCTATACACATCCGATTTAATGCGATAGTATTTGCCGTGCTCCCCCTGCACCTCTTCAAGCCCCCGCTGTCCTGCGTGAACAAAGTCAATCCAGTTTTTCAACGACGGGTTTGAAAGCTCTCCGCTGTATATAAAACAAGGATAGCCCTGCTCTATAGATCGGCATACAAGCGTTGATATCAGAGAGCTTTTACCCGCAGAAGCTATTCCGGTTATGAGCGTTGTAGAACCCATATAGTTCTTGCCGAGCGCAGCGTCCAAATCTTCAAAGCCCGTTGTAAATCCCTCGACATCCGACATATCAAACCTTTTTACTTCGGTGTAATCGACTATTGCGGGAATCTCAGACTCTTTCGCGTTATTGATTACATCTCTGACCGCCTCTTTCCCCTCAAAGAACAGCAGTTCGTTTATGTCTTTTATGCGAACTTTCTCACCGTCTGCATTGGTGTGAGACAATGGGATTTCCGCAACCTTGACACGATATTCGCCCAACCTCGGAGCAACTTTCTTTATGTATTCCTCGCCGCTTCTGTCGTTGTCATGGACGAGGATGATTTCGTCAAACTCTTGCAGAAAATCCCAGCACTCTTCAATCCACTTCGTATTCTGGTCGCCGCCGTTAATGCTTACGGAGTTGTAAAAACCGCACTCAACGAGTGCGGCACAGTCGCCTTCGCCGGTACATATTATCAACGGCTGAGTGGTATTTATTTTATTGATGTTGTAAAGGACATTACAGCAATCGCTGTTTCCGAGATACCATATCTTAAGTTCACCGTGAGGCACTGCGCGTGACTTGCGAACTTTACACATTACGAGCACGTCATTCAGGTCGAAATACTGGAACAAGGTGTTTCCTTTTTCGTCCTGCTGTATATTCAGATAATCTATTGTTTCAGGTGATATTTTTCTCTTCCGCCAATACTTATACACCTCTTCTTTGTTGCCGGCATACTTGGGCTTGGGGTATTTGTATGCCCTGTCTTTTGTTCCGCGCTCTGCGAATGAATACTGTATACCCGCCTCATCAAAAAGCATCTCACACGCTTCAAGAAAAGTACACTTCTTGGATGTGATATAGGCATCTATGATGTCACAGGTAAAGCCACACGCAAAGCAATGAAAAGAATAAGTCTTGGGGTTATACGAGCACGACGGATTCTTGTCTATGTGTTCGGGGTTCGGGCAACACCCGACTCTTCTTGAGGGATTCCAGTTCGTAATACCGAGCAACTCAACCATAATCTCAGCATTTCTATCCCCTAATTTCTCTTTCGCTCTTTGAATATCGCTTTTTAATACCTGTATAAATCATCAACCTCCTTTACTTTATGCTACTTCGTCGCCGTCTCCCCACAGCATTTTAGTCTCATGTCGCACAGATATTGGCAATAAAAATCATCCGGTCGGCTTTCAAACTCACCGCAATCCCGGATTTCCTTTACCGTCTCCTGCATCCAGTTTATTGCTTCGTAATAGTCGTCAATGTTGAACTTGATATCCACATCTTTGCTGTTACGGAACATATGGAATCTCAGCAGATCGGGAAACTTACCATATCTCAGCTTGACATAAATTGAATATATGTATAACTGTCTCGCATACTTCTTCTGCTCGGCGGGGTTTTTAAATTTTGCTTTTGATTTCCAGTCGTGAACTACCAACCGTCCCGCCGAGTCTATGTATATAAGGTCTATAAAGCCCTGAATGATGAAGCTATCTCTTCCGTTCGCCGCCGCAATTAGCTCCTCGAAGTGTTCTTCTACACCGAGTATCTCTTTTGCATCCACGCCCTCGAAGTTTGACAAAAACTGTACGCCGTCGTCGTAATATTTCTTACTCAAGTCGGTGTGTTTGTTGGGTGGAAATTCCTGAGTTACACGGTCGAAGAACTTATCTTCATATTCACCCAGCAACTCATACTCGGCAAGTTCATCTTTGCCCCAGTGTTCGAGCAGGGAGTGAACGAAACTTCCGTACTGCGCGAAAGCATTATTTTCTCCCTGCTCACGAGCTATATATGTATACCAATATTGCAACGGACACTGATGGAAAGAAGACAACTTAGAAAAGCTGTATTTTTCCATATGTCTCATCAGAACGGCAGATCGTCGTCGTCAGTAGCGACATCGACATTTGCTTTCTTTGTGCTCACCTTTGCTTTCGGTTCAGAACTACCGTTGGAAGTTGACTTAGACTCGATAAAGCAGACCTCATCAGCAAGGACATATGTCACGCTTCTGTTCTCGCCGTCCTTGTTTTTATACGAGTCTGTACGAATGGAACCTCTGACACCTATCTTGGAACCCTTGCCGAAATACTTTTCGATAAAATCGGCGGTTGAGTTCCACGCCCTGACACGGATGAAATCTGCTTCGTCTTCTGCGTCCTTTCTTTTGGGACGATTAACAGCTACAGTGAAATTCGCCACTCTGTTGTCTGTGTTACCGGCGGTTCTTATTTCTACGTCGCCCGTAAGTCTACCGATGATTGTTACATTATTCTCTACCATAAATAATTAGTCCTCCTTATTTTTAAGGGCTACAAGCTCCTTATAAACATCTGTCGCTACCTCAAGGTCAGTTATCTTATTATAGTTTGCACTGCCCGAAACCGACTTGATTATATCTGAAATTATTTTCTTCGCCACACCACGGTCTGCAAGTTCTTTAGCGATTTTGTTAATGCTGTCTATAGCCATTTCTATCTTAGACTTCTCAGCCACAGGAACATCTGCAACCGGCTCTTCCTCTGCGGTGGATTTATTAACCGGCTTCGGAGCGGGGGCGTCGCCAGCGTTTGCCCAGTCAAACAGAGCCTTGCCGTCGCGCTCGGTCAGCACATCGTATCTGCCCTCGAAGAGGTGTGTATTATCTTTCTGAGCTTCCGCTATGTGGGTGTCCTGCGCGATATTAAAGGTTAGAGTGTAGTTGTACTCCGTGTTATCTCTCTGCTTGTAGCCCATACCAACTTTCTTAGGAACCTGTTTTCCGTTTCTATCCTCAAGAACATAAGTGTCCTTGCCTCTAACGGTGGATATAATATGTATGGGAGACTGAAGAACCTTTTCCATAAAGGCGTCATGTCTCGGAGTTACCTTACCCCAGTTGGTATAAGAATTGCCTGGCATCTTGTCGTGATAATCAACACAGTAATCCCACTCATGAGTTATGCTGTCGATAACAAGAGTCTTATATCCGCCATCAACCGCATCCTCAATAGCCTGAATGTATTTCTCGGGAGTATACGGAGCCTGAAGCTGAAGGTCGTCGAAGTCGAACTCGTTTGCGTAATATCTTATACGACCATTCTCCGTGTCGATTGCGGCAACTCTACCACCCGCAGCGGCGGCTATGCCCTTCGCCAGTCTCAGCGCCGAAAAAGTCTTACCGCTTCCACTTGGACCCGCGAGTAGCACCTTAAGCCAAATCTGTTCTCTTTTTGCTTTCTGAAATCCCATTTGTTTTACCCCTTTTCATTTTTATTTATTTGGATTTTACAGTCCAAGTATTTTCTCGATGAACACAAGAATTGCTTTACCATAAAGACCAATCAGATTAAGAATGTTAAAAAGAAATGCGTCAATCATTATCGTTCCCCTCCTTTGTAAAATTTCTTCCTTCGTCCGATGCGTAGAATAGTTTTCTAAGCGAACAGATATCACGCGGTATCGACTCTTTATCCTCTGTTTCTGCGTAAATTCGTTTAAGCCACGCATAATACTGATTCATTAATGGCGTTGTAAGAGACGAAGTTTCCTTGCCATCAAGATGTCCGCGCCTAAGAACCTTGTAGGAAATACCGCGAAGGTATTTCCAGAGATTATAGTAAGCAAGTTTAAGCTTAACCATATAACCGTCAGCATCTTCGACTACAAATCCCTCTATATGCCTGTTGTTATACAGATAATCAGGTGCTGTGACCGTGTAATACCAATCGAAGAATGTCTGCCAATCGTTAATTACGACAGCTCGCTCTTTGTGTTCGAGCCCGAACTTGTTTGCAACACTTATAAGCTCGTCATAACTGAACTTTTTGAACTTCAACTCGTTGTAAACAATATCAAGCAAGAAAAGATGATTTTCCGGATAATCAATTATGTGTGGATCTCTCTGCATATCAATACACTCAAACACAAATGTTACATTGTTCTCTCTTGAAAATTCTTTCATTTTCTGCTGTGTATCAACAGGGATTTTCTTATCTATCATCTCTTTAAGCCACAATGCATAATTACCATCCGGATTAGATTTCGTTGTAACAAACAGCGAATCATCTATCTCGTTATATGAAACTAACCCGAGAAACCCGTTTTCTTTAACATACGCAGTTACGGGAAACTTAAGCTTGTGCTGTAACATATCAAACTTTGTCTCCGGTCGCTCGTTTACATTAAAGAACTTTGTATAGCCTCTTGCGACTATTTTTCCTTTGGGAATGTTGATATACAAACCTCGTGCCCTAATCGTCTGTTCATCCCATATCTTGTCAAGGAAAGCCTGTTTTGAGAAGTTAAAAGACGAGATATCACCGAACTGCTTCTCGACTACCTGCTTATTACCTCTCAGAGCCAGAATAGCATCTGCAACAGACTCGTTCTTTTTTATCTTTGCAGTATAATCAATTCTCTCTTCAGTCGGTAAATATATATTGTTTTTAAACTCGCTCACCTTTATCTCATTTCCAACAAAACTAACAACTCTTATAGAGCCTCCAAACTCAACATTCCCCTCAAGATTAAAGGCTCTGCAAGTCTGAATGGGATTTCCTTTAAGATTTCTGTGCCCATGCACCTGATAAGCGTCAGTATTTTCACAGAAAGACTGATCAACAACATCGGCGTCGCTATAATTCCCGGAGCCTTTAATCATTTGGTCGGTAGCTACCAGCGTGAGATTGTTGGGCAGCGTACTAAGACCACCGTGTGTAGCCAATATAGTTTTGCCACGATATATATAATAGGCGCATTGCCCGAAACTTCTGTAAAGTTTGCGAACATCCTTTTTAGTAAAAGAAGCGCTTTCAAGCTGAGCTCTTGTATGCATCTCAAACTCTTTTGACCCGGTAGTTCCGTCATTAGCCCAAACCCACATATGTTTCTCATGATTTCCCTCTATGAGATATACATTCGGTTCTTTATAGATGCGAAGAAGCTCCTTTACTACCTCTGCATTTTCAATTCCTCTGTCAGTATAGTCTCCGCAGAACACAAACAGCTCATTAGGTTTCTCGGTTACATCCCCGATTGCTTCTTTGAGTGCCGTATAGCAGCCATGAACATCTCCAACAAAGTGAACCGCATCGTATTTCGAAACATCCATAGGTTTGAACCACACTCTTGAAAGTTCATCCGGTTTTATAACGGTTATCCCCGACGGAATTTTCTGAGTAGCGAAACGAGCGTACATATTGTCGATTGCCGTTTCAGGAACCTGTTTGACTATAGGTCGCATTTTATTTCGCCTTTTGGTTTCCTCAATAGGAATGTCGGTGAAGTCTACACAATAAATCCTATAACGATAACGGTTACAAAGTTCCGCATAGCGCTTCATCTCGGAAGTTTTGGAGTTCGTCGCGTCAATAACGGTGAACTCTCCTCGCTCCATTCGAGACTCAAGAATCTGAAAGAGTGTCTTCCAGACCTTAGTGTCATTCGACTGACTTATACACTCTTCGCCACAAACATTTAAAGTGGGCGAAGCGTACATCAACCTTATCTCGTCGGCGGATAGTGTATAGGGTTCAAGTCCATTTTGTTCAATCCATGTTGACTTACCACACCCAGCACTACCGCGCAACAACAGTAATACCCTCATTCATTCCCTCCTTACTTTTGAATCATTATCGAACTTCCATCGTCGCCGGTCATCACACTCGGGAGCTTTCCGTCCCACTTCTCTATGTATTTTTCTGTGACATACCCCCGCCGCCTATGCTATGCATAGAGGCGGGGGCTTCTCGCTCAATAGTCCTAACGGACTAAGTATCAACGAGCTAACTCCGTGTGTCCCACGGTTCAGATTTGTTTTAGTCTATTTGGTTTAATCCGGTGTTTAATATGTTTATTGCGGCGTTATGGTCTCGGTTGAGAACCTCTCCACAACTACACGTCCACACACGGTCAGATAATTTTAGATTTTCGTTTATACAGCCACAGACGTGACACATCTTGCTGGACGGAAACCACCTATCTATCTTAACCAATCGTTTCCCTTGTTCCTCTAATTTATACTTGAGTATATCACGGAACATCCCGAAACCGTTATCATTCGTAGATTTACCGAGGGTAAGGCACTGAGCCATTCCTTGTAGATTTATATCTTCCACACAGATGATGTCGTAAGTGTCTGCAAGATGTCGGGAGAGCTTATGTACCCAGTCTTTACGCTGGTTAGCAATGTGCTCCTGTATGGATGCAACTTTTACTCGTTGCTTTTCGTAATTATTGCTCCCATATTTCATCAAGCTCAACTTTCGTTGTTCTTTGGCTAAAACATTTTGAGCGTTGCGGTAAAACTTCGGGTAGTCAGCCTCTCTGCCTTGGCTATCGACGTAGAAACTATGACTTGAATAGTCCAACCCCAACGCCCTCGTTTTGTCTAAATGTCTTTCGGGTGTTTCATAATCGTATTCAACGAGAACTGAAACAAAGTACTTTCCGGACGGCTCCCGAGAAATCGTTGCAGACTTTATCCTTTGGTTTTCAGGAATTTGTCTGTGCTGTTTAATCTTCACGATACCGACTTTTGGTAGTTTCAGCTTGCCGCCAATAAGTGCAACTGTCCCTTTTTGATTGTTTGTTGTATACGAGTGATGGTGAGTCTTTTTACTCTTGAACTTCGGAAATCCGACTTTCTTATCTCGAAAGAAGTTGTTGTAAGCCGCCTGAAGATTCATCTGTGCGTTAGCAAGAGCAAGACTGTCAACCTCCTTCAACCACGCAAATTCGTCTTTATACTGGGCGGGAGTATTGCTAAGCTTCAACCCAGTATTCTCATAATGCTTAATTTTATCCGCAAGCATACGATTATAGATAAATCGGACACAGCCGAATGTCTTAGCAAACAACTCTCGTTGCTCGGCATTCGGGTATATTCGGAATTTATATGCTCTGTTTGCCATACGGATCACTCCCTTCTTTCATCATTTACGGTTGTCCCGTCTATATATACAATAAAAGTTTGCCGCAATTCATCCCACCACTTATAGAAGAGGGGGATTTCTTGCTTTCGGCGTGTTAAATCCATCTAATTTTCGGTTCACCCTTGAACCCCTTTTCCCAAACAAACCACGCATACGCCACAGCGCTCGACTCAGCTTTACTAAAGTCGCCGTTCTTAGCATAGTTCACTCTACCGGAGAATACATACACATATTTTGGTGGAGCTTTATCAAACAATTCCCGTCTTGCCTTGCCCTCAAGAAATGTGACCTTGAGGAACATAGCTATTTTAGTTGAATCCATAGATAACTTTAAGGCTTTCTCTATAAATTCCTTGGCATATTTGTACGGCGGATTCGTGATAATGTCGCGTGGTATATATTTTGTGGGATGAGGTTTGGTTCTCAAAAAGTTCGCCACATATGTATTCGGATAACCCCTATCCACAATGTCACTCGACAGAACATCGTAGCCGTGAGCCTCCAATACTTTTGATATGTGTCCTCCACCACAAGCCGGCTCCCACACATAGTGAGAGAATTTCTCTCGTTTCAGCAGCTCCTCAACTGCTTTCGGGTCAGTCGCGTAGTAGTCGTCGTCTGCCCTGTTTTCATTTGAGTGGTTAGACGCCCCGATAATTTTGTACACAGAGTTTGCATCGCCACTCCAATCCTGAGCCATTTCATCTCCCCTTTTTATTTTCATTTTTCAAATCAAAACCCGATTCCTTTTAGTCCAGAATTTTCCAATCATCATCCCTAACCCGAAAGGCATCGCCACACTGGATGATATCGGGATAGTTTGACATCGCTATCTTTTGCGCATAGGGGTCTATTTCATAAGCATAATACTCAATATTTTTAAACCCCATTTTATCTAAGCAGTACCTACCTGTTGCTATGCCGTCGTAAAGTGACAGGACTACAAGCTCTTCGTCTCTCGAAACATCTTTAAGAGCATGATTTAAAATATGTATAATAACCTCTGCCGTCCACCCATTGCCGATAGCACGATATCGCTGAGTATCACTAACTCCGCTCGTATAACCGTCTGGAAGAGTTTGCAGTCTCTCACATTCTAACGGTGTAAGCTTTCGTATAAGGTAATAGCCATCGGCGAGCTTAATCGGGTATTGTTTGTCCTTGATGGTTATAAGCCCGTCTCTAACCTCATAAACGGGGAGTCCCTTTCCTTTACCGCCCACAGGGACAGCATATAATCCAGTTTTTGCGCCGACTCCGCCGCCTTCTCCGCAAAGCGTAGTTGCTTTTCCATCGGGACTATACACACGATATTGTTTGCTGTCGTGCGACTTATTTTCTACATTGCTCTCTATAGTTCCTATGCGTATCGGCGTTGCAACCGCAGTTGCGGGATAACCTCCATTTGTAACAAAGTTAGCCATAGAGCTATGATGATATTGAGCCTTAACAGTCCTTGCTTTGCCGTCGGCGGTAGTGTTGATTGGTACAACCGATTCAAGCCTATAATAATTAAACTGGTCGGTAGCCCGGTCAGTCTCAAGTACAGTGCGTAACAAGATTCCTCTATCTTCCGGTTGTTCTATATCACCAAAATTCGTAACATAAAATCTCTGACGATGTTGTGCCGAAACCAACGCACTGTCTATGTGCGTAAGCCGAACTGATGAGTCTTTGCCCCCACCAAGAGCAGAGTAAATCGCGTCTTTTATAGGCTGAGCCGCCGACTTGTTATTCTCATATAAAAAGATGTCGGGCTGGAATTTCTCTTTCGCTATCCGATAGTTCTCAAACAGCTCCCACCCTATGCCTTCTGGCAGAACTTCGCGTCCGTTTTTCTGCGCGATACTCCACTTTGTGCAAGGGCTGCCGCCAATAAAAATTTTCTTTATACTGACTCGCGCTCCTTTTAATTTTATCAAGCAAGGAATTGGGCTTTAAAAGGTCAACCATAATAGTATTACTTATAGGGGTACAGCGAGCGCAGCTATTCGCACCTCGCAAGTCTCTAAGGAAGGAGTAATGCATATGTCAACTTATGAGTTGATCACTTCAATTTGCAAGATCTTATCAGTTATAATCGAACTTATAAAGACCTGCAAAAAAGAAGGAAAACCCACATGGCACGGACGAGTGACTGTCGTTCCCTACCATCTATTTGTAGGATATTATCTGTTATAATCGAAATTATAAAACCTGTCTATCATGGTTAACCTTTCAAAACCCAATTCCTTTTGGGTTAAATTTACGCCCCCTTCAAACTCGACAAGAATTTGTTAATAAGATAAGTCTGACCTTTACCTGTGACTTTCGGCGTCTTCGTGATATCTACCGTGCCATCGGGTCTGTAGAAAGTCGATATCTTAACCTCGAACAGACCTAAGTCCATAGACTTCTGCGTCGGCATATTCTTTCTGTCACCCGACTTTATCAGATAGTCGTTCATTCTCAGCCACGAGAAGAGACGATTCTGTCCAATATCGACGCCGTTCTGCTTTATAAGCTTCGCAAGGTCGCCGACTGGAATAGATGTCTTCGAGCCTTCTACTGCTTCGGCAAACAGCACCTTCGGAGCCTGAGCCTTTAGCTGATTTGCCATTCGTTTTGTTTCGTTGAGCATAAGCGTAATAGCTTCTCGCCCATATGTATTGCAGTCCGCAAAGTAGTAATCGACGAACTGTTTCGTATCGTTTACATAGCCACCTGTCTTACGGATAACGGGCAGGACTTCGGCGGTTATCCAACGCTTAAACTCTTTTGCTTTTGGGAGTTTGCTTGAGAGGATTAAACTATAAAGACCCGATTCATTGATGATATACATTTCGCGATTCTGACCTGAGTCGGCAAAACGCCGACTCAGCTTATCCTCGTTGTCAACGTGCTTCTTAATAGCGTCAGAAGAATCTTTATACCCCAGCGCTACAGCCACATCCTTGCCGACGAAATACGGCTCGCCGTCGATCTCCAAAGCCCTAACATTTCCAAGCTCTTCGTTCGTAAATAATGTCATTTTATTTTCCACTCGATAAATCATTTCCTTTCCTTAATTTGTTTTCTATCTGTTCCTTATATCTTTTGAATCTCGGCAGAACCGCAACCCTCAGCTCGTCGTCGAGTTTATAGTAGATTGCTATTGGTTCGCCACACTGACTGCACCGAGCAACATAGCCGACAAGCTCCATGTTGTTTACACATTTCCGAGGCACAACCTCGTGAGCTATTAGAGTGAGAAGCTTAGACTTCCTCATTTCTTCTCCTCCTGTAATTCAAAAGCTCACTGCCATATTTGCTTCTCACATATTCCCTACGGCTAACTCCGTATTTCTTCTGTATGTATCTGTCTACAAACTGCCTTTCGTTGTAGAGTTGCTGTTCGGTCTTGTAGAACCGACAACCACCATATTCGCACAGCTTTTCTGTAAGCACAGCGCAGCAACTTCCTCTGTCCGCAAAACATTTATGTCTATTCATAAAGTCCTCCAAATTCATCCAAGTTTTTCAATACCTTTTTCGTGTAGTGAGTAGAGTGAATATCCTGTTTCCATAGGCGTTTTGCTCCACCCTCGCCGCAGTTGTAAGCCATCAGCGCATCTGCAAGTGAATAGCGCTTCAGATACCCGCTAAGGATGTACACGCCGCTTTCGATGTTCTGTGCTGGATCAAACAAATCTGTGACACCCAACTCGTCTGTAAGCCACGATACATTACAAGCGTTGATTTGCATCAAACCGTAGTCGTTGGTTGCGCTAATCAAAGTCGGATTGAAATTGCTTTCCGTTTTGATAATTGCTTTGATAAGAGCCGCCGAGACACCGTACTTCTCGGCAATCTCGGCGATTATATCGTCATATTTTGTCTTTGAATCGGTGGGTCTTTCTTGCTCTGTGGTAGAGGCGATTTCTGTTTCGGATTCAATTTCCGTTTTCAAATCCAAAACCGATTCGTTTTCAGTTTCGATTTCAACTATCTCTGCGCGCGGAGCTTCTACCGGCAAGGCATTACCGACCATAAGAAACGCTCCTATGCTCAGCACCAGAGCAAACGAAAGACCTTTTATTATTTTTGAATTTGACTTATACATAGGCATTAATTGTTATGTTGTAAATGTCTCTGTCCGTGCCAAAGTCGAGTATGTCCTCCATATCAGAGGCAAGTCTAACTTTCTCGACACGATATGTATGATTGAAAGGCGCTGTACTGCGTCCCCGATTCTTGACGCAGTTCCATATATCCCAAGTAGAGACGCCAATCTCTTCGGCGAGCTCTCGCATCGTGTCGCCCATAGCAAACGGAAGCTCATAATCGTCGTCGTCAACGGCAATGTAAACAATTTTAGGTTTTTGCATAATAAATTCCTCCTATTTTCTCGTTGACATTCAACCGCCCTTGTGTTATAATGACAATGGCAGGACTATGCCCCTATAAAAACACGCCAGTGTTTAGTATAAGAGCATACAAATGTCGTTCCTCCTCATCGAATTGGGAAGCCGTCGCCAAACGCTTTTACCCTTTCGTGGGGAGTCTTCTTTTTTTTAGTCTTCTATTCCGCACAAAGACCGTATTTCTTCTACCGCATCAGTTATTATATCAAACTGTTCGCGGACATCTTCAACAAAGTCTTCTGCGTCCATATGTTTTTGAGAACCTTTCAGATTCTCCGCCCAACCATCGAGTCGATCCTCTTCGTCATCTAAGATGTCGTTTGCAAATTCGACCCTATCGTTTATGTATCGAGCAGCTCTCGCGAGTGCTCTCTTGTTCTTACGAGTCAAGTATATCACCTCACTTTGTTGATTTACCAAAAACTATGAAAATAATTTACGCAACTTGTTTGTGAAACATTTCTTTGCAAAGCTCGTAAATTTCATTATTGGAGACCTGTTTTGAAGTAACCAGCTCGTTTATATCTGTCTTTCCGAGGACGAAATCTGATACCGCCTTTCTTGCTTCGTCGTATCTGAGGATTGTGTCTTTGAGGTAGCTCATCGTAATTCTTACATCTGAATGTCCGAGCATACCCTGTAAGTCTCTCATAGCATAATCATTCGCACCGCCGTCGTGACAACACAGCACTATATTGGCAAACGATTTCCTCATGGTGTGAGACGAGATGTGTATCGGCAACCCCGCTTCCTTTCCCGCGCTTTTGAGATATCGTGAATAGCTTTGCTCCTGTAGTCTCCCGCCGTTGTTCTTCGAGAAGATATAATCATCGGGAGAACAGTTGCGTCCGCCGAGCCACTTGCGGTATTCGGTAAGAGTTTCCACGATAGCTTCGGATATGAAACACCGATTGATTTTAGATGTCTTGCTCTCGACTACGGGTATACGGTCTCTGAACTCGCCGTCGTCGTCCATGATCCAACCCCATTTTAATTTAACGAGGTCGCTTGCTCTAAGACCGAAGCAAATGCCGCAACGGAACATAGCCCAGTTTCGTATTCCCATTCGTCCTGTGTTTTTGAGCTTATCCAGTACAACACACATTTCATCATAGGAACGAATCGAATCCGCCGCATGAGCTATCGGAACGCCGTCCGATTTTACACCGGACAGCAACCGCTCTTGTTTTTTCTCTTGTTCTAATCGCCGATTTGCTTTTCGCTCCTTTTCTGAAAATTCATTTTGAATCCGATTTGTTTCCCACAAGGATTTATATCTGTCTCGCTCTTCTGCTGTTTCGCGGAGGAGCTTTTTTAGCCTTGCGTTCTGGGCTTTCAGGCTATCAATAAGTATGTCTTTATTAACATCAACACTGGTTATCTGACCCAATTCTGACGCTCCTTCCAAGCATTATACACTCGATTGAAATTGCCCTGAATACTGATAGGATAACCGCGATAACCCTGACGCCTTATCTCACGCTCTGCAAGAAGCTCAATCCACCAGTAAAGTACCTCTGGATCGCTCTCAAGAGCAGGAAGATATTCTTCCGGGAAATGAGTGTTATCACCTCTGTGCCATTCAGATTCATATTTATCTCTTAAATTTCCCCTCATCTCCGCAGGCGGTGCGGGATTTGCCGCAATGCGCTGCCGCTCTCTATCTATTTCGTCCCAACGCTCTTTAACATCGGCTCCAACAAACACCGCCGAAGCACCAATCAGACCAAGAAATGAACCCAAAAATCCCATTTTACAAATTTCTCCTTTCATTAATCGAACTTTAGTCGAACATTTGTTCCGTTTACATTTTTTATTATAGTCCTAAAAAATTCTCTTGTCAACAGGGAATTTTTTCCAGTTGTAAGTTGTCACTTTTATCGGACACTCAAATCATTTTCCTTTATGAGGCGAGCCGCTATGACAGGACTTAGCTTAACCATCGGCAAAGTAATTTTGCTTACACCATTGCTCCAAGTTTGATGGCTACCGCAACACCTCACCTCCTTATAGCCGTTATCCCGTAAAATTCTCTTGAACTCTTTTACTTTGAATTGAGTCAATCTGACATACACACCTCCACAACAGCATAATTCCCAAACTGTTCACACTCCTTATAGAATAGATAATTTAATAGCTCTGCAAAGTCATTTCCTTTTCCGGCATATCCAAGCTTATTTGCGCTGTCCTGAATTGATTTCATCTTAGGACACGACTCGCAGCTATGTATTGAGCAGAGCTTGCTTCCGATACCAGAACAAGCCACAAACTCATCTCCATTTTTCGTTTTTGCTACTACTGTTTGATGTTCCATTTTCCCCTCCAATTAACAGCCGCACACTACTTTTATTTTTCTTGTTATATCCGTCATAATCGATTCGTCGGTGATTTTACCAACTCTCCTTCCTAACCTCGATTTGTCTACCACTCTCAGTTGTTCACATAACGCTTCTGATTCATCTCTTACGCCCTGCTCACTTGTTATTTTGACGTGCGTCGTCGCCATAGACGGTTTTATTTTTGTCGATAAAGGTACGATAACCGTCGTCGGCGAGTGGGCATTTCCCACATCGTTTTGCACTATAATCGCAGGTCTTGTGTTCCGTTGTTCAGACCCCACTCCGTCCAGCGAAACCAAGTAGATTTCTCCTCTCTTAATTATTTTAATCTTCCTCTCCCATATTATTTTTTACTTACGATAGCTCAGATGCTATCATACACCTCAACGATTTCGGCTATCCGCAATCTGAGGTTGAAAACACTGCTTTCACCAGTGCCAGCTAGAACTGATTTTCAACCTTGTCCTGTGGTTCATGCTTCCTCGACAGACATCTGCATACACTATAAAAGCTGTATGCCCGAAGTTCCTGTCTCCACATGCGTTCGGCTTTCGCCTGTTCCGATGTGCCTCACCGTACAGTACATTTATTTTTACTACATTTCTTAAATTACTTCTAGTAACCGCAGGCCTTCCTGCTTGATATTGATAGCAGCATTGATATCTCGATCATGCTCTGCACCACAGTGTGGACATATCCATTTTCGAATACTCAAATCTTTTACATCTTCATTCATACATCCACAGACACTACAGGTCTGTGAGGATGGATACCATTTGTCTACTTTTTGTAGGCATTTGCCACGTTCTTTCAGCTTATAGTCAAGCATGGTTACAAACATGCCCCATCCGTTATCAAGAGTGGCTTTGCCGTTGCCGAAGCCTTTGTTGGCAATAGCCTTCATGTTCAAGTCTTCAATCAGAATAGCATCATACTGATCTGCTAGTCTTGTACTCTCTTTATGAAGATAGTCCAAACGTTGATTGGCAATATGTTCATAAAGGTTTTGAACCTTTTGAAGCTGCTTTGAATAGTTATGAGACTTTGGCTCTCCCTTTTTAGAGCCAACTTTGTTTCTAAGCTTTCGCTGCTCTTTCTTCAGCTTGCTTTGAGCCAGTCGAAACCAGTGCGGCGTATCAGGTGCATTACTTTCGCTATCTACATACAGTCCATCTGATTTGTAGTCCAGACCTAGAGCTTGGTTTTCACTCACAGGCACAGGAACTACATTTTTTTCAATGCTGTACGTAATAGAAACATAATACCTGCCATTCTTTTTTGATACCGTAGCCTGCTTGAAAGTGCAGTCTTTTAGAATACGATTGTCTGAGCAGCACATCCATCCAAGGAATGGCAGTCTTACCTTTCTTTCATCAGGATTGTAGTCAATATAGGCTTTATTTGTAGTCGTGTAGGACTGTCTGCTTGTTCGTTTGCTGTGGAACTTTGGAAAATTGGTTCTCTTCTTAAAGAACCCATCAAAGGCTTTATTGACCTGACGGCAGGCATACTTCAAAGCCTGTGAATCCGACTCCTTCAGCCACGGAAGATATTCCTTCATGTGCGGTAAAAGGTTCTGCATGTCATAATACGATAAGTGTTCATTACGACGTGCATATATCTTATTATTACGAGCAAGCATGTGGTTGTAAACATATCGGCATGAGCCAATGGTTTTGTCAATTTTTAAAGCCTGTTCTTTGTTTGGATAGATTCGCATTTTTAATGCTTTTATAATTTTCATGGCTCACACCTCCTTTTGTTTTTAATTTTCAACCTCTAATTGCGGATATCCTATATTTCTTCAGCCATTCTGTGCCTCATCTCTAATTGCTCCTATTCGGTACGGCTCGTTGTACCGAATACCGTCTATTATCTCATCAACAAATTCATCATCAGCGAGCGGCATATTAGCCAACAGATCAATAAGCTCGATAGCTTTATCACAGATTTTTACTTTGATATTCACTTACATTCTCCTTTTATTTTCGTTTTTTAAATCAGAATCCAATTCCTTCTGGACTTCATTTTCTCGTCGTCTACCCGCTCCGTACTGAAACTCACACTCGCCGGATTGTCTAACACACACATTTCCGTCCATATGCTCACAATACACGCCGGTAAAAGCTCGTCTGCAATATGTCGTATTCAGTATCATAAACTCACCACCGTCTTTGCTTTTACCTTTTCGTCGCTCATCACCGCCGATGTCGCCGCCGCGCACGGCTTCCAACAATTACCGTTGTGTGCGCAGTTTTTGCAATATGTTGCCAACACTTCATACACCGTCATATCACGCTACCTCCGAATTTGTTTTAAATTCGCTAAGAGCTTTCACCACAGCTTTGTATGTATCGTTCTCTACTGCCTTATCAACCTTACTAAGCAGCTCTGCGTTAAGAGCGGCGAGTGCTTTCATCCTTGTGTCATATTTTTTAGGAATTCTCATACCGGAAGCAACATCGGTTACATACCATCCGTCACTCCGCTTATCAAAACCAAATTCGATTTCTCTTCCTCGTGGAGTTCTTACTACCTGTCCATAACCGCTGACCCGCTCAAAGTGATTGAGGGTCTTAGGGTCGTTTCTGTTGGATATCGCTGTGTAAAAGTCAAGTTTATACATTTTCATTTACCTCCTTTATATCACCGTCTATTAGCCGTTCAGCCGTCATAGTGTCATCCTCAATACCCGCACACGCAACCTCGGGATCGTACCCCACCGCGTCTGCCGACACCCAAACCAACCACCTATTAGCAGCTTCTCTCTTCGCCGTCTCTTCGTCGTCTGCTTCAATCTCATATGTAACTCGTCCTAAATAGTTGAACTGTACAAGATATTCCATTTCGTTTTCCTTTCTGATTTTAAATTTAGCAGCCGAGTTTGGTTTTCCTTTCACGGCGGCTCTATCTTATATCACGACTTCGGTTATTTACCAAAATCTTTTAAAATTTTACGCCACATTTTTCGTATCAGCTAAAGCCGTACTCGATTTACGTCTCGTATTAGCTACGCTATACTCGGCTCACGCCTCATACTCAACATAAATATCGCCGTTAGGCATATATACACACGACCACACGCAGCCGCGCTCATATACAGCCCGTTCGGCTACACATATTGCATCATCGAGATTGTCGAAATGCTTTCCGATTACCAAACCGTTTTGCTTTTCGACTTCGACCCCATAGGTACTATAGCTCATGATTTCCTTTCCTCCTCTAATTTTATTCGCGCCGAATGACCGTCGCCCCAGCGCACCAATACAAGAGCGGATATGCTATTTCCGTAGATAATAATTCCGCCCGTTATGTATGCCGTATACTTTTCGCCGTCGTTTTCAAAACGGATTTTCGTTTCAAATCCGACTTTCCATATCACTCCCTTTACAAACTTTTCGTATGACATAGTAAAATATTCGCTCCTTTCATTTTTGTTTTGATTTTGTAGTATTTAGATTATGTTTTGGGAATAGAATCACTCCGGGAATATAATTTCATTACCAATTTCCGAAGTGATTTTCTTTAGTTTATTTCCCGTAATTCTTCGAGTATTTCATCTTCTCCGAATACGCGCTTTACTCCTTCCCATTCGCGGCAACACGCCTCCCAAATCTTATAAGCGTTCGGATTTCGCGTTAGTCTGCCGAATTGATTTTCGGTTTCGGCTTCATACCCAAAGTCCGAACAAAAATCCTCATAGTTTCCGGGGTCATACTTCGTCAAACACGCGAGAATGTCGTAGCAAGTCGGCGTAATATTGTGTGTTGTGTTATATATGGAATCCCAAAATGTCACGCGCATAACCGCTCCGCTGTTTGTGTTTCGGATATAAACCGAATAGCAGTTTCGTTTTGCGTTGTCGCGCCAAAGTCGATTTGCTTCGCGGTCTTTGAACATGATACTCATTTTGATATTATTTCGCATCAGAAAATCACGGGCTTCTGTCTCGTAGGCACTTACCATTCTAAACTCAGCTCCTCATAATAATATTTTTTGCCGTTTATCGTGACTTCCGGCTCACCGTTTATAGCGGCGTCGTTCGAGTATTCACCCGCGAAGGCTATAGCTTCGTCGAGTGTAAAATCGTGATTGGTTATGATTTCATATACGGTTTCGTTTCCGTTTTTGATTTTCATATTGCCCCTTCCTCCTCCATAAACTCGCGGAAATCGTCGGTTAAAAGCTGATTTCCATAGTAATTTGTAAACAGCCTTGCAACCGTTTCGCCGTCGAGATTGCAAAGTGCATCCCAAATTTCAATCTGATTTTTATCCATGATTTTCAATTCCTTTCTGATTTAGATTTAATTCCACGCTTTTAGAGTTTTTAGATAGTCGATTTCATCGCAGACCTCCGCGAAGGCGGCGGCGTCGGTATACATAACATTCCTGCCGTCGCTTTTGAGCGCATTAATTTTCATCTGTACGCCGAGATTCCACACGCTCAGGGCAATCAGTACGGCATAACAAGCGGTCATGATGGTTGCGATTATTGCATATATTTTTGTTTTCGTTTTCATTTTAAATTTCCCTTCTAATTTAGATTTTTAATTTTGATTTAATTTCACTTTTGAGCGTAAAATTTTTTATGCGGATTCTTCCTCGCTGTTTACACCGTAGAATCCTATGCCGCCTTCCTCGATGTCTCTATTTTCGGCGTACTCAAGATATTTATTAAATTCTTCGTCCGTGATTTTTCCGGCTTTTTTCTCTTCGGCGAGTTTACGCATCGCGTCGAGCAGCCACGGCGCAGCTACAGACGCGCCGCCGTTCTCAGCTTGAAATTTTTTCGCCTCCGCTTTTGCTTTTTTGCGAACTTTATCGGCGGCGCGTCTTGCGCGTTCAATTTCCGTCTGAGCCTTTGCGCTCGATTTTTTCGCGGATTTTCTTGCGGATTCAACAGCCCCGGCGGGTTTAGGGTCTATCTTGCCGCTTGCGCGGTCTTTCTTTTCCTTGAACTCGATATTATAGGACTTCTCTGAAACTATGCGGTGAAGTATTTCCGCGATAAGCTTTTCGAGATACTTCGGACGAGCCGCCGCAACACTCAGAACGCCGCGCCCCTTCTTCGCGTAGAGGGACAACAGATAACCGACATCATGAGAATTTGCTTTATAGATATTGCCCTTTTCGCCCTCTACATAAAGCATGGAGTCAATCATCATCTGTAATTGCTTGAGCAATTGCGTGTTACTTGTCGGAGTTTTGCCGAGATTGATATCGCGGGCTTGTGTAGGCATGGCAAACTTTTCCGCGACTGTTTTCACATCCGCGCCGATACTCTG
>ERZ1034917.257-NODE-257-length-51540-cov-15.015286_pt1 | contig 51540 bp, 63 predicted proteins | sample MGYA00520605_ERZ1034917 | MGnify/ENA primary metagenome ERZ1034917 (study PRJEB33766, sample SAMN09781784) | gut metagenome | biome: gut microbiome | host: Homo sapiens | place: Madagascar | study: EMG produced TPA metagenomics assembly of the PRJNA485056 data... | reverse complement strand
TTTTCTAATTTTGTTAATATTGATTTGTCTTGTTTCTTTTAAAACCGCCTCTCTCCCAAATGGAAGAGGCTTCACTTGCGGAGTCAAGGGCTCCAAGACTGCGCTTCGGTGTGGTCTGCGCTGAACCTGCGCGTCCGCTTGGTGCGGCTGGGATTCCGTCACCCTTGCTGCGCTTTCTCAGCTTCTCCTCGATATTGGCGTTGCGTCCTCTTACTTCCGCTTCCTGCGCCGCCGTCTCTACATCCTCATCGTGTGACAATCCCTTAAAGGCGAAGTCGAGTGCTTCTTTGGAGAACTTGCCTACAATGGCGTCATAGGCGATTTGGCAGATTTTCTTCATCCCTTCATCAACCTGCTCGTCGGTATAGCCTTTCTCATTCTTCAGTTGCTCGATGTCTTCCACCGACTTCTGAATGTTCTTGTTATACTGCTCTTCAAGGTCTCTGCTCTGCGCTATGCGGTCAAGATACTCCTGCCCTGCTTTGGAGATTTCCTCCATCTTCTCGGGGTCTTCATAGGCATCGGCAATCTCCGGACCGAACAACGACACGAACTTTGTGATGACATCGCCTTTGGCGGCTGCCGTCTGAAACAACGTTGCCGTGCGTGGGTCTGCCGAAAACATCTCCATTATTTTGCTTTCATCATCCTTCAGCCGCTTCAACTCGTTGTCGTAATTGTCGTAATCATCGTTGATGGCTCCGTAAATCTCCTCATCGTCAACGAATTGCTTGTCGGGGTATTTCCCCTTCAAACGTTCGAGAAAGGAGTCTCGCTTGCTTTTAACCTGTTCATTCTTAGGGTCTTCCATATTGATTTGCTTTGTTTATATTCTTACTTACCCAAAGTTACTCCTATCGTGTTGGCTATCAGTCTTTTTTATTAACTGAGTAATTTTTAATTTTGATAGGGTATGAGACAGAAAGGTAGCATTGCGTGTTTCAAGGACGACAGGGACAGAGACCTTATGCGTGCGTTCCGTGAACAGTTGTCGCTTCAGAAAGGGGAGTTCAACCTTTCTGACATCCTTACTGCAACCATAAATTCTCCGACATCGCATTTCTGGGTGTCCATAGAACGTGCGGTCGTGATGATCCACAAGATACGCAAGGGCTATGACTTGGCACAGATGGGCGGCACTCGCAGAGAAATGTTCAAGGAGATAGAGAAGCGTGTGGCTGAGATTGAGCGGACTCACGAAGGTATCAAACTTGAGGATGCCGTTATACGTGTGATAGAGGGCGGTGCGCCTAAGTTCTATCTCACAATAAAGAGTGCAAAGGTCATCCTCCATAAAATCAAGAAGAGATGGAGAAACGGACAGCTCGCAATATAGTGCTTGCGGTGTCAGCCGCTGTTATTTGTCTTCTACTCGTGAACGATGTGGAGGCTTTCGCCATATTCGACGGATGCGCTTTCCGCAACAGATTCCTTTATCATTTCTTCCACGTCTCTGCTATCCACTGTCTTATGAACGTGTGGTGTCTGCTTGCCGTGGCGTTCACTTTCAACATTGCGGTGTCCGACATTGTTGTGGCGTTTGTCTGCGCTTCGTTCACTCCTATAATGTGGGACGTGCCTACTGTAGGATTGTCCGGAATATGCTTCGTTCTGCTCGGTCGCTCCAGTTATCTGGTGGAGCACAAGGTTTACTACCATTCATATATGGCAGCGTTCATTCTCCTCGGTATGCTCATACCGAGTGTGAACGGCATAATCCATCTATATTGTTACATCGCAGGTCTGTTGTACGGACTGCTTATCAATCCGATTAAATGGAAGAAGAAATTGAACGATTGCTGAAGGAGAATGACAATAGGAATGCCGTCCTTTTCGCTCCGTTCAATCCTTTGACCGGAGAAGGTGCTATATTGGAACGTGAATGGATTGAGATTCCCGACTTTGACATACCGAGGCAGTACGTGCCGAAAGCGATGCTTGAGGAGCCTTTCGTGAAAGCGGTGCTTAGGTGCGGTTCTTTGGCGAAGTTCCTCGGAGCGTCGGGCAGACCGGAAATAGGAAAGGAAGCCTTGGCAGAAACGCTTATACGCATCCGGTGCAAGCACGACTTCTGCTTTTGGGCGTTCGTGTTCGCAAGGATCAAGAACAAGGAGGGTGGCGATGACATCCCTTTTTCGCTGAATCTTCCGCAACGTATGCTTGTGTCGGTGTTCGAGGAGATGCGCCTTGCCGGTGCGCCCATCCGTGTGATAGTGCTGAAGGCTCGCCAATGGGGCGGCTCTACGGTGACGCAGATTTATATGTCGTGGATACAACTTGTCCACAAGACGGGATGGAACAGCCTTATAGTCGGTCACACGAAGGATGCTTCGGTGGAAGTGAAAGGTATGTTCGACAAACTGATCCAGGCATATCCATTGGAGATGATGTACGATGTCGGTGCGTCTTTCAAGGACAACGAACCTAAGTTTATGACGGAAGCCGCATCGGGGAACATCTTCAAGATTCCGCAACGCAACTGCAAGGTGAAGATAGGCACTGCCGTGGAGCCTAACTCCGCGCGTGGCGGCGACTCCGCGCTTGTACATTGCACCGAGGTGGCGTTTTGGAAGAAGACCGAGGGCAAGACTCCACAGGAGATTGTGCGTACCGCCTGCTCCGGTGCTGGTCTTATGCCTATGACAATGATTGTCTATGAGTCCACAGCCAACGGAACTGGTAATTTCTTCGAGTCTGAATACCGGGCGGCTAAGGAGAACAAGTCTACATTCAAATCCTTGTTCGTGCCGTGGTTCAAGATTGAGAGATACACGCTGCCGATAAAAGACAGGGCGGAATTTGCAAGGAATCTCTACAAGAACAGACTTAACGAGTATATCTCGGACAGACGGCACGACAGCGGAAAGTATCTGTGGTGGCTATGGCAGCAGGGAGCCACGCTTGAAGGAATCCATTGGTATTGTCTGAAACGTGCCGAGTATGATGAACACGGTGATATGGCTGCCGAATACCCATCCGATGACGTGGAGGCTTTCCAACACTCAGGATGCTCGGTGTTCGACAAATACAAGGTGGAACTGCTCAAACCGTCCTGTCGTCCGCCTCAGCTTGTCGGGGACGTGTATGGTGACGGTGACAGCGGCAAGGAGGCTTTGCAACACGTGAAATTCGAGGCTGACTCACAAGGCAAGTTCTGCGTGTGGGAATTGCCGGAGGTGTTCCCGGACAAGCGCATCGCAAACCGATACCTTACTGTGGTGGACGTTGGAGGTCGTTCCAACAAAGCCGACTTCTCCGTTGTCGTGGTGTTCGACAGGTATTGGATGATGGAGACGGACGGAAAACCTTGCGTGGTGGCGCAATGGTACGGACATATAGACCACGACCTTCTTGCGTGGAAAGCGGCTCAGATAGCCAAACTATACAACGACAGCCTGCTTGTCATAGAGTCCAATACCCTTGAGACTAAAGACAGGGACAGAATGGTTGATGGCGACCAGTCGGTGTTCATCCTCAACCAAATCAAGAATGTCTACAACAATCTGTATGCGCGCAAGCCGAGCGAGATTGACATCCGTGAGGGAAGAAGCGTGAAGTATGGATTCCATACCAACGTGCAGACGAAGCCGATGATTATATCCACGCTTGTGAAAGTAGTCAGGGAGGCTCTGTATGTAGAGCGTGACGAGCGGTGCCTTGATGAGTATCTATGCTACGAACAGAAGCAGAACGGATCGTTCGGTGCGGAAATCGGAAAGCACGATGACTTGTTGATGACTCGTGCCATTGGGTTGCATATATGCTTCTTCGAGATGGAACGTCCAAGCGTTGTAGCGCACAACGATAGACTGATAACAAAGACCAATATTAACTCTTTAGCAAAATTCTGATATGAATATTTTCAAGAAAATCAAGGCTGAGATTGTGTATTCTCTTGCCGTAAGAAAGGCGGACAACGCACACAATGAGAATGGTGACCGCTATTATGTGATGCCGTCTGAGGATGGCAGACTTGTCGTTGTTGACAGACGCAACTTCCGTGTCCTCAAACGTAAGAACTATATACCTAAAGATGCGTCCGTTGCCGATATGCAAAGGGAGTGTTTCTATTGCACCCCCTATAGAAACGGAAAGGGCGAGATGCCTGCCGACATCATCGCCCTTAAACATTCCGCATTCCTCGATTGGTTCACCAAGCGTTAGGCTCTCTGCATTATAGTCTGCATCTGTTGTACAGCGGCTTGGTTCGCCTGCCGCTGTACTTGTTGCTGCACGTCTGCCGACAACGGCTGTGGTTGCTGCCCTTGCGCTATCGCCTGTCCTTGTGTCTTGATTTGCTGCAACAGACTGTCGGCAAATGGGAAATTGCCTGCCTCCAGCAACTGCTCCAATGTAATCTGACCGGACTGCCATATCTGCATAAGGAAGTCGTTCGCCATCTGACGCACGACAGGTGTCTGCGTGCTTTCGACAATGGAAAGGTCAAACTCTATGTTGTTTATCTTCTCAGGGTCGTAGACCACCGCTCCGCCACTGCGCCCAGCAATGTTCACAACTCTCTTGGTGTCGTAGAACTGCTGCATATTCTTCACGTCCTTGTATGCCGACTGCACCACGAACGATGAGAATGTCTCAAGCAAGTCCACAAGCGATGTGGTGGCATTCTGTGTCTGTTGCGCATACAACGTGCCAGACATTCCCGAATAGCCCGGCTTGCCTTGCAACGCTCCGTTGACACCGCTGATGTCCTCGAAGAATTTCAACTGCAACGACAACAACTCTTGGATGCCTACATTGGTGTTGTTGCTGCTCAATTGTCTCGGTGCTGTGCCGCTCTTGCCGTTGTACACCATAAAGCCGTCCGCTCTCGCCCACGTCTCCTGCAACTCTCGCCAAGTTACTCCGTCCGGCTTTGCTTCCTCGGGGAAGAGTACAACTCCTTTGGCACTGCTGCGTATGACAAGGTCGTTCAGCGTTATCAGTCGGTTGACGTATTTCTGCTGGTCTATGACATCTCCAACGAACGAGTGAATCTCTCCGTCAATCAAAGGGTATGCCTTATATACATACGGATGGGAGAGGTGTTTGTATGGGGTCTCCCCTTCCTGCAATATGTGACCGAAAGGGGTGAGGAATCTGTAATACCAATAGTCATCCATAAACCATTCAGCCTCAATGGTAGGGATGTCGTCCTCCTCGATGCCCTGTGCCATACCCTGTTCCTTTCTGCGTTGGTTCTCGTCCAAGACAAACTCTTTATAGTCTTCCTCGTCTATCTTGTAGTAGTCTCCCGTCATATAGTCATGGCACCGGAAGCGGGGTTTCATCTCCTTATTCCAAACCTCTATGACACGGCATAGGTTAGGGTCTTTGGGGATGAAGAAGTCAAGGTCTCCTTCCCGCTTCGATCCGAAAGTATATGACGTGTCTATGGAATAGTACTTGGCGTTGTGCGCCTGTGCGTAGATGCCTCGCAATGCGGCATAGTCTTCCGGTGAATGTGCGAACTCTCGGCACACATCTTCGAACGAATAGTCATGTATCTCGCCTATTACCTGCGTATCCCAACTGCGGAAGTCGGTGACTCTGTTGTCAACGAAGAAATTGTCCGGGTTGACATAGTCTGTCCAGCAGTCGCACTTGCCGTTGCGCCACCCGAACGTTTTCTTATGCACAACGAGACCGCCTATGAGGAAATCCTCATACGACCTCGCATTTATCTCCGACATATCGTTCAACTGCCAATTGTACTGAAGTATGGTCGACATTGTTTCTCCGAGCGTCTGCTCGTCTCGGTCTCGAGCTACACACATTGGCTCCTTGGTCTGAGAGCGGTACACGCCAAGCACGTTGCGCACAAGCCTGCGGATAAGGTTGGACTTCAGCGGAGTTCCTCCCTGCTGTATGATATACTCCTCCTCGGTCATCGCCTTGCCGTCCACTACCACCTTGTCGCCCCATTGGTTGCCGTAATTGTAATCTTTGTTGCGCTTCCGGTCTTTGCGGAACTTGCTCATAGCATCCCAATAGTTCTTCGCAAGGAAAAGGATGTCTGTCGCTTTGCGGTCATCGTTGAACTTGTTGTCAAACTTGACCGTGTCCATCTCGGCTCGCTCTCTTTGAGTAAGCCGAGACAACGGTATCATTCTATTCTTGTTAACCTTTATCATATCCTCAAAGTTATAGAACACAATCAGTTAAGCGTAGTTATTTTTTAATTTCTCTCATCTCGTCGAGCAATTGTCTCTGTAGTTCAGCAATCTCTTTTTGCAACTCTTTTTCTTCTGCCTTGTCATAATCAGGAGACATCCTTAGTTCCTTGAGTTCATCGTTCAAGCCTTTAAGTTCCTTCTCATAATCCTTGAATAATTCCAACCTTTCATAATCTTTGCTGTCCTCCAATTGAAGCAGAGCCTTTTCGTATTTTTCGTTCCCGGCATCAGCTTCTTTTTCAAAGCCTTTCAACTGTTGTTTGACGACATCCATTTCATCTTTCAACTTAAAGTATTGTTCGTTCAAAGCCTTGTACTCCGTCCTCTCGTCAGCGTTCTTAACGAATCTGTTGGCAAAAGGTGTGTTCCGCCAATCAAATTCACGGTCGCCCATAATCGTCTCTGTTGTTTTGACAAGTTTGTCTGGGAAACTGAACGCTCCTCCGAGCATACCCTTGAGGACATATTCCATTTTCGCAGGATTTATGTCTATAAAGCCTTTTTTGTACTTGTTGCCTCCTGTGGCATCGTTCAACGCTCTCGCTATCTCAACAAGATGCCCATTGGCGGTCTTATACACTTTCGTGTACTCTGGCATATTCTTGTTGAAATCATTGTCCTTATAAATCGGCAGACCTGTCCATGCGGTGTTGGTTTCTGCCTCTACTATCGGCTTTACGGCACTCGGAATCAATGCGTGCAGTCCTCCGCCTCCTTCTGCAAAGTCAATAGGGAACAACTGCGATACTTGTGAAACCGCTTCTTTGGCGATGTCTTTTGTCGTTCCGTCCTCTTTTCCGGCAAGTGCGCTGCTCGCCAATTCTCCAAGTCCATAGAATGACCGATACTCAACGGGAAGGGGAATCGTGACAAACAAATCTCCAATCTTATAGCAGACGTTGCTTCTGCGGATATACTTGGGAAGATTGAAGTAATTGTTTTCATCGTCATCGTCTCCATTCCCTAAATACGACATCAATGCTCCAAAACCAAACAGCAAAGCCGCCAATGTCAACGTTCTCCCAGGATGTCTCCCTATCTGTCTTGAGAAGTTGGTGAGTCCTTGAAGACCTGCGTTCCAAAAGATATACAAGCCTCTTCCGGCTCCCGACACAAAAGCGGCGGCGTTTCCTGCCTTGGTCTGTCCTTCCGCTTCCATAAATTTAGAGCCGCTCCCCTTTCTGTTGAAATTGACGGAAATCTCTTTTGCGTCATACACTGATCGTCCGACACTGCGTCCGCTCTTTCGTGACGTGACATATGCCGCAAACCTCGCACTGTTCTCTACAGTCCTGTTGGCGAAATCAACGGCATCGCTCAAACCGCCCCAAATTTGTGCCGCGGATATTCTCCCATCCCGCTTGATTGCTTTCGCTATCTCCGACTTCCGCTTCTCTATCTGCTTTAGGTTGACGAAGCCTGTTTCTCCGCCATTCTGCATAAACTCCAAAAACAGTCTATGCGTTTCATTGGATGTGTCAAGGCTGCCTTTGTTGTAACGTGCGTATAGGTTCGCCATTTCCGCTGGATTGTATTTGGCGAAATTGAGATTAAAGGAACCACCATACTTAGCCCCTTCCTTGATATACACCATTGTATTTGAGTACAAGGCATCTCGCACATAGTTTGAACCGATGAAGTCGGGGTTCAACGTAGTATAAAAGGCAGACAATTGTCTGTTCAATGCCTCGGCTCCCTCAAAGACTTTGCCAACTGCGCCCGTAAGGTCTGTGTCCGGATTCGTCAAGCCATTCGCCGCCTGTGCCGCTCTTGGGCTGCCGTTGACGGTGATGATGTAGGACTTGCCATTTTGTTTCACAAGCACTTGGTGTTCGTTCAACTGCCCTTTCTCTACCACCTTATATGGGATGTCCGGTGCTTCGTTGCTTCTTTGCACCAAGTCCGGGTGTTTCTCTGCCATCTGTTTCATTTTATCCTCGAATGCCCCCATCTTCTTCGCCACCACGGATGCGCTGTCGTTGGCACCGATGTTGTCGGGGAACACTGGCTTCCACTCATCGGCAACCGAGTCATATTGCAACCACACATCGCTGACACTTGCAAGGTCGCTCGGATGGTTGCGCACAAAGTTCAACATCTTTTGTTTCACCAATACGTTGCGGTTGCCCTGCATTATCGCACTTTCCGCCATCGCCTGCATATATGCTATAGGATTGTCAGCCTTGGAGCTGCGCCCTTTGGCTGTCTTTATCGGTGCGTTGAATGCGCTGTCGCCGTGCGTAAGATAAGCGTAGGCATCCGCGCTTGTCGTTTGGTCGAATCCCCTCATTGGGATATAATTCGTATACATACTGCTGATGTCGTTGTATGCCTCCTTCGTGAGCATACCGCTCTCATACAACTTCCTCAGTGTGTTGCCGTTCACCTCGTTTACTCGACTCCACAATTCATTTATGTCTGACCTATCATGGCTCGGGTCGCTCTCAAAAGTCTTGCGAATGTCATCGGCGGCATCCCTTGCTGCTTTGAGCAAATCCACCTTCAACCGCTTCTTCTGACCACCGAGATTACGGAGCAACAATTGGTCGTCAGTAGCCTTCATCTGCTCGTCTATGGCGTCTATCTGCGATTGTATCGACTTCACCCTGCCGTCTTCTGCCGTCAATGCCGTAAGTCCTGCATAGTCTTTGCCTTCAAGGCTTGCAACGAAATCTCCAATCGTTTTAGTCCCCTTGGGATGCGCCTTTTGGTACTTGTCAAACTCTTTCTGAGCCTCTCTCTGCCGCATCACGGCATCACGCTCAAGGCCGTGCTTGGCGAACATATAGTCGTACAATTCGCCGCTCTCCTTGCCGTTGCCGCTCAGTTTAGCCACTGCCGACATCAACGGCTTGAATTGCGTCTTGGCAACTTGGTGCATCTCCTCCTTGTTCACCGACGACAGGCGGTTCTCGCCGAGTATCGGATTCTCAAAATCGGGGATGTCCTCTATGTACCGCTTGTTGCCCGATGCGTGGTCTATTGCGGACATAAACTCCTGTAGTCCGAGCATACTGTTCTGCAACGCCTCCTTCGTTTGGAAGCCTTTGCTCTTGACCTTCTTCTCATACTCGTCCCGTGCGCTTACTCTTTCTCTCACGCTTCTATCCACGTCCTCCGACACACGTGACGCATAGTCGAAAATGCTCTCGCCCGGCTTTCTGCTGTAGCGTGGCTTATCCTCGTTTTTGGGATTCTCTCTGACGGAGCGGTCGGTTGAATCTGAACCCTTTTTGCCGTCATCAATAATTTCTTCGCCAAAAAGTTTTGGCGATTCGGATTTATCCTCTACCTTTGCGCTCGGTTCAGAATCTTTGCGGCGTGCTCCTTCGGGAGTGTTGTCAATGTTTTCAACATTGCGGTACACGGAAGATTCAGAACCTTTTTTGTTTGAATAGAAGTCATCAACTATTTCATTGTTTTTCCCAACACGGGTAAGCACAGTATATTTAACTCCATCAATATCCATAGTATATACAGCCATAGTCTTGCCACCTTTAGATTTTTCCATCTTTTCTCCGCGCTCTAATATTTTAGGGATATTAATGATGTCTTTAGCTTCGATGACACCAACGGTTGTACCATAGTGCTTAAATAAACTATGCTTGGCGCCAGCTTTATCCTCTTGTCCTTGCTTCAATAAGAACTGTTGTTTTACGCCATTCCTTTCAACATAAAATTTTTGGTTGTCTTTCTCTCCGCTGAACACATCAACGACAGCCTTCTGCTCTGCCGTCAATTCTCTGCCCTCAAGTTTCTGTGCCACATCTGCCATCCGCTTCTCAACCCTGGAGCCCATCGCCCTCGTTCGCTCCTCAAGGTTCTGCGACACTCTATCCGCCACGTCAAACACGCTCTCACGCTTGGTGGCTCGCTCGGCAGACGGAATGGCATTGTCAAGCAAAGGAGCGATGACACCTTCGGTCAACTGCGTTGGGATGCCGTTGCCGACTATGGTGTGCGACAACTGGTCTGTCTCAGGCATCTTGTACGTGTCGGGCAGTCCCGTGACTCTCGCAAGTACTCTCGGTGACGCTTTAAGCACCCTGCCGTCAGGCATTATTATGATGTCTCCGCCTCCGGTGGTCAGCGTTGGCAGAAGCTCATCGGCAAAAGCGTGCCCTACGGTCTTGTTGGCATAGCCACGTCCGAACACATACAAAGGCTTGTCAATGGTGCGGTAGTCTATTCCGCTGTTCTTCAACCGCTCGTCAGTGCCTTGCGGAACACCTGTCTTTTTCTCTTCAAGGTGTGGAATCAAATCTTCCACCGCGCTATACCATCCCTTCTTCCTCAGTTCTTCGGGAAGTTTCTCCGGCTTGGGAGGGAGTTTGCCGTCTCGCTTGGCTCGCACTATCAGCCGTTCTCTCTTCGTATAGCCTCCGTAGTCTGCCGCGTTGTACACATCGGCATCCCAGTCATATTCTTGACGGGTAAGCTCGTCAGTGATGATTTTCAACGCTTCGCTGTTGCGGTAGCCTTTTACGTTCTCTATGGTCACCACCTTCGGTCTTGTCTTCGCTATAAACTCGGCTGTCGACAACGCTGTCTCCTTGTCAAGTTCAACCTCGCCTCCCTCACGCTTGGCTTTGGAGAAGTTCTTGCACACCGGAGATGCGTGGAAGTACTGCACCTCGCCTCCGTCAACCGCGCCTACAAGTTTCTTGGGGTCAACGTCCCTCACGTCTGCCACAACAATGTGGTTGCCGTGGTTGTCGGCATACACTCCTGCTATCTTCTCGCTGAACTCAACCGCAACCTTTGGGTCTATCACGCCCTTCAGACCTGCTTCAAGCAGTCCGCCTCCACTGAAATATGTGCCTGACGTGGCAAGCGTCTCGCCAACCTCTCCTCGCTTTCTCATTCCGCTCTCATCCTTCATAGGATTCTTGGAGTCAAGCAAGTCCTTCATTGCCATATCAGCCAGCTCCTCGGCACTGCGGTAGCGGTTGATGCCGAACATCCTCGCCACTCCTTCCCAGAACCGCGCTATGGCTTCCTTCACTCGCTCCAATGTCTCGATAGCCTTCGCCTTTGTGAACATTCCGCCCTCGCCATCGGCAACCCTGCGTGCTTCCTCGCGCAAGCGTTCCGCTCCTCTGCGTCCGCTGAACGTCGACAACACCTCGTCCGCTATCTCGTCATCGGTCTTCAGCTCCGGATACAACTCCTTCACTTCCTCCCAAAGAACGCTGTTCTTCAGTTCCTTCACCGTGTGGCTCCATTGCTCGGAATCCTTGCGTCTCAGCATATCGCCCCACAGATGCGTGTATTCGTGTACCGCAGTCTCCGCTGTAGCCACCTTTGGGTCAAGGTATATGCGTCCGTCCTTCACCAAGCCGTACACCTCTCCGCCTGCTGTCCGCAGAAAGCGTACATGGTCGGTTATCTTCGCATCATTCTCGTTGAAGATAACGTAGTTCTTTGCGCCATCCTCACGGCCACCACGCATATTGTCAGCAGGATATTTGATGCCAGTATAGCCTAACTCAGCCAATGCTTGTGACGCTTTCTTGTCGCTGCCAAGAGCCTCACGCAATTCCGCATACAAATCAGCTCCAGTCGCATTTGGGTCCAAAACAACGGTGCTTTCGCCTTTCTCATATCTGACAGGGTTATCCTGTACCCTCTCAAAGCCTTCACTCTCCAAAAACGAACCTACATCTTTCAGTAAAGATTCAGCAGGGTGGCCATTCCAATCCAGATAGTTGCTGCCGTTGTCATCGGGGATTTCTACAGTGTAAAGGTGGCGTGGAAACTCCTTCGGCAGTTCATCAATCTCCGCTTGCTTATCCTTTAATGCCTTTTCCAGCTCTGCGATTTTCTCCTTGCGATACTGGATTGACTCTTCCATACTCTTAACTGAACTTTGAGCACGTTTCATTTCATCTGTATAGATGTCATTAAACAGATGGTTTCGGTATTTAGGAGAAGCCTCACCATATTTTTCCTTTAATTTCTCAGCTTCATCTCTGAACAATTCATAGTCAAGTTCAGCCTCGGCTCTCCATTCGTTAGCACGTTTTAACTGCTCTTCGTCATACTTCAAATCATCCCGGTGTCTGTTAAGTTGGTCAGATATAGCATCTACATCGTGTTGCAATGCACGTAAAGCATCATTGTGCGTTGTCGTATTCTGAATAGCATACGTCCTGCCGATACCTTCCACCTCGGTCACATAAGTACCCCAGCCGTAAGCCTGCGCGCCTTCGCCCTCGCCCATGTGCGAGTGGTCAAAAGCATCGAAGTCCGCTCCGCTTCCGTGGTACACACGATGCTCACGGACTGAACCGGCACCCATCATCCTTGTCCGCTCGTTCTCGGTGTCTATTACTCTCTGCATCTCTTCCGAATCAGTCACCACGTCAAGTCCACCCTTGCGCATACGCTCCACAAGGTTGTCCCTCAGTTCCCGCTCCTCCGCTGTCAACTCCGCCTTCTCGCTTCGGTTGAAGCGGATGCCATCGGAAGCGGATGCCTCATTGGCGGCGCGCTCCCTATCTCCCTTTTTAGCCGGGTCGTACTCGTAAAGCACCAAGCCTGCGTCTTCAAGCCCCTTGCGCACATCATCGCCAATGCCTTTTGGAACGACTGCCGCGGCAAACTCGTTGAGCATCACAGGACGCTCGAACTTCGTTTCAAAGTAAGCACTCTTCAAATCCTCACGAATAGCCTTTTTGAGTGCTTCCAATCTCTTCAAGAAGGAAGGGCTTAGCGTTATGCCATACTCCTTCTTTGCATATCTCTTCGGGTCGGATTGCAAAACGATGTCGTGCAAACGTGCTTCACCAGAAAACGCGTCACTATGGAGCTCCTTTGCAAGCTCATAGTAGGTGCTTTCCCATTTTTCATAGAACTCTTGTTTCGCTTCGTCCGCATCCAACCTGGACTTACTGCCACGCATTTCCTCTTTGCTGTCAACACGAGGTGCTAATTTCGCTATAAAACTTCCAAATGACGTATATTCACTTCCGTTAGTTTGCCCTTGCGACTCTTCTTTCATAGCCTTAGACACATTGGACAAAGTTTCAGGCACATACTTGCGTGTGCCATCGTTTTTGTAACCACGGAAAATACGTCCTTGCGTGCCGAACTCTTCCAACTTGCCTTCCTGCCATTTCAGATAGTCGGCATACAAGCCGTTGTCATGGACATACGTGCTTGCCTTTGATTTCGATTTATTAAAATCGACTTTTTTGGTCGCGTTATATTTCTCAACCATCTGACCGATTACCTTCCTTACATCTGATGCCTTAGGCATTCCATTCTCGTCAAGCAGTTTGGGCGCATAGTCGCGGTTGTAAATATCGTGAGTTCTTTTTCTTATTATTGGATTAAGCGGACTTGCATTTTCTCCGGTTTCTTCTTTGAACCGTCTCCTCACATCAGCGGAAACAGCCTTGTAAATAGGGACGGTTATTTCGACCTTTGCCAACTTTGTAACTGTTTCCTTTAGTTCTGCATTGTGATCCATCGCCTTTATTATGTCCTCTACGGAAGGATATTCCTCAACGATTTTTTCCCACGGATAATCAACTTCTGATGTGTATCCTTTTACGTCAACTCCTTTCTCACGAAGATACATCAACTCCCAAGCCAAATCATTGTCGCTTTCCATTGCGTCTGTGGCTTGACGCATAATCTCTTTTTTCTCTTTCTCTGCAAAGTCAAGACCGTCAACCCACGATTTGAATTTTTTATATCCTTTGTCGCTCATCACACGCTCCACCGATGGATAGCGTTGCGTATAAGCGTCTGTAATCCACGAGCCAGCCGTACGACCCGTTTGTTTGTCCACAAGCGATGATGGTGCAATGAGCGAAATCGCTCCAAAGCCTTCGTGAGTGCCTTTGTCTTTATCAACGACCGCCATAGACGGATTTGCCAACCCACCTAATTTCATAGCCTTCCGCAACTTGTCCTCTGATATGTTGTGGACTCCATAAAGCGTTTTGTCGTCCTTCTTCCCTTCCCTTTCGCTGCGGTCTACACCTTCAGGCTTGACTTGCTCTGGTGCAACGCCCTCCTTCAACGCACTCTCAAACTCTGCGAGAAGTTTGTCGGCGGCCTTCATCCTGCGCACACCGTCCTTGTCGCCTCTGTTCTTGAAATACTCGACCATCCTCACCACTGCGTCACGCAGACGGGCAAGGATGCCCCTCTCTCCTCTCAGCGACTCGGCAAGACGCTTCAACGCATCCTTGTTGTTCAACGCCTCTCCAACGATGTCGCACGTCACCTCCTCGGCGAGTTTCCCCTCGGCATAAGCATTCAACTTGCGCTTCTTCTCGATGCGTTCATCCCATTCCTTCTCGCCGACGACCTCCAGAGCCGCCTTCTGCAAAGTCCTGAACTTGCCACCGATCATCCGCCTCACTCCGTGCGCCACCTCGTGTCCCAGCACCTGCACCAACGGGTTCTCGGCATCCTTTGCGATACGGATCACTTTCTTGTCCGCGTCTATCGTTCCGTTCTCCTCCATCGTGTCCACCCATTCCACACGATAGCCCAACGCACCTGCAACCTCCTCGGCATCCTTGCGCTCCGCCTCAGTCAGCGGTTTTTGCTTTGGCTTGTCAGCCTCAGCCTTGCGTTTCTTCTCCTCCTTGTCGGCAATCTCCTTAGCCTTGTCAAAAACGCTCTGCTTCTCTTGCTTCTTCTCCGGCTTTTCGCTACCTTTGTCAGCGGAAACGTTTCTCTCCCGAGTGTCGGTATATTGGTCAGAATTGGGCTGACCCAGAAGTGACCGCTGCTCGGGAGTTATTTTTTCGTCCGTATACAACACTTCCTCTTTTTGTGTAATCTTTGCATCTCCTCGTCTGCCGAATATTGTAGATATAGAGTTTACCTCCAAATTCCGACCTATGTTCTTCACATCAACGCCAACGACTATGGTCTCTCCCTTGTCGTTTTTCATCGTTGTATACAAGCGATAACCATTTTCCTTTTCTCCGAACCTTGTAATAGCGAAAGGCTTCTGAATCGCATTAGGCAATTCCTCCCACTGCTTTTCTGTCAGCAAATGAGAAGCGTCTTTTCCTGCGTGCCGCGACAGCACTCCATACTTGATTGTGAAGCGGTCGCCGGTCAAACCAAGTTTTTTCATAAAGTCCGGTGTCTTGGCAACATCAAAGAATGATCTTCCGAACAATTTAGAAGCGACAGCCTTGCCTTTCTCGTAAATCGTCTTGACCACATCCTTGATTTGCGGTTTTTTCTTATCCTCTTTCAGTTCCGCGTCTTTCTCCACCGCTTCCTCATCGGCTTTTCTTTCCGCTTCAAGGCGCGCCTCCTCGTCTGCTTTCTGTGCGTCGAGTTCCGCCTCTATTCTGTCACGTTCCTCCTCAGCACGTTCGCGCTCTTCCTGCGCTTTCCTCTCAGCTTCGGCTTTTTCCTCGGCAATACGCTTCTCCTCCGCTTTGCGTTCAGCCTCTGCCTTTCTTTCAGCTTCAACACGAGCTTCCTCCGCCTTTTCTGCGGCAATCCTCTCCGCTTCCGCCTTGGCGGCTTCCTCTCTGCGTGACTTCTCGCCTACGATGGCTTTCCAAGCATCGACCGTCCTCTGTGCCTCCGCCACTGCCGCCTCGTTTTCCTTGATTGACCGCAACAATTCCTCCGGCGTCTCGCCTTTCTCCTTCAGTGCCTTTGCCGCCTTCAGTTTTCTCTCGGCATTGGCGAGCGATGCTTCCGCCACCTTATGTGCAGTTTCCTCGTTGCCCGACATCTCCACGAGACCGTCCCAAGCGGTCTCGGTGTCAACATCGTGGAATTGAGCGTTGCCTTTTTCATCTCTCGGAATACGCTCAAGCGCAGTCGGGGCGTGTTCTTCTGTCGGTTGCGCTCCTCTCTCCAATGCCTTATCCGAGGAATCCTCGGTGGCAAGCCTTGTTTCTTCCGCCTTTGGCGATGGCTCCTCTCTGTATTCCATCGCAGCCAACTCCTCCGGGGTGACATACAGAGTGCGCATAGACTCGCCATCATCCACATTGACGACGAACCTGCCGTCTGCATCCTTTGGAGAGACTATCTCTGCGTGCATCTTCTGCCCGTCTACAACGACATCAAACACGTCTCCTTGCGCATACTCTCTGCGCTCCTCCTCCGGCAATGGCTGTCCGCCTTCCGTGGCTGTCTCCGGTGCGCTCTCGGTGCCTTGCTCTGCCTCTCGTTTGCCTGCCTCGGCATCTCTCCTCGCTTTGTAATCCGCATACTGCCCGTTGTTGACGATCCTCTGCAACACGTCATTCGGCACCAGGAACTGAGTGCCGTCAGGAAGCGTGGCTATGGCTGACTTACCGTCTTCGTGCATCGCCTCTATGGTGGCGATACGTCCGTCACCCAATTGTATCTGCATACCGACAGGGTTGGCTACGTTGCCCTCCAACCAATCCTTGCTTCGCTGGATGGTGTCCTGCATATGTGCGTTTATCTCCGCCTCTCTCTGCTCTGCCGTCTTGACCTCGCCAAGCGACTCTATGCCGTCAACCGCAGTCGGTGACACCATCTTTTTCTCACCAGAAGCCGGGTCGTACACGATGACGCTCTTACTGCTTGCGTCTGCGTCAATGCCACTGCCGTCTTCCTTCATCACGATGTCGCCGTCTACGATGTACACTTGCTTGCCATTGCCGTCCTTGTCTTTGTCCTTGAGCGTGGCAAGGTGTATGGAGCCATCCTTGTGTGTCATCTGAGTCAGTTCGTCTCTCTCCAATGCCGCTTGATATTTGGCACTCTCCGTGATTTGCGACTCCACCCCTCTAAGTGTCTCGGCATTATCCTCGCTTGGCTCATACATCTGCGCCACGTAGGCATCACGCATACCTTGCGTGTCTGCCTCGTAACCCCGTCTGTATGCGTCAGTCGTCTCGCCTTGGCTAATGGCATTTTTGCGCTCTGCGACCGCCTGCGCCAATTCGTTGTTGTAAGCCGATATGGCTGTTTTCTCCGCATCGGTGCGGCTGTCCGCCGCCTTGCGCAATGCCTTGTCTACATCAACACCATACTCGTCAAGAATGACGCCCTTGATGTGTCTCACTGTGGCGTTCTCGCCCTGCGGTGCATCCTCGTTGGCGGCATCCTCTATCTCTTTTATCCACCGCTTTTCCGCGGCAGTCATCTGCTTTGGGTCTTTGCGTGTCAGCCATAGCAGTGTCTCCGGCGACACACCCTTGTCTTGGGCGAGCCTTGTGCAGACAACCTTTAGTCGCTCGGCTTTGTCCATATTGTCAAACATCTGCTCTGCCATCGCCACTCCGTTAAGCTCCGCTTGCCTGTCTATGCGTGCCTTTTCATAGTCCGCTCTCTTACGGCTCCCATAAGTCCTGCTTGTGATCACACCATTGTCACCCAATGACTGCACGGTGTATGTCTTATCGCCATTGTCAATGACGTTGGACGCAATCACTGCCGACATTGGCAAGGAATGTCCTGTGACATAGTAGTACATCTTTGCCCTTGCCGCCTCGCTTACGTTTTTGTCGTTGAGCAACTGCGTGATTTTGTCGTACGGCAAGTCTCCGTCCTTTTGAGCATACGCCTTGTACTCCTTGACCATCTGTGTCAAGTCTCCATAGCCGTGCTTGTCCAACTCCGTCTGCTCCTCCTTGCTCAGGGCGAGGCTTGGATGTCCGTCAAGCATCCTGCCCATGCGCTCCACAAAGCCAACCTTGCCTCTGCGTGATGCCGCCAGCTCGGAGATGGTGCGTCCTGCTGACTTGATTGCGTGCTGTGCCTTGAAACCTGCAATCATAGCAAGATTGTCTTGCCATATATCCATCATCCGCTCTCCTCTCTGCGCCTTTAGCTCTGCAATATACTTGCTCCGCTCTTTGTCGTCGGCAATATAGTTGGGGGAATTTTTATCGGATACAGACTTTATGACATCGTTGTAGTCGCCATACGTGGAGATGAACTCTGGCGTGGCGAATATAGTACCCTCTCCGACAAGCCCTACACCGAGCTCGCCTGCACGCACCCCAAGTTTGCCCAAGGTGCTTGAAGTGGCTTGTGCCGCTTTAGTGCTGACATTGCCGAGCCACGTACCGAATGCACCCGTAAGTCCACCCATCGTGAGTCCGTGTCTCATCTGTGATGCTACCTTGCCGAGGGAGAAATCTCCTACGACATATCTGCCTGTCTCAGGATCTACATCGAGAGTACCGCCCCACTTGTATTGGTTGATAGCCTCTCCGCCTGCCTCAAACGTGCCGAAGTTAGCCGCTCCGCTTACCGCACCGAGGAGCAGTTTGCCTCCGAGTGTCTGCGACATCTTGCGTGCTGCCGCCTCTGACAAGACCTTGCCTCCTGCCCACAACGCTACTTTGGTTGCCGCTCCGCCTACCGCTCCTGAGGCATACGTCAACGGATCGACGGCAAAGCCTGCCACACTGCCTGCTATGTCCGCCACTTTGTGTTTCGCGCCATATTTCTGCAAGGCGGTGTCCTCCGCCTCCATATCACCCCTTGTGCCTGCCATCATTGACGCATACCCTTTGGATAGACTGCCGAAAGAGCTTGCTGCCGCTGCCTTGCGCAAGAAAAACTCGCCAACACTCTTAGGCATATTTTTATCCACAGCAAGGTTGTACATCTGCTCATCGCTTTTAGCCCTTGCCATCTTACGTGCGGCATCTACCAAAGCCTTGTCATCGGCATCGGGGTACTGCTCCTTGAGATAGATGTATGAGTCGTTGATGATTGATTGCTGCTGTTTGGAGCCGAGTGCCGCCCACGCTTGGTCTGACAACTTTTGCAGATCGTGCGTCTTTAGGTGTGCCACTGACGTTGTCTCAAGGGCTTGGGCATTGTCATCGCCAAGACCGCCGGTGGCAGATGCTCCGCTGCTTAGTGCCTGCATAATCTTACGCCACGACCACCCCTCGTCGACCTTTTTGCGCACCTCTGCGCCTGCGGCTTTGTCGGCTGCCGCCCATACGCTCTCCGCCGCACTGCTTGGCACCGACGGCATGACTGCCTCCGGCTTTAGCGGTGTCGGTGTCTGATACCGCTTGACAACATCTGGCATATCGTGGTATACATCGTATTTTGACGGCATCTCGAACGTGCCTGCCGACTTGCTCGGCTGTGGTCGCGTGTACTGCGATGATGGAGTGCGGAGCATATTGATGGTGTCCGCCACTACATCACGCTTTTTGGGTGTCGTGGTCTGTGTGCGTGTGGTGTGTGCCGTCTCACTGCCACTGCCGAACTGGTTGGAGAAATCGCTGAACGTCTTGGTGTATAGTCCATCATTGCTCAATGCGGTATATAGTTTTTGACTCCGTTGCTTGTCACCGAGGATGCCTTGAAACTCGGCAAAAGATTTGGTATATTTACCTTGCGATTTGAGAGCGTTATATAATTTAAGTGCGCTGTCTTTGCCCATTTTTTTGTTTTTTAAAAATTGTCATAAAGTCCTGTAATACCACTACTACTACCACCGAGCAATGCGTCTGTCTTCGAGCCTCCTTTTTTGTCGTCGACACGTCCGTAATGTTTTTTTCCGCCACCTAACAGATTGCCGCCGGGGCCACCAGTATAGTAGCTCTGTATCTCTGACACCATATCTGCCGGTGTTTTGGCTTTGCCGCTAACGAAATTGCGCGATTGCAACCAGCGATATGTTTTTATAACTTGATCTTTTGATGCGTTGAACGACTTGCCTTTAACTATGTCAGCGATATAGTAGGTGTCATCAGCACCCTTGTCTCCGCCGCTTTCGCCGCTTTTGTTTGACAACGTGCGGCTGCGGTAACGCTCGGTAGCCAAGTGTTCCTCCCACTCTTTAGGGCTATACCCTTTGTGCGATTTCATAAATTCAAGTTCGTATTTTTTCCAAGCCAGTTCTTGCTTTTTGACCTCCACACTCTGCTGCCACGTAGCATTGCCAATGTTGTTCTCTCGGATAAGTTTTTTCAGTTCTTCTTCAGCGGCTTGCACCTTTTTCTCGAGCAACGGCAACTCCTTCTCAAACGTCTTCGCCTTGCGCTCCTCCTCTGCTTCGGCTCGCTTGTCAGCATTTAGCTGTAACTTGTAAGATTTGAGGAAGTTGCCCTGCTCTCTATCCATCTCCAAACCTTTGAGCATAAGGTCTTGATATTTGTCCTTTTCTGCTTGCCACTTAGCGCGGAGATCGTCCATACGCTTTTTCGCGGCATCGGTCATACCAGGCTTTAGCCCTTGGTCGGGCGCGCCCTTTGTTGTAAAATACAAATTGGACAATGCAGAGAGGCCATCACCGAGTGCGCTGACGATAGCCTTGCGTCTCTCCCTGCGCATCTGTTTGCGCTTGTCCTCGTCACTCGTTAGAGGTGCGTACTTGGCGAGGATATCTCTATAAGAGCGGAACTCCTCACCTTCCGTTGATGGTGTAGCATCAGTAGTTTTTGGGGTTATTTTCGGCGTCGCCACATCCGCGTTGACAAGGATAGGCTTGTTATTCTCATCAAACTGCAATATCATATTTTCGTTGGCTGTCGGTGCTGTGGTCGTCCGAGCAGCCAAGTTCGCTTGATTGCGCCCGTCGGTGTCGGTGTCGGTGTTCTGCGGTGTCTGTATTGGAGCCGTTGTCGTGACCGCCGGGGCAGGCGTAGTAGGAGGTGCTTGCGGTGTCTCATTGTACTCATCCTCCTCCCCCTGCGGCTGGGCAGCGAGTGATGGAACGGTAGGAGCAACCTGAGTAGGTTGCGGCTGAGCAGGCATCGTCTGTGGCGGTGTCTGCGGTGTCTCGTTGTACTCGTCCTCGCTCTGCGATGGAGCAGTCGCACCAATTGACGTAGTAGGTGGTGTAGTAGTCACTTTCTTGTCGGTGACCACGGGGGTCTCGCTACCCCCTATGATTCCTTTTTTTTTATCCATATCACTGCTTAGTCTTGTCGTTGTCCTTGTCAAATCTGTCATTGATGCCGCCTATGCTGTCTGCCGTACCTGCCACGCCCTGCACTGCCTGCGTGATAGCGTTTTGTTTCTGTCGGCTGATTTGCATTTGCTTGTCCGCCAGAGCGTTGTTGTTGGTTTGATATTGTTGCTCGATATTGTCCTTGCGAGCAGCAGATGCAGCGGCAATAGTGCTTGTCGCTTCGGCAAGTGCTTGATTGTTCGCCGCCTTCTGCGCCGCCACAGCCTCCGTGCTTGCGCCCGTCACCGCATTGGCTCCCTGTGCCGCCTTTGTCTGCCGCCTGAGCAGGTCTTGCGTGTTGGTAAGCAAGCGTTGGGCATCGGCACGCTGAGTGCCATCCTCATTGTATCGCCTATTATACCACGCTTGATTTTCAGCCTTTTGCGCGTCAAGCATTTTTTGCTGTTTTTTTGCCTCTCGGCTCGCCTTGATGCCGCCGAAGATGCTCCCACCGAGCTTCATGGCTCCTCCTATAATGCTACCTATCATAGTTAATTATTTTTTATCTTAATATCTCAAAATTAAGCACTTACCTTTGGATATAATCAATAAAAATTAACTATGGATAAACAACGGAGAGAGAGAGCTTGGAGGGAGCGTCTTGCGGCAATAGACGCAAGCAAAGCACCTGTGCTCAACAAGAGGGAGGAGGCAAAGCTACAGCGCAAGGCTGAGACCTTTGCCAATGGTGGCGACATCGGCAACTTTGTGGCGAGCCTTGTGTGGTCGCAAAAACAAAACTTTGAGCGTGCAATTACTAATCTGGATGACAGAGACTTGTGCAACTTATATGTAAGGTTGCTCAAACTCGCCCTTGATGCACGAGCCTCAGCAGAGCCAGCGACCGCGAAAAGCAACATAATGAACTTGGTTAACAACCTGAGTATCCAACTTTTAAGCGAGAAATAAAATATGAAACGAATTGAAATCCAACTAAGCAAGCTGAAGGCATTGCAGATGGTGTCTGCCGAGACCGTCTATGTCGGCGGCAGGAGTGTCGGCGCAGATGATCCAAGCACCTACGACAAGGTGTTTGCCACTGACGATGACGCACAGTTTTTGACGACGATGTACGACACCGCTGTGACATCACTCGTCACCATCTGTGGAGAGTGGGTGGATAGTGTCACCGCCAGCGATGACGGCTCCATCATCACCCTTGCTCTCCCCGACAACCTTGCTCCGCAAGGCGAGAGAAACATCAGAGCAAACGCAATGGCATACATCATTGCAAGCATATTGGCGGACTATCTTGGGCGTTTGGCTCCTGAGAGTGCGAAATTTTACGCCGAGCAAGGGACTACCCTTGCCGAAGCGATTGTCAGCGACTTGAATGCGCGAAAAAGAGTCAAATACACAGAAAAAACAGGTAAAAAATGAAAAAAGGACAACTACAAGTGACAATTGCGCTTATGCGCAATGAGATAGAGTACGATGCGCAGAGCATATTGAGCGTGATAGCCGACACCCTGCCGGGTGAGGAAACGGCACACGTCAAGCACATATACAACGACATCTGCGAGGGCGAAAATGCACGGAGGACTATCCGATTTGCCGACACTGCCTTTGCGGTGTTGGCGGAGCACCTGCACGGCTACACGGCTACACCCATCGGTGGTGACATCGCCACGGACGACATCGCGCATACACCGGATGTGTACACATTGACAATGCAGATGGATGGTGACACCTCGTCATCACAAGTGGCACTCGTCAAGACTCTCGCCCATGACTACATGGTGTTGGCAATTGTGTGTGGATGGCTTGCGCTTATCGGCAGTGACAGACTTGACTACTACGCCGCCATGCGTGACACTGCGTTGGGTGGTGCTGTCAAGGCGGCTGACAGCCACAACCGCATAGGGAGGGTGACACCGTTTTTCGGCAACACATAGTGTTTTGCACAAATCTGCACAAAGTGTGCAAAATGTGCATATATTATATAGTAAGGTGTGACACACATTGTCGCACCTTCTTTTTTGCCTGGCTTTATTAAAAAGTGTTAACGTTGTGCATTTTGTTGGATGTTTTGTTGCATATATACTACAAAGGCATTATCTTTGCATCAGAAATCAAAACAAAACACTAACTCAACCGACCCGCGCAGGTCGTTAAAGTCAGCAAAAAAACGATGAAAATACTAAGCGTATACAAAAAAGAAGAATGGACAGCAGACGAAATCCGTGAGAATATCGCAGCTCTGTTTGGCAACGATGAAATCGGCAATGATTATGCAAACAACTTGATTGAGATGCTTGCCCTGACTGACGACACCGAATGTGTCATCGAAACAGAGACCGGCGAACTGCACATCGTAAAGCGTGCAGACATCTATGAGAATAATGGTGAATCAGAAATAGCAGAAGAAGATTTACATTTCTAAAAACAACTGAACAACAAAATTATAAACGAATAAAAAAATGGCAACAATTACAGATGTATGCTACCTTACGCAGACACCGAAATATGGATATGTCACAATAGACGACATAGAGTGGGTTGATGATGTAGACGAGAAGGATTTGGAAAAAACCGAATACACGCTCGTAGAAATGGACAAGGCTGCCTATGCTGACTTCGCCGATCCCAGATACAACCCTACGTGGGAGGATGACTACGGATGGAGTGATGATGATGTATACCGCCTGATAGTAATTGATGACGAGGACACCTACCACAAGGTGTGCAAGCGCAAGGCGGAGGCAGAGGCACGGATGCGCCTATGCAAGGCACTAAAACAAGCGAGGACAAGCAAAGAGCTGTCACAAGTCGCCCTCAGTGAGAAGAGCGGTGTGGCTCGCTCGAACATAGCACGGATTGAAGGAGGCAACCTTAACGCAAGTCTTAATACGATACTAAGCCTATGCGAGGCTCTTGACTGCTCGTTAGTCTTGATCCCAAGATAGCAAGACCGCCACACCACACCGAAAAGGGGTTGCACATAGTGCAGCCTCTTTTTTTTCGCTCCCACCACCAATGGGCGTCACATCCTGCGTGGCACGATGACGATGTCGCAACCGAGAGCGTTGCATATCTTGGCGAGTGAGTGGAGCCCAAGATACCGAGGATAGTCCGCCGGGTGTTCGCCTCGTCTGACTGTCATATTCGACACGCTTGCCAACTCAGAGAGTGCGGCTATTGACAGATGCCTTGCCCTGCGAGTTGCAAGGAGCTGTATACCCAACTCGTCAAATATTCTCCTTACCTCCGGAGGGGTGACCACCTCCGTGCCTAACGGTCTACCCCTGCGCCTCATCTCTCTCAGATTTCAAGATTTCCAAATCTCCGACCAATTGGCGGAGTGTACGCAAATCGTGAGCCACGTACAGCTCTCCGTCACACTCAATCAGTGCCGTCACCTCGTCCGCTCCGGCGGCAAACAACTCTCTCGGATTGATGTCAAGTGCATCCGCTATTCTCCTGATGGTGGAGAGCGTGGGGTTTTTGAGGAGCCCGTTCAAATTCTGTTTCCTTATTCCGAGGCGGTCAGCCAATGCCGTCTTCGTCAGTCCTTTCGCCTTTAGTATTCTGTCAAGGTTGTCCATATATCTGTATGTTTATGGAGCAAAGGTACTCATTATATATATAGTAATGTGTATACCAATTACTAAACAATGTTAACGTAATACATTTTCTTTACTTTTTATTTGTTTGGTAAAGTTATACATATTACCTTTGGGGCGTAATTCAAAAATCAAAGAACTATGATACGATTTATAGCATCTGCGTCCCTGTCACTATTCTCCGCCACCTTGATGGCGGCAGTGACCGACACGCAAGACCTTACCGCAATATATGCGGCGGCAGCCTTCCCCATATGGGCACTCGGCTTGTTCGTCAAGTATAAAGGTAGCAAAAAGAGCAACATCTAACAACTTAAATATTAACCAATAAACAACAAATTATGAAAGCAATCTTCTTGGCGGTGGCACTGCTGATGGCATCCACCGCAAGCGCGAAATGGGTAGAGTCTCAGACTATCACGATGGAGTCGCCACGCATACATCAAGGCGAGACGAAGAAAGGAAACGTCAAATACTACATTGTGGTGAGCGACGGAGTGAACCGCAAGGAGGTCAGCGTGAGCAAGAGCAATGCGGAGTCCGGGGTGATCACCCTTGTCAAGTGGGTGGACGATGAGACAGGCAAGATACGCTACACCACACGCAGCGGAAAGAAGCGAACCGCCACCCCTGACATTGATTTAAACAAAGTAACAACCGAATAAAACAACAACGACAATGACAACAAGACAATATATCTCAGCGGCACTCCTCTCAGGAGCGATGTTTATGTGCGGCTTCGGAGCCCACGCCGCCTATGCCTCAACCGAGGCTGTCAACAAAACCTGCTGGTGCGGCAATGCCTTTTTCTGCTTAATGGATTCCGTTGCGGATGAGGAGCCCTTGTTGTGGGCAAAAGTGGAGTCCTCTGCTGAGTGGCAGGAGTTCGCCACAGCCTACGACCGAGGAGAAGGACAGACCGAGGCTAAGGCGGTGTGGGAGTATCTGTGCGAGCAGGACACCACCGGCTATGTGGCTGACTGCCTCAGCGGATGTGACGCATACACCGAATGGATGGAGAGTTATTAGCCCATGGCGACTTATGTATGGGTATTACAGAGACAAGGGAGACAGATTATGCCTCCCTTTTTTTGCAGCAAATCCTGCAGGGGGTGTAGTGCTTTGCCTCCGCCTCCTGCCTTGTCATCTGCCTGATGTCGGTGGAACAACGGCACAGACCCTTGCAGTTGGGAGTTTTATGGTATCTCTTTGACTTGGGTCCGTGGCACACATACACCTTCTCTGCCTGGCTTTGCGTCCGCTCCGGGGCGCAGGCGGAGATGGAGCATAACGCCATCATCACCATTAATGTCAGTCTGATTGTTGTTTTCATAAGTCGTTGTTTATGTCGTGTTTGTTTTTATTGTTCCAATATACCATAACTACGTTGTATTCTCCGTCCTTATACTCAACAGAAACAACAACAGGACTATCCTCGTTGCCGTTTTGCAGAAAAAAAGAATCCAAACAATTGCGGTCTGCCGTCAACAACTCCTTAAGCAAATCAACATTCTCTCCAATTTTTTCGCCATCCTCATATACATATCTACCGCAATCTAACAACCCGTCAAATATTCTGTTGTATAGAAGTTTAGCATAATCTTTGTCGTCAAGACAATAAAACACTACACCAACTGTATTCGCCAAACCTTTGTCTCCAAACACCGAGACCCAAGCCTCACGACCAAAAAACTCGCCTTTAAGGTTCTTGTATATTCCCTCTTCCCGGAAGCCTTTCGCCTTCAACTTGCTTTTCACCGATTCAACCGTGCCGTCAATCGGAATGCCCATAAACGTGGTCACGTCCTGAGCCATGGCTACACCCGACACAAGCAGCATAGCCAACGCAATCATCAGTTTCTTCATAAACTCTTTCCTTTCTCGATTTCAATCCATTCCGTGTCATACCCACAGTTATCGACAAGCATATACCTGTCTCTCCAAGTATCATAAACGACGCTATCGCTAACCCTAAGATACCGACCATTATGTGCGCATACTGCAACATACCCACATCCTACCAACAGCGCACCAACTACGGATATGCTGCAAAGAACAGCTTTTGTCTTATCCATTTTTTTAGATTCTGTATTTTTTGTGTTTAACAAGCCACTTTCGGCGGAAGTAAAGGAAGAAAAGCACGGCGCCAAGCGCAAGCACAAACCATCTCGCCGGGGTGAGGAGCGTTCCGAAACCGAACAGCTTCTCATATTCGATGCAGGCGTTTACCAATAAATTGTAGCCGCAGAACGCCCGATGAATCCAGCAGAAGCCGAAAGCCACGGAAAGAACCACCATCAGCGCGAACACGAGCAGCGCACTCCGCGCTATTACGGAAGCAATCGTCCACACACAGCCGCACAGAAGGCTCGCCGTGTGGCACATCATCAATCCTGCGCCTACGGGAGGAGAGAACTGCACCATCAGTTTGGCGAGATGCACGCTCCGGTGGATGTGCAGTGTCTCCACTATCTGCTCATCCATCATTTTCATTTTGTTAAAAAACTTTCTCATAACCGAAAATATTTAGTCTGCATTTCTTTGGATCAAGGAGCGGAGGAACTTGATTTCCTCGTTCTTCTCCTCGATACTCTTCCTTAGCATCTCATTCTCCTTGGCAATGGCGGAATCCGTCATTGTCTGTGTGTTGTGGTTGGAGTTGTCGCCGATGCTCTGCACACGACCTGTCTCCTCCGCTATCTCACGTTCGAGCTGTTCGTCGGGGACTCCACAACACATATCGCCTACACCATTGAGTAACCACTCTGCGGAAATCCTCGGAAATCGTTGCAAAAACACCTTGATTGTTTCAAAAGAGAGGCGAGAAGTACCACTAAGTTGTCTATTCAACTTAGTCTGCTCCACTCCCGTTTCCTTCGAGAGTGCATAAATAGATGATTTTTCTTTTTCTAAGACGCTATTAATACGTTGTCTTACAGCATCTTCGTCACGTTCGTTATTTGGAATCATTCTGAATTGGTATTTTTACCTAAAATTTCTTTGCAAATATAATACGCGTATAGGTATTTTTACCTATCTTTGTGTCGTATTCCAAAACAAAGATATAAAGCGAATACTTATTAAGGCCACAAAGTTACTAATATAAAACTAATTAGCAATGAAAAAGGTAAAAAAATTGTCCGTAAGGGCAACATTGAGAGAGATGGAGGTCGGTGACGTAGTCGTTTTCGGCTACCGAGAAGCCTCCACATCTACCGTCCGTGCTGCCGCCTGCACCATCAACAAAGGCGGAAAGAAAAGAATCAGCGTAGTGCAGAACTACCGCGAACTAAAGACAACCGCAACGAGAACGAAATGAATACGCTTGACATCAACAGCATCCTGCAATCCGGTCAGAACGTCACCATCTCAGTGACCACCGAACAACTGCGACAGGCTTTCCTCGCTTGGGGAGAATGTCTGCTTGAGGCGGTCAAACCGCAGGAGGAAGACGCTCTGCTCACCATCAAGGAGGCTGCCGAATATGTAGGGGTCAGCGTGGGAACAATCCACAACCGCATACGCGGTGGATGGCTCCACGCCGGACGGAACGGCAACGTAATCAGAATCAAGAAGAGCGACCTTGACAAGGTGTTCAGTCATTAACCAATTAATATATAGAGCAATGCAGACAACAGAATTAAAGAGTGTCCTACTGAGCAAAGCGGACATCGCGCAAATCGCGAAAAAATTCAAAAAAGAGATTGACGAGAACTATTCGGACGCATTCTCCTATCCCTACGAAAAATGGGAGTTTTGGACAGAGATAAACGGCTTAGTCATCTCCGTATTCTACAATATGTGGGCTGAGAACAGGCATTACCACGCGGCGACCTACACAGAGCCGGAGTATGGAGAGGACGCCTATGGAATCAGCATCGTTGACATTACCGCCTGCGATGGTGAGTTGGGCGACGTGGAGATAGAGAATGAAGGTGACTTGGACGAAGCCATCAACGGATATACCAACACTTGTGAATGGTCATAGATATGGAAGAAGATGTAAGAAGCATATACCGCCCTTCTATATGGGCGAAGCGGCTCGAAGCCTACAAAGCCGCTGAAGCGGCTCTCCGTGAGAGCGCACCGAAAGTGAGAGAAGCAGACGAGGCTGCCGCAAAACTCCTTGTCGAATGGGCGGATGAATACGAGGAGAACATCAAGCTCCTCGAGAGCCGCAAGCCGATAGGTATTAAGCGGGAGTCATTAATGAAGGCAGTCCGCGAGTGCAGAGAGGCGATAGAAAGAGCTGAACAATACGCCGAGATTACTGCTAAGGTAACAGGCGAGGACGGAAAAACCTATGAATTGTCTGTCTACTGCAACCGCTACATCTCCGGCGAGTGGGCAATCTCGCTGAGATTGGACAGCCCCAGACACGTGCATCTACTCCGTGAAGCACAGGAGTTCTGTGATTTGGTCGGGCACGAATGCTCCGACGCATTCATCTACGAATAAGGCAGTATGGTACACGGATGGGTTCGAGTCCCATCCTGCCTACAAAGAGTACATTGACGTATTGACAACAAGCATAACGACCGCAACGAGTCGCACACAATAAGCATTCCAGCCGAGTGTGTGAGTTGGCGTTGCGGATGTGGTCAGCACCGACTATGCAACAGGTGCTGGGGCTACGCGGCGAGCCTATGACGCCGCAGTGTATACAACCAACCAACGAGCAGCACTCCTTACAGAGCAATTGACTGCTCACTCTATATATTCCGAGCGGTGGCAAGGTGCCGAGGGGAGGTTCGATTCCTCCTCGTGACTGCCGTCAAATCATTGGCGGTCTCATTAGAGACTTGGTGTCGCAGGGGAGGTTCGATTCCTCCCACCGCTCCTATTCCCTTTATTAAAGCAATTTTACTCATAATTTTTCCCTCCGAACCCGTGAGGGCGCAGGAGGTACAAGGCAGAGCGCGGTGGTTCCGCATTTCCCATTTAGTAGAGTATGATTGAGTTTAGTAATTGAGTTTAGTTGATAATTGTTTTTCACAGGGGGTTCGATTCCCCCCTCTGCCACTTACATTCTTTTTAACGATTGAGATTTCATCGCCTCTCCGTCCGCGAGGATATGAGAGGCATCACGGCTCGCACTGGCAGGCTTCGGTCGGTAATTATTAACAACACTTATCCACTTCTCTACGACCGGGGCGAGGTTCGATTCCTCCCACCGCTCCTATTCCCTTTATTAAAGCAATTTTACTCATAATTTTTCCCTCCGAACCCGTGAGGGCGCAGGAGGTACAAGGCAGAGCGCGGTGGTTCCGCATTTCCCATTTAGTAGAGTATGATTGAGTTTAGTAATTGAGTTTAGTTGATAATTGTTTTTCACAGGGGGTTCGATTCCCCCCTCTGCCACTTACATTCTTTTTAACGATTGAGATTTCATCGCCTCTCCGTCCGCGAGGATATGAGAGGCATCACGGCTCGCACTGGCAGGCTTCGGTCGGTAATTATTAACAACACTTATCCACTTCTCTACGACCGGGGCGAGGTTCGATTCCTCCGAGCCGACTACTTTCTTATCATTATTGACAATGTTTTTTCAGGGAGGCGGTCTGTGAGGATAGGCTCCTTTTTATCAGACAATTATAAAAAAAACAAAATATATGAAGAAACTAATCATCTACCTGCTGATGACCGTGTGGATGGGAGTCAGCATCGTCCTCCTCTGTAACGAGGACGAGAGTGCGGCACTATTGCCGTTCGCTCTCATCAAGGCTGGGGCGTTGGCATCGTTCATCGCTTCCCTGAAAATCTTATGTGTGCTAACAGACAGAAAACTTATATAGATATGGCAGACAAGACATTCACCGAGCGTGTGATTGCTGTGCAGTCGCAACTCAAAGCACCGAAGAATCAATGGAACAAATTCGGCGGCTTCAATTACCGCAGTTGCGAGGACATCCTCGAGGCGGTCAAGCCTCTCCTCAAAGCCGAGGGGCTATTTCTAACCATCACCGATGATATTGTGGTGCTTGGTGACAGATTTTACGTCAAGGCGACCGCAACGCTGACTGACGGAGAACGGTCGCTATCCAACCAGGCATTCGCACGTGAGGAAGCGGAAAAAAAAGGAATGGACGGCAGCCAAGTGACTGGTGCGGCATCATCCTACGCACGCAAGTATGCGCTCAACGGCTTGCTTGCTATCGACGACACAAAGGATGCCGACACTTTGAACAACGGCAAGGAGTACACGGCAACCTCGAAGGCCTCAGGCAAGGCAAAGGCGACTGCTCCAGCACCCAAGATTCCTGCTCCTGACAAGGCGACAGTAATAGCGGCGGTGTATGCCGCACAGACCGAGGAGGAAGTCGTTGCGATATATAAGAAGAACTCTTATTACTTCGGCAAGGACGAAGCGGTAATCACCGCTTGTTCCCAAAGAAAACAACAACTAAAACAAGGCTAATATGTTGAGATATTCTGAAATTGTATTTGACCCCGTCGGGCATACCTATACCGCGCCCGACGGGAGGGCGTTGCAGGGCATCACTGGGATACTCCAACGGCAATTGTTTCCCGATGAATATGCCGGGGTTGACGAAGAGACGCTGAAGGCCGCAGCCGAGCGTGGCAGTGCAATCCACGCACAAGTGGAGTTCTGCGACGACTTCGGCACTACTTTCGAGGATATTCCAGAAGTGGTCAATTACCAACGGCTAATCAAAGAGGGCGGCTACGTTCCGTGTGAATCCGAGTACGTTGTCAGCGACAACGAGCACTTTGCGTCTCCTATCGACAAGGTGTTCAAAGTCTCCGAAACGGAGTATATCCTTGGCGACATCAAGACCGTGCGCAATCTCAACGAGGACAAGGTACGTTGGCAACTGTCCATCTACGCCACATTCTTCGAGCGGCAGAACCCAGGCTGTAAGGTTGTCGGTCTGCTTGCCATCTGGCTTCGTGGGAACAAGGCTAAAATAACGGAGGTACAGCGCATTCCTGACAGCGTGATTGACGCTCTCCTCGCCGCCGAGGTGGAAGGTCGGCAATTCGTCAACCCACTCCCGAGCGTCAACACTCTACCCGACCGCTACAAGGCGATGGAGATGCAGATTCTTGACCTGCTCGCAAAGAAGAAAGAGATAGAGGAGCAGGTGAAGACGTTCTCCGAGAGAATGAAGGGCGAGATGGAGAAGGCTGGAGTGAAGAAGTGGGAAACCGACAATATGCGGCTTACCTACATTGAGCCTTCCACCAAAGAAACATTCGACGCCAAGAGGTTCAAAGAGGAACATCCTGAAGACTATAGAGAGTACATCAAGACAACAAAAGTAAAACCATCAATAAGAATCACAGCATTATGAGCAACTACACTGGATCAATCGACTTAACCAAAGTCCCAAAGAGATTTTTCAAAAAAGTAATGTGCAAGGACGGCACAGAACACATATTCCTCAATGTCGGTCTGTGGGAACGCAAGACGCCCTCCACCTTCGGCGAGCGCACATACACCCATTCTATGAGAGTAAGCGTACCGAAAGACCAGCAGGTGGAGGGCGAGAATTATTACATCGGCGACTTCTCGGAGCTGAAGCCTATGCCAAGCCAGCCGACCACGGAACAGATTGAGGCGGCTCCGTCTGCCTCCTCCGACGATCTTCCATTCTAACGGACTATGTTGTTCGACCTTTCCAATCCCTACGATTGTGAGCGTGCCAAGACACGCTTGCAGTCGTTGATTGACAAGCACTCGCCCTCTGTTGAACTGACCGAGAGGAAGCAGCGCAGCGACCCACAGAACCGCTACCTGCACGTCTGTATCGGCATTGTGGCAATGGAGACGGGCAACACGATGGACTACGTGAAGCGGTATTACTTCAAGGCGCATTGCAACGCAGATTTGTTTGTCACCGAACGTTACGACACCCGTCTGCAACAGAACGTGAGGACGCTGAAATCAAGCAGAGACTTGTCAACGGAGGATATGACAACGGCAATTGAACGCTTCCGAAACTGGGCGGCCACCGAAGGTTGGTATATCCCCACCCCGGAGGAGGAATATATGATTAGACAGGCGGAAATTGAAATCAACAGAAGAAAGGAGTATCTATGACATACGACATTATCATCGGCATCGACCCGGACGTGGAGGCAAGCGGTGTCGCAACACTCTGTCCCAAAACCAAAAGGATTGAAGCGACCACAATGACGCTTCCCGCGCTGACGGACGACTTCCGCAGAGTGCGCAACGAATATCCCACGTTGACGGTCGCTGTGGTGGTGGAGGCTTCGTGGGCCACTGCCCACAACTTCCATTCACTGCCTTCCGACAGCAAGGCGGTGGCGGCTAAAAAAGGCTACCACGTGGGGCGCAACCATCAGATAGGCATAGACATTGCCGACATAGCGCGGCACTTCAGCTTTGATGTTCGGCTTCAACCGCCCCTGCGCAAAATCTGGAAGGGCAAAGACCGCAAAATCACCCACGAGGAGATATGCGCCATAACCGGCTATACCGCCAAGCGGAGCAACCAGGAGGAGCGTGACGCTATGCTTCTTGCGTGGACATCAGCGAACCTTCCAATAATATACAAGATATGATTGACGAAGAGAAACTGTATTATATGATTCAGAGGATGCAGGAGGGCTACAACCCACCGCACCTCGTGCCGTTCATCGAAATCCACCGTGCGGTGTACGAGGAAACGCTGAAGGCAATCAGACATCTGGTCACCACCGACAGAATCAGTTACCACAGGCTGCTAAACGACTATGCAGCCAAAATCAAATAGAAGAATGGCAAACAATAGATTCACCTTCCACGAGTCATGGCTCGACACAATAGAAACGCTTCCTCAGGAGGCACAGACAGACGCGCTGAAAGCATTGCTCAACTATGCGCTCAGAGGAATTATGCCTGCCGAGGACGATGCGGTCGGCAAACTTATTGTCGGACTGCTGTCGGCAACAATTGAGGCGGACAGACAACGGAGAGCAGGAGGATGCAAGGGTGGAAGACCAAAAAAAACCTCCCAAAACCATAGGTTACAAGAGCAAAAACCTCCCAAAACCATAGGTTATGATACCGAAAACCATAGGTTACAAGAGCAAAAACCTATGGTTTCTGAAGGTTTTCCCGAAAAAGAAGAAACCCCTTCTCCCTCCACACCCCCTACTACCCCAGAAGAAAAAGTCCCTGAAGAGAAAGAAAACTACGACTACGTCGTAGCAAAAGAAAGAGAAAAACCGACATCGCCGACGGCAACGGAGATCATTCCAGTGTCGGAGATTGAGGACGTCTTGATGGGCGAGGATATGTGGGTGGAGGCTATGTGCTACAAGTACAACCTACCCCGTGACAGACTTGCCGTGCAGATTCACACCATCAAGCGTGGATGGATTGAGCGTGGTCAGGACTTCAAGACCTTGCAGGATGCGAAGAGGCACGCTGATTCGCTGCTAAACATCCGTAGAGCGAATGGAGAACTTGCCCAGCCGCCGGCGTGGAACGAGTTTCTCTACGACCTTATGGCTCCGCACATCGCCGCTCTCGGCTACAATGACGAGATTTTCGCGGCTTTCGGGCGGCACTATATGCAGGACGTAGGCAACGGCAAGCCTTTCTTCATCGGCATTCCGCGCTTCGAGGAAGACATCTACGAGCGAATGAAGAATTTCAAAGAGACTTATAAACCACCAGAGTATGAACAGCCTATGCAATCCGGAAGCGGAAGCCAATCTGCTTAGTGCCTGCATTACCAACAGCGGTGAGTTCTATCGCCTTGCCGATGTCCTTGACCCCGAGGTGTTCTCCGTTCAAGAGAACCGCACGATATGGGAGGCGATGCTGTACATCCGCAACAACGGAGGCGATGCCGATATGATGGCGGTGACGGCACGGCTGATGACGGTGGACAAGGCGGCATTCCTCGCATTCTCCGAGCAGTGTGCTCGCCCCGTGACTTCCGCCATCGGAACGGACGAACTGTTGACCGACTTGCTTGTGAGGAGGCGCACGCTTGCCGCGATTATGGAGGCGCAGCAGAAACTTATGCAACCGCTCGAACCTTCTGAGACGACCCTCCAGCGGCTCAACTCGGAGATTGCCAACTGCCTTGTGTCGAACACCACGGAAATAGTGACGGCTGAGGAGGCTTGCAACGAGGTGATGCGCAACGTGTTCGACAATCAGTCACGGACGCACAACGCTCCGGAAATCCCCGTTGGTCTTAAAGGGATAGACGAGCGCGGAGGACTGCACACAACAGACCTGACCATTATCGCCGGCGAGACATCTATGGGCAAGACTTCCCTTGCGCTGACGTTCGCCCTCAATGCCGCCACCGCGGGTGTCGGTGTGGGGGTGGTGACGCTGGAGATGTCGGTGATGCAGCTTGCGGCACGTATGGTGTCGGGCGATGCGCAGGTGTCTTCCTCGGACATCCTTTACAAGCGGCTCGGAGCGGACGATTACAACCGCGTGGGCGCCGCAGTGGAGAGGACGGGAACGCTGCCTATGTGGTTCAATCGTAAGGCGCAGAGCGTGGCGAAGATATGCGCCTGGATACGTCAGCTTGCCTACCGCAAGAAGGCTAAACTCTTTGTCATCGACTACCTCCAGCTCATCTCTATGGGCAAGATTGACAACCGTGTGCAGGAGATAGGCGACATCTGCGCCACGCTGAAGCGGCTCGCCGGTGAGATTGACGTGAGCATCATTCTGCTCTCCCAACTCAGCCGCGACCGCATGAACCCCTACCCTTCCCTCGCCCGTCTGCGTGGCTCCGGTGAGATTGAGTCGAATGCCGACAACGTGATATTCGTCTACCGCCCCGAGTACTACAAGACGGAGGGTAAGAACCTTGCCTACAAGGACAGGTTCGCCAACGTCAGCACCAACGGCACAGCGGAGATCATCGTCGCAAAAGGCAGAAACACGGGTACGACATCATTCATTGTTGCCTACGAGAAGCAATACACAAGATTCTCCGACCTTGCCGATATGCCAACGGCTACGATGGTGACGGCAAATCGTGAACAACTACCATTTTAACCAAAGAAATGAAAGAACAGATTCAAAAAGACAAACGTGTGAACAGCAGGTTCCTCACTGCGCTGCTCGTGGCGGAAGCGGCTCTCAGACCGATAGCCAACGACTGGGCGCATCTCGATGAAGGGGAACTCAACGACATCATCCGATGCCTGCACACCATCAACGACCTGCAAGGACAGGCAAGAGCGTATGAAGACTATCTCAACAAACAACTACAGACTGCTGATGCGGTGTGCGAGGGCGGTCGTGGAGATTCCCCACGACAAGAACAACCTTCGCTTGGTCAACCTTCAGCGTCAAGTGAAATTACTGCTGCGGTATGAGGAACGAAAACTACTACACTCCGGAGGAAGAGGCAATGGCTTTCAAGGCCAAGAGTGAGGCGGTGGACTATTTCTTCCGCGACGCCATAGCGCACTACTCCCCCAAACAGAAAATGATTGTGGAGGTGCTTGACATCCGATTCCCTCTTCACAAGGATGTCTACAAGGCGCATATGCTTTCCACCCCCGTCAGTGTCATCGCCAATATTTACCTAATGACGCAGAGGGATGTGAGAAGAGTGATCAAGGCTTACGAACTCAATAAACTGTACTGATTATGAACTACGACGTTATAGAGAACTCAAAGGCTGACTTGAGATTGAGCCGCCGCAAGGCTCTTGAGTTGCTTCCTGTCCTGCGCAAGCGTGACGAGGGAGGGCGAATTGTCAGAATCGATCCAAGAACTATAAAAATCGTCAGAAACAGATGAAGATAACGAAGATAAGGGAGGTGAAGACTCCCACAAGAGGGACTGAATGCTCGGCAGGGCTGGACTTCTACGTCCCCGCTGGAATGAAGCTGAGTATGCTTCCGGGTGACGACGTACTGATACCAAGCGGAATCAAAGTGGAAGTGCCGCACGGATATGCGCTGATAGCGCACAACAGGTCTTCCATGGCTACCTCCACACGGGCGTTGAAATATGCGGGCAAGAATGGCAACCCCAACTCCACACGGGGATGCGTGGTTGTCGGGGCGTGCGTGGTGGATGAGGACTACCAAGGCGAGATATACATCCATCTCATCAATGTCGGCAGATGCGCCGAGACGATACTTTCGGGAATGAAGGTGGCGCAGTTCGTGCTTACCCCCGTGAGCTATGAGGGTGTCGAGGTTGTGAATGAGGAAGAGTTGTTCAACCAAGCGTCCGAGCGCGGTAAAGGCGGTTTCGGAAGCACCAACAAATAACGATATGTACGAAGCGAGTGAATACACACCAGACTATGGCGCACGGGAACGCGCTTTGCAACTGCTCGCGGATGTAAAGAAACGTGAGGAGGGGAGCAAGGTCGTGCGACTTGACAAGCGCACGCTGGTTGTCCGCAACGAGAAACGGATGGACGAGGATTTACGGAAGAAAACCGAAAAGAAGCCACGCAAAAAAACGGTGGTCGTCACGACAAACAGACATAAGCCCTCCGTTTGTGCAGAGCAAGATACGAAAAAGCCCAACCGAACGAAAGCGAAGCCTATAAGGGCTAAGATTTCAATGGAGGCTATTATGCAGAAAACAGGCACAATTATTCAACGAAAAAAGGTTGGAATAACGTTCATAGATTTCTGCGCCGCCGAGATTGCGGAATTGCGCCGAATGGGCGAAAACACGACCGCAGAACGCTATGAGAAGATTTTGCGTATCAACTACGACCTATTTGAGGGTATTGACATCGGTCTGCTTGACTATACTCATATTTTGACAGCACAGGAAGCAATGGTGCATAGAGGTTTGTCAGCGAACTCAATCGGTATGTATAACCGCAATTTGCGGACGATGTACAACCGGGCGGTGGCACGGGGGATTGTAGAGGACGCTTCTCCATGGAAGCGAGCAACTACGGCTGTTGCAAAAACGAAGTCACGTGCATTGTCAGGCACGCAGTTCAAGGCATTGCTCGCAATCAATATGGACGAATTTTATAAATGGGGAGGGGTGGAAAAGGACACCACGCGCAAAGGGTATGAACAAGCATACGATTTGTTTATTCTCAGCTTTCTGCTCCGCGGTATATCTCCAGTAGACCTTGCAAGCCTTACTCCTTCCAATTTTCGTAACGGCAATATGACATACGCAAGGAAAAAGACACATCAAGTGCTTTCCATGAAGGTGCCAGAAAAGGCAAAGAAAATCATACGAAAGTATAAGGCTGATGGGGGTCGCAGCTTGCTGGGCGTGTCTTTAAGCCGCATACGACAGCTTAATTCGTTCCTCTCCAAAATCGGTGAATACATAGGTTTCTCCGAACCGTTGACGTTCTACTGCGCACGGCACACTTGGGCAAGCCTCTCCAACGCTGCGGAGGTACCGTTGACGGTCATAAGCAAGGGAATGGGGCATACGGACATCAAGACAACGCAGATTTACCTTGCGTCAATCCAAACGGATGTGGTTGACAGGTATTCATTAAAATTATACAACAAATACGGATTATAAATAATACAATTATGGGACTATGCAGTTTAGTAGCGACACCTGTCACGGAAGAAAGCTCTATGGTGACAATCACGCTCTCAAAGGAGGATTACCGCGCAATCACAGCACTGATTGACAAGGAACTGAAAATGCATGAGGCGCAGTTGCCGCATTTTGCGAGCAAGCCGATACTTGTGAAGGCTCTGACAAGATGCCTAAAAAAGACGGAAGCAGTCAGAGGTCTGAGGGAGAGATGGATAAACAATAAGCGATAATCTAACAAAACTAAAAGAGAATGAATGTTTTAGAACAAAGACAGGCAGAGGCGGTGGTGAGCATCGCCAAGACATTGCGCACTCCAGACTGGGAGCAGCGCAGGTATGAGATAGCAAAGGATATATTACCACACACGATTCTTGAATATTACGGCAAGGGTCTCGAACGTGGAGTAAAAGATGCAGTCATGTGCGCTGACGCTCTAATCGCTGAACTGAAGAAAGGAGGCGAGGAATAAAGTCTATTTAACTCTAATAAAATTTAAAAAACAATGAAAGAAGCAGAAAAAATCATCAACGGTATTAAATATTGGTCTGATGAAGACCAGAATCGTACAGCAGTGGTAATCTTAGCAGACAATAAAGAGGGCGGCGTGTGGGGTCTTTCTAAGGGGAAAACACACAAAATAGGGCATTTCATCTATTCTCTAATGACCGAAAATAAAGAACTCGGTCACGACATATATGTGGCTGCTTGCCTCTATGCACAGAGGCACATTACAGCAGAGGAGCGCGACAAGATAAATGCAGTTATGCCCGCTGATGCTGAAGCGCACAAAAAACCGAAAGGAGGTGAGAAATGAGATACAGGATAAGACCGAGAATCTATGCGTGCTTCACGCACAGCGACCGACTGCCGATCGTGCAGTCAAGCATCACCACCTATGCGGTGCAGGTGAGAAAATGGTATGGTTGGGTGACTGTCAAGGAATACGACGAAGGCTCCGACTCCGACTTCGCCCTCAGCCAAGCGGAAGAACTTTTAGAATTTTTAAATCAATAAAAAAATGAAAAAGTACATTATAAAAAACGCGGATGGAAGCGAACAGACTGTTATGCGAGCCATCCACAATTCACGTAAAGAAGCTGGAAGAGTGTTGATGAGATACCTCAGCTACAACAATGAAAGTCGGGACGTTGACAGTCATTTGTCACCGTTTGATTTCATTCTTGAAGAAGTTGAATGCGGTGACATAAACGAAGTCATTACGGACTTTGAGAGCGCAAGAGAAATGCTTGGGTTAAAAGCTCTTGGATTCCTCAATAAATTCGATGATGTCACCAAGCTTATAAGTGACATCACCCCCAAGCACATTGATGCGTTGATTGCTCTAAACAAACTGTTTACCATCGCTGACGCATGGAATAAGGAAGATGGATTTATTCCTAATTTCTCGAATTGGGAACAAGATAAATGGTTTCCTTGGTTCAAGTATGACAAGGATGTTGCGGAGTTCGTATGTGCAGATACAATTAACGCGGCTACAGCTGCATCTGCACATTTAGGTTCTCGGCTTTGCTTCAAATCGTCTGCACGTGCCGCACAATTTGGTAGGCAGTTCGCCGACCTTTACAACAAGATCTTCTTATAAAAAACTAAACCAATGATAAAGCAGTACAGGATGTGGCTTCTTCGCCAGCAGAGGAGGAGGGCGCAGAGACGAAACGAAGAAGTGTGCGCGAGCCTGTCCGTCAGACTTATTGACGGCTCGTTGTACATAGCATATGGCGGCACGCTTATCCACAAGTTTTCAATCGACAATTCAGTCGCTGAGGTTTAACGAGATTAGGAGGATGAATCTATGATACCATTTCTTTTAATATCCACATTGATTTCCTTTTTAATTCTAATCAGTGCCTGGGTGGATTATTGTCGAATAAAAAAAATAAGGCACGACATTGATGTATTGTCGGAAGAATTAGAGCAATTAAGGCACGACATTGATATATTGTCGAAAAAAATTAGAGCAATTGAAAGACGGATTTATGACAAACGAAACTGGAATGGATATTTTTAAGGCGTTCAGCGACCTGTCACGGATGGACAAAGAGGACTTTGCAAGATACGTAGTCAACAACTTGGCGAACAGAAGCCTAGAAAGACTTCTGTTCTACCTTGCCGCTGACTTCCTCGAATTTATTCAAGGAAATAATGATTTTACGACAAAACAGATTAAGAAGCTGGTAAGTCTTGGCTTTAATCTTGGCAAGGAATGGACGTTGCAGAACCTTTTGGATCGTCTGCCTTTGTGTGTGGACAGAGTGCCGCAGATAAAATGGGTTCGGGTTGACAATCCGAACGAAGAATATGAAGAATGCATAGACAGCGACGGAGACTATCCGAACATCTCTGGGCATTTGACCATATCTGTGGTGCATTGGCGATGGGTGTTCGACTTCGACAAGGAGGGAATCAACGGTCGCAAGCCACAAGATACCAACTTTACAGAGGCGGCAATCAAGATGGCGGAATTTTGCATTGAGAACGGATTAATGTGATGAATTTATGAGAAAAGAGATTAAGAGCGTGTTGACGAAGCTCGCAGGCGAAGCTCCTGGATTTCACGGATATTTCAAGAAGCCGTTTGTCTACGGCGAATGGATTGTCGCAACGGACGGATATTCTTTGATACGAGTTAAGAAGCAAGGAAACAACGGCGGCTACTCGCCACTAACTAAGCAAATTGATATTGATCACTGTTTTCCCTCTAAGACTTGCAATTGCTTGGTGGACATCGAGCAATTGCAAGAAAAATTGAAGAGCAAAAACTACACCTATTGGGGGAGCTTATTGACCGTTTGCGAAGAGTGTGGAGGTGTTGGAAGGGTCAGGTGTACATACACTGATAGACTCGGAAATGATCATGAGATTACAGGAGTATGTCCAATATGTGACGGAGACAGTATTGCTGAGCGAAAAGGCGTGGTTAAGATTGCCGACGCAATCGTCAAGCCGAAATATCTGCTTCTCTTGTGCGAGTTGGTAAAAGTGACAGACGGAAGAGTTTTGTTGCTGAATAGAGGCGATGCAGAGCGACAACGCTTATATTTCCAGATAGGAGAAGACATAGAGATGGTTATAATGCAGGTGCATCCGTCGGTTGCTCGGCAAGAGGAATTGTTGTTTGAATTAAAAATTGATTGAAGAAAATGGAACAGAAACAAGGAACGCCGTTTATCGGCACACACAATTCAATGACTTATCTCCGACCGCAGAAGTGGTACGGATGGTTTATGATTCCGTTCGCTCGGTGTCATAACAAGACAATTGAGGAACAGTGGTACGATGGCGCACGGTGCTTCGACTTGCGCATCCGCTTCACCAAAAAGGGCGAACCCTACTTTGCCCACGGACTCTACGAATGCACACACGAGGTCAAGCCTTTTGATGTCTTGAAGCAGTTGTGCAAACTGATACTCCGCTATAATCAACCCGGTTTTGTCCGTCTGATTCTTGAAGACCCAGACAAGCAAAACCATAATGTTTTTTACTTCAAACGGTTCTGCGACGTGTCGAGACAATACTACAAAGCGATACACTTCTTCGGTGGCAACCGCAAGGGCGATTGGGCGCAGATTGTGGAGTTCGACTACAAGCCGAACCTTACCCAGTATGTAGGCTCCATGATGGAGGACGCTCGATGGTACGAGAAGATAATGCCGTTCGCCTATGCGTGGAGACGCAACAAGAAGAACAAGCAGAACCCACAAGGCGATATTGCCATTTACGATTTTATTTAACATCATTAACCTCCCTCTGTTAACCCCAGAGGACAACAGGGAGGAAGCATCGGTTTCCTCCCTTTCTTTTTCCCAATGAATATAGCGTACAACATTGACTGCATAGAGTATATGCGGACTCTCCCCGACAAGGCTTTTGATTTAGCCATTGTTGATCCTCCTTATGGTCTTAAAGCGAGTGGCGCAGGCATTACAGGAGGCAAGAAGTGCATAAGGGCATTGAACACAATGCCGATGGAATGGGATATTCCGCCTACGGATGAATATTTCCAGGAGTTGTTCCGCGTGTCGAAGAATCAGATAATTTGCGGTGGGAATTATTTCAATCTGCCGCCTTGCAGATGTTTCGTAGTGTGGGACAAGCGACAGCCGTGGAAAAACTTCTCTGCGTGCGAATACTTGTGGACATCGTTCAATGCGCCAGCTAAGCTATTCAGTTATTCTTACAGACAGAAACGCATACACCCGACGCAGAAACCTGTGGCGTTATACGAATATCTCATTAAGACCTTTGCAAAGCAAGGCGACAAGATTCTTGACACGCATTTAGGCAGTGGCTCATCAAGGATAGCCGCGTATAATCTCGGCTTTGACTTTGTAGGTTGCGAGATTAACAAAGAGTTTTACGACAAACAACAAGAACGATTTATCAACGAATGTCGATGATACTATTTCCCATCAGACTGACGGCAGCGACCGCAAGACGCACTGCCGTGGCTCCAGAGCTGCCACCAAAACCGCTCCAACCTTGCGAGGTCAGAAACCTCGTGCTTAAACCACTCTTCATCGCACTGCTCACGATCCGTGAGGCGGAACGGCTCCGCTATCTGTGCTTCAACTTCAAAACCGACAAAGACGGCAATCTCATCTACAAGCGTGTCAGTTGTGACCTTGGCAACGCCATTCGTGACCTCAAAAAAGAATTGACAGGAGGAATGTTCGGTGCGGAACTGCAATTGATGCAGTTCCTCGAATACCGCTTCTTCGAGGACACGAAGAAGGTGTTCTCGTTGCTTCGCCTTAACGTGGAGGAATTTATCCGCTCTCTCAATTACGATGTCGACGATTCCGACATAAACGCACAGAGTGAGGTGGTGCGGTTTCTCTCGCTTATGGCGATTGAGTTTGCCGAGGAGTACACCGAACGCCTTGCTGCCGCGTGTGCGGAAGTGCCGTTGAAGATTACCCCTCCAAGCATAAACAATCTCGTGACTATACAAAAAGCGTGCATCGCCATCGAGGAGAAGAGCGTGGCAGCGCAGGTGAACGAAGTGAACAAACGCAAGCGGGCGACATTAGAGGCTTGCATCGACGCTGCCATTAGAGAGCTGAAGAGCATCAGCGTGGCACAGGCAGACAAGTTCCGTTGCTGTGGAGTGTGCGCCAACTACAGATATGAGGTTGCCGCAAAGGGACATTGCAAGTGGCCTTCTTACAACGCGTCACAGATGCGCCCTGCGTGCAAAAAATTCAAACGGGTGAACGAGAAAACGGAACTTTAAGATTAACAAAAAAGTTGTCTGATAGGCAATTAATTATTACCTTAGTAAAAAGTTTATTTATGGAAATGTCTTTGATTCAACGAATAATATCATACCTTCTGGGGTATAAGTACTATGCCAACATAGTCAACACCAAAGGAACCGGAAAATATGAGATTTGCAGTTTCATTTTTGATAACAAGGCTGACGCGGAACAGCATATGCGTGATTTGAAAACTGGAAACTTGTCGTTCTCCTACATCGAAACCATAAGTTTCCGCAGTAGATTGATTTACCCAAATACAAAACGATGATTGGACGGATTCTTGACAAGATGCTTAACAGGCTGTATGTCGTGTTGGATGATACAGATAACTCAGTCACATTATCTCCGCGCTTGGCGGATATAGTGATAGCTGATATTGTGGATATGGATGAGAATAAGATTCATATGTTCTCGGATGGACGGGAGTATGGGTTCTGCGTTAACCATCCCGACCTTGTGGGCAAGGACACCCCCTTCGCTCCGTTGCAGAAAAACTTTCAGCACAACACCATCGGTTTCAACGCAACGTGTCCTTCCGTCAACCGCATCTATTATGACTATGGGATAGAGTGTGGCAAGACTGCAAGGAAGAAAGTGGTGCGATGCCGATGCAAGGATTTTTACTACTTCAAAATTTTAAGGAAATGAGAATGGCGGAAACAAGAAAACCGGATATATACTTCCGTGAGAACGGACAGATAGACATAACATCAAGGGTCAGCAAGACTCTCGGTCTGCACCCCGGCGATGCCATCAACGTGTGGAACGCGGGCGGTGAATATTATCTTTATGTCGCTGAACGAAATGTGAAAGGAAAATTCCGTGGCGTGTGCCGCAAGGTCAACTTCGGAAGCAATTTCCTCCGTGCCAATTTCTACGACTTGGCAAAGAAAATCATCGTTCTGTGCGGAAAGAGGGAGGCTCACCTGCCCGTGGGTTCCGCAGTTGAGGTGGACAACATTGGGACGGCTCTGCCGTTGATAACGAGAAACAATCTGTATGATGAATAAAGACATTGAATTTGTGGGCATCTCCAATGCTCCTTCTGACTATAGCGCACAAGACGGAGTGATGTCGCACCTTGTGAACCTTATCCCGGAAGAAGGCGAGTTGAAGGCGGTCGGCAAAGGTGAATGCCTATGGAACGTCAACGACAAATACCGACTACTCTTCGTGCATTCCGTGACTTCAGAAAGCGAACACTACATCTTCTTCAAGGACAACACACTGTACTATCAGACGTCGCCAACAGCGGAGGACGGCGACAGCGGTTTCAAGGAGATAGGATATGTAGCCGGTCTCCCCAAGATCGTGAGTGTGGGCAACACGCTCATCGCCTACTCCGAAAACGAAATGCGCTATTTCCTTTGGAAAGAAGACAAGGACACGGGTGTGTTCGTCTATAAGAATCTCGGCACTCATCTCCCAGAACCGAACCTGCGTTTCGGTTTGCAAGAGTCCACTTACATAATGGGTTGGTCGTTGAACGAGAGCGAGAGTCTCCCCAATAAACTGACATTCAAAACGAAGTGGGATATGGCACAGAGCTCGGATTGGATGAAGGAGGAGAACCAAAGGGATTTGGAACAGCAGTTGTGCGTAATAGCGAATATGATCATCGCCAACAACACCAAGTATGGACAGTTCATATTCCCTTTCTTTGTGAGATACGCATACCGTCTTTATGACGGCACGACACTCACGATGCACTCGGCTCCTATCCTTATGACTCCAAGCACCTTTGAACCTATGTATCTTATCGCACCCGAATTGGCTATGGGCAACACTGAAACGAAAATAAACATAAGTTGCACACCTTGCCGACTTTTGTGCAATGCGTTGTCCGATGCGTCTGCCTTGGAGGATTTCAGCGACATCATAAAGAGTGTCGACATTTTCATCAGCGCACCTATTTACACATACAAGCAAAGCGGATACGACAAGATAGATGACGAACACTGCCACAAGGCAAAGTATAAAACATCAGACACCCGTATTAACTACGGCATATTCTCTCCTGACACATCAGGATTCCGCATTCATTACAACACGTTCCCCTTGGGCGACAAATGGTATTTCACCTTGCCTAAGTTTACCAATGATGAGATAAAAAAGGATGTGGAGAACAAGTCTTTGTTTTATCTGCTCAAGTCTATTCCCATATCGGAGCTGAAGGAATATACGGCTATGAGGGAGATTGACATACAAGACTCCTATCTCTCATCGTTGGTCAACAAGGAGGTCATGACCGATGACTACAACAGCCACGAATCGTTGTTGCCCAAGCAGGCGTTTGTATTCAATTCAAGGCTGAACATCTCCAACATCAGCCGAAAGTTCTTTGGGGGATGGAATCCATCAGCGGCACAACGATATGACGGCAGTGTGCAGTACTCATTCTCCGTATGGTATGAGCTGCACAACTCATCGGGACTATTCATTGTGGCTCCTGAGAATGACGGATTATATCCTGAGAACATAGGACTCTATGGGTTCTACCCCAACACATTCGCCACTAAGATGATTGCCAAGAGGATAAAAAACGGAGTGAGTGTCACCCCAAACGAACCTGCCTATATGCAGGTGGAGATGAAGCAGCACGATTTCCTCAACGGAGCGTTCTATGTGTTCCCTTTCTGGGACGAGGAATGCAATTGGGACAAGACTGACAAGTTTTGGGAAACTGCGGCAACGGGTACTGATCCGGTGACCACCGACAAGATGTTCAAGGAGCCCAACAAAGTCTATACATCTGCGGTAAATATGCCGTTCTACTTCCCTGTGGCAGGCATAAACACGGTTGGCTTCGGTGAAATCATAGGGTTGTCTTCAACAACGCAGGCTTTGTCTGAAGGGCAATTCGGTCAGTATCCCTTATACGCATTCACCGATGAAGGAATATGGGCGTTGCAGACCAACGAGAACGGAGGCATCGCTTCCGTCACTCCGGTGACAAGAGACATTGTCAACAATGCCGACAGCATAACGCAGATAGACGATGCAATCCTCTTCTCTTCCAACAGAGGACTGATGGTGCTTCAAGGCTCCCAAACGCAGTGCCTGTCCGAGGCTTTGGACGGTGAGTGGTTCAGCCCGTCTGCACTCCCCGGATTTACGAAACTCTTGGCGCCCGACAGAATCTCGTTTGGATCGTTCAAAGAGTTCCTCAGCGGAAGCCGTATAGCATACGACTACGTAAGGCAACGGATTCTCGTCTGCAATCCGGGCAATGTCTTCGCCCCTACCTACTCGCTCCGGAGCAAGCAATGGGGAGAGGTGCGCACAGGCAAGGTTGTCGCTATCGCCAACTCTTACCCAAACAGCGTAGTGCAGGTGTCCGTACCGTCAAAGATTATGGAGAGCACAAGGTCGGACATTATAGACCTGTCGCAGGAGAACGAAGACGATGTCGTTGTTGCCGCAGTGTCACGTCCGATAACATTCGGTGACGGTGATATGCTGAAGACGGTCAACACGATGATCGCCCGCGGAGACAAGATAAAGACCGCCTTGTATGGAACGATAGACTACAAGCGGTGGACTCCGGTGGCATCAAGTGTTGAGAGATACATCACCGGCATACAAGGCACACCATACAAGGCTTTCCGCCTCGTGCTTGTCGGCACGATGTCTCCCGGACAAAGATTGACAAAGGCATCCTTTGAGATAACTCCGAAGGATGATGGAAGGATAAAATAATTCTTTTTAGTTTGTGTTAGTGTTATTGGTTAATGACAAAGGGGGATGATTCGTGAGAACCGTCCCCCTTTTTTTGTCCGTGTTGTGCAAATGTTGTGCAAATGCACCGCACATCCACCATAACTTTCTGATAGTCAAACTACCCTTGTTGTCTTACCCGGACAACGTTGTTTGTTAGCCGTTCACTTGGTTTGTTTTTATATCACTTGACAATCAGTATTTTAAAATGTTTGATTATATAGATAGTATTAAATAATCACAACCGATAACAAAAATGTTGTGCAAATGTTGTGCAAGTGTTGTGCAAGTTTCATACCTTTGCGTATGGCAACAATCAAAGCATTCATCCGAACGACCAAAGATTCCGAGGTCAAAATACGCTTCCGCCTGAGTGACGGACGCAAGGTGCAGTTATACTTCATCAGCCACATTATGGTGTACCCATCCCTATGGGATTCAAAAAAGGAATGCATCAAACAGCGTGCGATGTGCCAGATCGCTTATAGGGAAGATGTGGACAACAAGGTGGCTTATCTCAAGGACATCATTATGCGTGTCTACTCCTCCCACTATGCGGACATACGCACAAGCCGTGACTTGCAGAGAATGGTGGAGGATGTCCTCAATCCGGAGGACAAGGAAGAACCGATGGCTCTCGATGAGGAATTTGCCGACCTGCTCGCCCACAAGAACATTGCTTTGGGAACGTTGCGAGGATATGAGGTGCTGAAGAACAAACTGAAAAGTTTCGAGGTATTCAGACGCAGATACTCTCCGTCATACAGCCTTACCTTGAAAATGATGTCGGAGGATGACGTTAGGAAATTCCTGTCTTACATTAGGGATGTGGAGAAAATTGGCGGAGCGAACTATATATGCACTACATTCAAACGTCTGCGCTCTTTGTTCAAGGAGATGGTGACGCTTGGAATTATCGACCGCTCTCCGACCGACAACGTGTCGGTGAAAGCGGAAAGATACGGTACACCTTACTATATAAGCATAGCGGAACGCAACCGCATAGCCAACTACGACTTGTCCGACTACCCTTCCCTTGAGGTACAGAGAGATATTTTCCTGTTCCAGTGCTGCATAGGCTGCCGAGTGTCCGACCTCACAAGGTTGACCACCGACAATATTGTAAACGGAGCCGTGGAGTATATCCCCCGGAAGACACGAAGCGAACATACCGACATCGTCAGAGTGCCGCTGAACAACAGCGCGCGGATGCTTGTGAAGAAATATATGGGAGTGGACAAGGACGGCAGGCTGTTCCCTTTCATCGCAGACCAAGCATACAACGCAGCCATAAAGCGGTTCTTCACCATCTGCGGCATAACGAGGTCGGTGCTTGTCTACGATTCTTCCAAAGGATGCGAGGTGCGCAGACCAATCAACGAGATAGCCTCCTCCCATCTTGCACGCAGGACGTTCATAGGCAACCTTTACAAACAGGTCAAAGACCCCAATCTTGTCGGCTCTATGTCCGGTCACAAGGATGGAAGCAAGGCTTTCTCCCGTTACCGCAACATCGACGACGACATCAAGAAGGAGCTTGTGGACTTGCTTGACTGACTTCCCTGCCGAGATGGAAGCACCGCACGAAGCGTTCTAATTCTTTCCGCATTTCGGGCATACGATCTTCGTGGCGGTCTTGTACACCGTCTTCTTCGGTGGTATGTATTTTACAACTGTTCCCATAGTCTTCCATAATATTTGTTCGCAATACTGAAAAGCAATTCAAACCATAAAGCGGCATAGGCGCACAGAAGCGAGGCACTGATGCAGTCCACCACATTCCATCCGAGGATGATGACGGAATATGGCAGACAACACCAGAAACTGAGGCATTTGGAGCACGTCAGCGGAAGCAGACGTTTCTTACCCGTCAGCCTTCTTGCGATTTCTTCTGCGAGACCGAGATGGTTCAGCAGCACGCAAGCCAACACTATCCGCACCAGATGCCACATTGCTATCCGGGAAAGGTGGCGGTAATGGTCACGTCAGTAACCATCGAATAACCATAAACGTTCCCGTTGCACTTCACGTTTGCCGGAGCCCGACTTGTCACACCCTGCGTAAGGGCAAGTGCCGGTGTACCGTTGCCCTTGAAGATGATGTCGAATGACTCGGTGAACATCTTCACTTGCGGCTTGCAGCAACACTTGCCGTTGCGAGGCTGATAAGTCACTGTCCCCGTTGCCTGCACGGTGACAAACGTTGTTCCGCTTATCGTTTCCTGCGATGCGATGCTGTAGGAAACTGCGGACTGAGGTTGAATGCTCTGAGCGAGGCAGTATGCCTGGCAGAGATTCTCCACCACACTACAGGCATATTCCTGGGATGTGGCGGTAATTGCGATAGGTGTTACATTAATCATAACTATCCAATTTTTAAAGTTACCTGAAATCAGTCAATCGGTTCACCTTCATCAGGTGTGTCAGTGAACGATATGTCATTCGTTGTCAGACTCTCATATATCTTCTCAAGATATTTGTTGTTAGCCGACACTGTCTCGTAGTTCTTCTTCAGAAGGTCGAATATCGCCTTCAATGCTTGCACTATGTTCATCGTTTGTAATGTTTGAGTATTCCGGCTCTTACAAGAGCGTTGGTGTTCCAAGCCCTCAGTGCTTCGGATGTCTTGGCGGCAGTGACCACGCACCCCTTTGACCGCAACTGGTTGGAGAAGTCCACCCATGCGCTGCGCATTCCGTCAGCCTCGTCCTTGCTCTCCGCATACACCGGAATCGTTATTTGCATTATTTCCATATCTCTATTCCAATGGCGGTAGGTCGGTAACCGCCTCTGCCGCTGTTTCCACTACACTGCCGTTGCGCAATGACCTTACCACGTTGTATGCCTCAAGCAGTCCGTCCTTGTTCTCCTTCACCCAGCCGAACACGCTCCCGGCGATGTTCTTCACCTGCTGCATCGTTGTCGGTGGCGGTGCGGTGACATCTGGGATGTCAAGTCCTCCTGCGACAAAATCATATAGTTTGACTGCCTTGTCCACATCACCCCTCGCTATGGAAAGGCATTGCATCTTCAAGTCAAATTTGCTTGTAGGAATCATCTCGTCTATCCGTTTAAGGTCAATATTACGTCTGAACAGTCCCATAACATATACGAAATAGCGGAAGACGGCAGACGTGCCGCCGCCCTCCGCAGTCCGTTAGCCGTTGCAGCACGGTGTGCAACACGGCTGAGGTTGAGAATAAGGAATCGTTCTCACAAATGAGAAGTTCTCCATCGCAGGATTGTTCGCATAGACGTTTGCCGCTGTGGCTGCCGCCTGCGAGTTCGCCGAACTACCGCTGTATGCTCCGGCTCCCACTGCAAGGTCGATGTAGCTCTGCACCGATGGAGTGCTGTCGACACGTTCCTTGCGCTCCATAAGGATTGCGTTCTCTCTGTTCTGTGACTCCATCTGCAACCCTGCCGCCACAGTGCGTACAAGGTTGTTGGTTTCCCCAATCATCTGCGAGTTGCCGTTAGCCATTGCCTCCGCCTTGGATGCGAATGCTTTTGCGGCAACCAATGCCAATGGGATGCCGAGGATGGCAAGACCCACACCTACCGCACCGAGTGCGATGCCTGTGGCTCGTTGTCCGCTATGTCCTCTCTTGTAGCAAGGGCGGCTCTCCTCTTCTCCCCAAGCGTTCTTGGCGACTCCTCTCATCGCCAACATTTCTTCCGCTGTCATAATGGTTTGAATTTAAATTACGGTCAATATCAACCGCATCACAAATATCGCACGGAATCACTCGGCGTCAAAGAAGATGCTTGCTATGTGCTTGCGCAGTGCTTGCAAGTTGTTTGCGTAGATTTTGTTTGTTGCTTTCCGATTGTCAGCAGTCAGCAGATGGCGCACATTGGATGGCGTCATTCCGAACATCTCGGCTATTCTCCGCGGGTACAGACCGATGTCGTAAAGCGTCTGAATGACGAGCATTCTTGCGTCCACAACGTCAGCGTCGCGGCTCTCCGACAATATCCTGTCGCTCGGAATGTCGGATGCTTCTGAGGCGAATTTCACAGCCTCGGCAAAGATTTCGATTGTTTTCATTTGATTTTCCCTATTTAATTTCTTAACTTTGCCGAACCACAACATCCGCTTTATCTTTACAAGACACAAAACGTCCGTGCGATTCAGGCATAATTGGCTCCCGACACCGCACGGAACGTGTGTGTTAAATAGGATGTTGTGGTGATATTTTATTTATGTCGGGGGCTTTTTTTCATCTCCTCATTTTCTTTACCGCCAACCAAATCACGACCGCTGACACAACGGCGATGAACGCACCGATGGCTATGCCGCCGATGTCCTGTTTCGTCTTTTCCCATCGAGAGAGTTTGCGCTCCATAGGATAAGGTACGGCAATGCTGTCCGTCTTGCTCCGATAGATGGTGTCGCGCTGCACAAC
>ERZ1034917.252-NODE-252-length-52252-cov-7.868556_pt1 | contig 52252 bp, 53 predicted proteins | sample MGYA00520605_ERZ1034917 | MGnify/ENA primary metagenome ERZ1034917 (study PRJEB33766, sample SAMN09781784) | gut metagenome | biome: gut microbiome | host: Homo sapiens | place: Madagascar | study: EMG produced TPA metagenomics assembly of the PRJNA485056 data set... | reverse complement strand
CTCAACAAATCTTACAAGGTAATTATTTAAAACCAGGCGTATATGGAAAATCAGCAGTCATTGAACGAAATGACTTAAATGATTACTTATTTAAAAATACAGATATTGTGATTACAGAGCGCAATAATATTCGAAATTCTGTCAATCGATACTATCGAGAACAGTTATATCGTTTCACAAACCCTCTTCGTCCTTATGTAAGAGAAAAGGTGATTTGTCGAAAGAACAACTGGGACTTGTCAGTTGGAAAAGGAATCTATTTTACCAATGGTCTTACGGGCACTTTAACGGATGTCAATATGGCTTCCTTTAATGGAAAAACGATTAAAGTGAATTTTATGCCAGACTTTATTGATAAGACGTTTAATAGCGTTCCAGTTTCGTACCATCATCTTTTTAACTTAGAAGATGAGTTGAGTGATTCAGAACGAGCTGGGGAACGTTATCTTGATAAAATTGAATTTGCTTATGCAATCACCTGTCATTCCTCTCAAGGATCTCAGTATCCCAATGTGGTATTTTTAGAGGATGACCGAAATGTATGGTCTGCTGATATGCGAAAAAAGATTCATTATACGGCCGTTACACGAGCGATTGACCAGGTTACCTATGTTTTAAATCATTAGAAGGGAAAGGAGTATAGGATGAAGCGATTTTTTGATGATTTGTATAAAGTAATTACAGATATTATCAAATTTCTAGTATGGGGAATTATTAGTGTCATTGGTATAATTTCGATACCAGTCGCATTTTTATTATTGGTTATGATCTATGGAGTAATGATTATACTAGTAATTCCAATTTACGTTTGTATTTATTTGTGGGATGGCGGAAAAGGGATTCTCTGTTTTTTAGTAGGTCATCGATATGATTCTTCTAAGATGCATAATTGTATGCAAAATGGAGATTGGATTCTTCGAAGTAAATGCAAACGATGTAAAAAAGAAATCTACTATGATAAAAATAGTGGAGAATGGAAGGAGTATATAAATCCAAATGAATATTCAATTATGTGACATTAAACCAGGATTTAAAGTGGATCGAAAACATCCATACCAAATTCCAGTAATCGTATCTCAAATGTCACTTCGTGTATGTCATTCCTGTTTTGATCATGCGATTGAAGGTGATGAGGATTGGGGTACTAATTGCGATACTTGTGGATATACCAAGACGAAACATGGATATCTATATGATGTTGTGATTCGGTTTGGAACGATGTACGGAATTGTCATTTTAGAATCTGGAGAGATTATTCGGGTACCGACAAGTCAAATTAAAGTACTGGAGGTACCACCGTTATCCATCGACCCAATGAAAGATGGCGATGAATATTAGAAATTATAAGAGGATGAGTATCGGAGGGTATTCATCCCCTTTTTTATCCATATATTATCTTTGTGAAGGGAGTGATTGATATGAATGCTGCATTTTTAGCATTAATGAGTACAGTATTAAATGAAGCAGCAAAAGAAGAATCCAGGAAAACACAAACCGAGAAAGGAGGATTTTATTCACCGACAATAGAAGCCTGGATTTTTGAAGAACCCTTAGAAACCAAATATGAGGAATCAGATTTTGGATCTATTCGAAATTACATAGATGAAATGCTATGTAATCAAAATGGACGAACTGGTTGTATTAGTATTGACGGATATCCAGATTTCTATAAACCACGAATTTGGGATATCAACGAATATCGAATATCTAATAAAACTAGTAGTTCCTTGAAAGCAGTTATTAAATTCTGGAAGAAACAACACTTCATGGATGCTATCGTACGTCGGTTATTAAGAGTTGAATATGCGCTTCACGTATACGAAGCAATTCGTAAGAATCCAAAACTATTAGTTCGATTCATGAAAATGTCATTATTAGATAATAAATGGAACCAAAAACTTCAATTTGATTATTGGAATGAATCATTCAGAAAAGCACTCTATATTCCAGATAAGAAAATATCTGAATTTTTCCCATGGCAGATTGAAATTGTTCCATACATTCGAAAGAATTTGATTGAATGCATGGAACTTATGGGTGTCAGTTTTTATGACTGGATCTATGATTTTATGAGCGCTTTAACTGGTTTTAAGTATTCTGGTGATTATAGCTTACAGTTTCTTCCTATGAAAGGATTTGTTCGTATGTATTGTGCTATATACCAACGATTCAACGAAGCACTAAAGATACTAACACCTTCCAAACTAGTATTTCCAGATGTGGAATATGTGAAACAACAGTTAACGGATTTAACGTATGAACCAAATGAGCCAGATGTGAGACAATGGTGTGTGGTTCGTCCAACCAGCATGCACCGAGATTTATGGAATTCGTTGTTACGTATTAACACCTTTCATCCAATTATAACACTGGATTATATGTGGGCGTGCACAAATGAAATTGGGTATATCGTGGAACATCGGAATGAGCATTACCCTTTTACATCAAATGACAACCAACCGCTTCGTCCAGTGATGTTACAGATGATAAAAGAAGAATTGGATAATAGTTTGTGTTTGTTACGTGACTATCAATTCTTGGAAACGCATAGTGCAAATGAATTTGGAGATGCGTTGACCTGGAAGTGGTACTTATTCTTCGTGAATGTAGAAACGGATCCTCGTCATGTCATATCATCTCAATATTACAAAAATATTCCAGAAGAAAAGAAACGGATCATTGAATACACGAAGAATATTAACTATCATATGTTTGATGACCTAGAGTATCAGATGCGAAAAATTGGTAGTATAATTCGAGGAGAGCATAAAGAGGAGGATTATTAATGGCCAGATATAGTGTATATCAACAGATTAAAACATTCACCGTTCCAAGAGAAGGATTCTTGGAACGGGTTGTCTATAACACGAAGTTAGATAAAAAACAGCTTCGTGTTACGTTATTCTTGATGTCTGAATTAGATGGGTGGCGAGAAGAAAAAACGGGAAATGAAAATGACCCGAATAACTTTAAGAAAGTTGATCCAGCCCAAATTGCTAACATGCTTGGCTATAAAAAGGGAGACGTAAAATGTATTTTGGAAGAACTTGTTGACGAAGGTATCTTACAAGAAGGTGAATCTATCACCGTAAAGCATGGATATCGGTTTACATTCTAGGAGGAAAATACCATGATATTTGAATCATCACTTTATATCTATCAGTCACCTGTTGGAAGTGATTATATTCGGGATCTTTATGAGATTACCACAGAGCTTGGATCTCAACGACGAGATAAAAAAATTGAGAAGAGTTCCGACGTCCCGACAATTCTCTTCTATGCATCCCCATGGGACGAAGTTAAATTATATGATATCATGAATTCGCATGAGAAATTATCTGAGCAACCCTATAATGTACGTATAAAGAGGCACGTTACACCTGTGTATGTGAATGAGCTGTATAATCAGTTTCGTATGTATAAGAAGAAAGGGATTGATATTCAAGGCATCGTGATGGATAGCGTGGAAATAGAAGAACATTGTGGAGAAACGCTCCATCAGCAATTACTTTACTTTACTCACTGGGCTGGCATTCCAGTGGTTGTAAAGCAAGAAGTAAGATACGGAGAAGAGAAAAATTTAGTAGAATACAAATAAGGAGGAAAGTACAATGAATGAGATTAATAGAAAGAACTTTGTGGTTGATATCCGTAAAGTTGCTACAAATATTGAAAAAATGATAGAGGTTTTAACCTCAGAAAACGATGAGGAGTACAAAACCGATTATTTGGAAGAGGAACTGACCAGGTGTTCTCATGTAATACACCCCGAAGACATTCAAACGTTCTTATATGTCTTAAAGGCATGGAGAATACAAATTAAAAATAGATTAAAACTGATAGCGAATGACAAGAAACTAAACACGATTCCAGACGATCGCTGTCAGTTTAAAATAGGCATCCAAATGACATCTAGTACAATAGATGGCATTGGATGTATGTTTCCGACGATACTGACGGATATCTTAGCATCCAAGATCGATGAAGTTGGGTATCTGACCCTGTTTCTTCCATATGACTATTCACTCAAAGAAGAGGCAGGATCTTTATTAAGTGAGGCGATTATAATATTTGATCGAATCATGGATAGTCAGCGTGCAACTCATATCTTTGTAACTGGAATTCCGGATACCTTATGGGTTTACAATTCCATCCACGAAGATTTATATCCGAACGATGATATATGTCTATCTTCTTCCTTAACGATGGATGAGTATTTCAACGTTAATGGAGAGATTCTATACACCAATATTGATCATCATAGATCATTTGTCTCTGAAGAAGCTGTTATCTCAACGAAAGGAGAAGTGCGTGTTTCTGGTATACAAGATTTGATTGAATGCGGACTTGAAGTTGATAAAAAGGTACTGGGTGTTGCTGACTCTTTTGAAACCTTAGAAGATCGATTCCGTAAATTAGATGAAGAAGATTGGTGCTATGGAGTGCCAATCTCATCCACATATATCACATTTGCAGTTTTTATCAAATTGATCGATCAGTTACTATCAAATGGAGAAAAAGAAAACTGGATTGAACCATATCGCCAAATTGCCATAAAATTGCAGCTCCTGGATATATGTCGAGGAATATCCGGAATGGAATGTGATTATGAAGGATGCCGTTATGAAGCATGGAAAAAGTATAGTGTCATGACTAATATCAATATGGTAAGTTTCCATCATTTATCTAGCATAAATACGATCGTTGATTATGCATATAGACATATCATGGACGAGAAGATGACTTGCATTCCGAAAGAGTATTTGTGTAGTTTTGATACGATCGATGAATCTGAAGACTGTATTGCACGTGCATATGCTCATAACGTTGTAGCAATAGAGAATATTCCAAGAGGAGAAAGCACACTAAATATAGAAGATAAGCATCCTTGGTTGATTTGTGAGTTACCCCCAATCGGAAATCCTATTTGGGTTGGATATGATATTATGCATGCAATTTTATATCAAAACCCTGAAGAAACAACAGTAGTCGATGTATCCGGTAAAGAAGTAGTAGATGTAAAGGGCGCTGACTTTAATGGTATTATCTATTTCGAACGTCGAAGTAATCGTATACTAATATTCTTTTACAGGAACGAAGACATAGACGGGGACGAAGTAATGACTAGTATTGCAAAGCAATATAACTATCATTCAAGTCTTAACTGGTCAACGATAGAGCTGTATGATCCAGAAATGAAAAACTCTATAATGAGCATCTATGACAAGAAAAAATAAATTGCAATTTTAATTAAGACAAGAAAATATAGTACAAGTTTAATGAAACGGAGGAACCTATCATGAAAAAAATGATGAATATCAATTCTGTACACGAGATACTTCAGAAAGAATTGAAAGTATTTGAATTCCTTGAAGACAGTGAAGTTACACCGGATTTATTTGAATCCTGGAAAACCCGTATTCAAAAAGTATCTTCCATTGACTTTGAATTGGCAATAGAAAATGTAAAAGACATATACCTGATTCTCAAAAATTGGAATACTCAGGTTGAAAATTTAATGGAAACACTTATGATCGATGGATCTACCGTATCTGGCACCATGTTTCCAGATTATATGTTCTTAATCGGTCTTCATTGTACCCACACAGATGCAGATGGACTTGGAGGATTCTTACCAGGAACACTTGTGGACATGTTATCCTATTGGGATGAGACGATTCCAAATTCGTTTACATTAGTATCCGCATGTGCAGAATATAAAAGTAATATTTTGATTTTACTAAATGCGATACTCTTTAAAATGATCTTCGGTCAGAATCCTGCAAGATTCTTCATTACGGATATTGCAATGGATTTATCCACCTATCAAGATCTTTGTAAAATGTATCCAAATCTGCAGGGTGTTGATAAAATCGATAAATCACATTACTTTGATGTATCAAGTGATGAATTTGATTTTGTATATGTAGATCATCATACGACAAATCCATGGATTGCATCAACGACTGTTGATTGCGCTGGTATTTTTGTAGCTCCGACTTTAAAAGATTTCAATAAATATAATGTCGCTCCGAAATACAAGTCGAGTGATTATTTAATTTACAAAGAAGATACAAAAATCTCCGCAACTTACATCATGAGTTTACTTATGATGGATATCTTAGAAGATGTGATGTATGATTCATGTACACCTGAAAGAGCAATGGCATCACATATTACCAATATGGTAATGGATCGTTTTTGTGCATTGATCCGTGCAATTTCAGACTGGGATACATTTGAATGGAGGGATCATCCATCTGAAGTTTATGGTGAGTTTGAACCGATTGATATTGGAAATCTCGGATTTACTAAAACCCCTGTACTCTGTTTCAATGATGTTATAAAATTTATCTGGTCCCAGGCAGATCGTGCTTTATATTATCTGCACGTTTTTCCAGATTCTATAACAGATGATATGAAATTAGCTAAAGAAGTTAACAAAGCTGTAACTAGCCAGTGCCTTGGAAAAGGTAAATGGATGACGATACCAGAATTACCTGAAATTGAAAATTGGTTTGTTGTTGGATTTCCAACGATTGGCATTGCTTCTATGATTTGTCATTACATTGCGCAATCAGAAAACTACAAAGCTCGTAATACCGTGAGTAGCTGTGGAATTATTATGCTGGATCTTTATAGTAGTACAGTATCTTTCCGCACCACAGAGACTTCAAATACATGTAGAGTGGATGCTATTGCAAAACGTTATGGAGGAGGAGGCCATCCACAGGCATCTGGTTGTAGAAACAAAGACTTATCAGATCTTCTAAAAGCAAAGCTTTTGGAACAAACCTGCTAAGTAGTATAAGAAATACCGGAGTGGAGGAATCACTTCGGTATTTTTTTATAGAAAGGAGATAAATATGGCACAAAATATGAGAGTAAAGAGTAGTAAAATTGAAAATTTACATGGTCTAGTTAAAAATTACATTGACCGAGAATGGCAAAAATTTAAAGCAGGAAAGTCCTGTGAACTTATGGAAAAAGAGATGACCATCGAGTACTATTCCAACGATGGAGAACCACGATATCACAAGGTAACGGTATTATTTGTCAATAGTTATTTTCTTTACCAATACCTGAATTATCACTATTGTAATGATCGGGCTACTATTGAGAAGTATTTTTCACAAGAAGAGGCCTGCCCAGTAGATTACAGAATTACAAATAAGACTACCGATTTTGACTTATGGTTTTTAATGGAGCTCTACAGAGAAGAAATCAAGTCTTTTAATTCGATGCTTTCAGAAAATAAGGCTTTGATTCCGATAAGAAAAATTCCACAAGTTAAGAAATCTCCAGAACAACATGACACCTATATTTTACAACAAGACACCTATATTTTTTTACGAAATCCATTCGAAGATGAGAGTATCAATCATAGTTCGGTTTGTTGTTGTAGTCCGGCAGTCGTTGCTTTAAAAAACACATTGGAGCATATCAATGATGATTTAAATGACACTGCTGCGATGAAACGATACGGATGGGAATGTTTAAAAAATATCGCAGATGAAATGATGATGATTCCAACTTCGGATGAAATTTGCCAGGGATTGCGACAGTGCTTGGAAAGGGAGTTGACAAAAGTTCCAAATAAAGAAATTCAAATTTTTAGAAATTTGACTGATCGTAGATATCATTATTTACAAAAATTCTTCAATACTGTACAGGATTCCCGATGTTGCGATATTACTATGGGTAATCTGCAAACCATGAAACCGGAGGAGATCAATCAAATACTTGAGCGCCGCTATGTGTTTTTTAATCAATTTGCAGATAAGATCAATTTGATTGGACTGTATGCTGATGAAATATGGAGGTTTCCAACGATACGCAACCATCAGCCAACCTTCTTTGATATTATAAACGCAGGGTATGTCTCAGATCCTATTGGAAAACATATGATCAGTTGGATTAATGACGTTGTCGATATGTACATAGGAGGATGCTGGTTGGATGATACGTTTACTGTAGAAAATGGATTTATGATTCGGACGGTTTTAGAACGATATGGATTAGCGCTTAACACGAGAACAGAGGAAAACGAAGGCAACAAAATCGTTTATTTTGAGAGTCCTCATAAATCCTTTATTGACCAGCTGGATGATATCATAAATATGAATAAAGAGGCGATGTCCCCTTGGTTAAAAACAGAACTGCAGATGAAATATACAAACGAGTATGGATACCTTGTTTCTGAAACCCAACGATTGGAAGATTATCTATATGCATTACTATTGGAAAATCCAGAAACAAAGAAACGTTACGTAACAGAACTTCAAGAGTTCTCATTTTTTGTACTGCTACGGTTATACTGGGGAAATATTTCTGTGATCCATAGGATCCAGACTTCTAACGTTCGCTGGAATCCAGTAACGGTTGTTCCCTGTGAACGAGTTGCAGTTGAATTAATTTATGAATTATTTCTTTACCGTTATAATACAAAGAGTAACCCATTTGAAGATATTACTAAGGTAATCCCAAGCAAGAAATTTGCAGAGTATCTTCATAAGTATCATCTATGTGGTGGTGAATATTGTATGGGACATACCTTGAAAGATTTTCCAACAATCAACGATCCTTATGTGAAGACGTTTATTGGGCATCGTGTATCAACGGAACAAAATTATGATCGAATGCTGGTAGCATTACTTTATAGCATTTGCAGTGATGATAATAAACCGATCACTACAACGCAGTATAATATAACAGATGTGATAAAACCTACTTTTCAACCAGTTAACGAAGCATATCAATTATCTATTAATCCAGTAGATCCGAAAGTTTACCTGGAGATTCCAACTTCCAATGACATCTGTGGAACTCTTACCCAGTATACGAATACTATTCCGGATACCGTAAAAGCAACGATGAATACCTATAATTCCTATATCACAACCCGGTCGTTGAATCTTGAAAACTGTAAACTGTTAGCACCATACATCAAAAAAATAGTTCAAAGTAGTGAAACGTTTAAAGAAGCTTTATTTAGTATTGATAAGTATATCTTCATTAAACAGGTTGGAATGATAAAACGACTTGATGGATATTCTGTCGCAATGACTCGTACGAAAGACGTTGATCCCTCTGCAATTTTATTTGTTTCTTATATTATGAGCGAACTTTAATCTTGAAAGAAGAAAACCAGGGAAACTTGGTTTTCTTCTTTAACCATATATTATTTTTCTGAAGGGATAAGGTATCATTTTATAAAGGACAAAAAATTATAAAAAAGGAGGTATCAAAATGAATGAAGCTGCCTACATCGAGTTGCCGTACTTAGATCTTACGAGCAACGATCACGATGGTAATACAAAACAATATCGCATCTATAATACGTTAGATTATGCGATTCGTGTAGGGTTGGTCCTACAAAATGATCGAAGTATCCCAGAACTTCTTGTTCCAATTCAATGGTATACCTACCAGGATCTAAAAGTACGAGAAAATGAATTGAATAAGGAGCATTATTTGGATGAAAAGCAATTGAAAGATGCAATTGAGATTGCTAACAAATTGCGTCATTTGCTGGAGGAAAAGCCAAATAAAGAAATTTTAAAAGTTACCAACCACATTGGTGACGCACGTTATTATCGCCCAGATGATGGGTGGAAAGAACTCGCCCCAACGAAACATATAGAAATTGCTCCATACGGAACCTATTCTGCAAAAGATCGATTCCTGGTTCCTATGGATACGTTTTTAGAGTATGAGAAAATGTGTCACCAGTCTCATCGGATTTATGAGTCTTTGGTTTGTACCTATACCAAGTTTCCCTCTTATAAAAATTTACCAGCTGTAAATAGAACGGAATATCAGGTTTACTTACAAAAACTTCATAATCTATATGCAGACGTCAGCACGATGCTTCGAAAATACCCACATTATCTTGGAACGATTGCACTGGATTGGGACGAGTATGAAGATGGTATGTTCATCTTTGGAAACCATGAAAACTGAAGGAGAATGATGCTATGAGAAAATATTTACCTGAATACACAAAGGATTGTGTATTTGAGGAAAACTTGAATCACGCGTTAATGACAAAATCAGCAGACTTGCCTCTTGTAGAGTTTGTGAAAGAATCTTGGAGATCCTTGGAAGTTATTCCAAATATTAAGATTGTAGGTTTTGATTATACCGAAGAAGAATCTGCAATTGAGATCAACAAGCATATCTTTAAGCGTGAAAAGAAGCGTAAGAAAAATGAGCGCTTTGATTATAAATACGTAAATGATGATCGATATGGCAAGCTGACAACCAAGATTGAGATAACGGTAAAAGAGAAAAACCCAGACACGGGAGAAACGTTTGAGCATGTATATCCGTTTACCAAAGCTATGTTAATCCCGTTACAAGATGAAGATGGCTATTTGTATATCAAAGGAAAGAAATACTATCTCATTTACCAGATGGTAGAGAAATCTACCTATACATCTAGTCAGTCTGTTACTTTGAAAAGCTTAATGCCTGTATCGGTGAAACGAACGCCTGTCAACATTTCACCTGTAATGAATCTGGAAGTTCCAGTTGAAATTACAGATGCTCTGGAACCTCTTGTAGAGGAAGATCCAGGCGCAGCGGCAGTGAAGAAAGAGCAGTTAATGGCAGATGTCGAAGGACAGAGTTATCATGTTCCGGTATACTACATCTATGTTTTCAAAAAAGAAATCCCAGTCATTTTATTCTATATGAGTAAAGGATTTGATGTAGCATTAAATGAATTACAGGTTCAAGATACCATTGAGGCAATTGAATCTTATCCGGAAGATCCAGATCCTGATTATCTGTACTTTAAGATTTCCAGTCATTGTTACTTGAAAGTCTTAAAGTTTACGTTTGAAAAGTATCCTTACATACAGTCGGTTGTTGGTGGCATTATGACAGTTGCTACCAACCGTACATCTATTAGTCAATTGGAAGATGGAAAGCAGTGGGTAAAACGTATTTCCAATCCACCAAACTATGACAAAGGAAAAGATACGTTAAAATTCTTTAATCGACTTCTGGATGATACAACCGCTCGTATCTTGTATTTGTATGAATATCACAAGAAAGATATTTATACCGTTCTTCGTTGGATTTGTCAGGAATATACGACACTTCGATTGAAGGACAATCTCTCTTTGGATAATAAGAGATTGCGTTGTAATGAGACGTGCTCTTCTTTATTAACCTTAGAGTTTTCTAAGAGACTGAGTCGATTGATGTCTCTTGGGGATAAAGCAAGTATTGAAAATTTCAAAGAAATGTTTAAGTGGCCTGGAGATATGCTGATTACAAAATTATTCCAGTCCGGACTTCTGAGTTTCGATGATTCCGTAAATGATTTAAATTTCTTTAAGAAGTTTAAGTTTACCACCAAAGGACGACCGTGTTGTCCCAAAATCGCGTGAGCGATTGGAAAAACCTCTCTAATTGCGGGAACGTCTCGTTAAATTTGAACTACCAACCAAGGATGGTGACAGACTTGGGGCAAAGGGTAATTCCGGAGATATGGTAATCAAGGTTCAAATTTGAGATAATCGGCGCAGCGAAGTATCTTAGTAGGATAAGATATGGGCTCAACGACTAGAGAAAGCTAGAGATCTATGCAGGTAGAAATACCGAAATGGAAAACCAGGTAGATTGAAAATAAGGTAAGTTGAAATACTTACACGAAGCAAGTATCGTAGGACTTAAATAAGTTCGAAATGGGAGGCTCTCGGGGAACCGAGATGATGATATAGTCTAGTATCCTGTGGTGAAACACAGGGACGTTTCAAGAAAACTGCATAAGAATGGCGATCACATCAATGATCTTATGTGAATACATCGCACAATCATTAGGTAATAAGAATGGAAACAACGTTGGCGTACGCTATCGTTCCATCCATCCATCATTTATTGGAAACATCGATATTTTAGTGTGTTAACTTACGGCACCAAAATCACGCGAGTGATTGGACAAACTCTTCTAAAACGGGGACGAACTTGAAAGAGTCAATCCGTTACGAAGCATATTTATGTGTGTTCAACGACTAGGGAAAGCTAGACAACCATGTAGATAGAAATATCAAAATGAATTTATTTCAGGTGGTTTGAAAATAAGGTACTATCTAGTACACGAAGCGAGTAGGTCCTTTAAGGACGAAAGGTAGAACTTAAGTAAGTTCGAAATGGAGAGCTCTGTTATCATTTGGTCATAGAATATAACAGATGGTGAGATAGTCTAGTATCCTATGGTGACATAGGGACGTTTCAAGAAAACTGTATAGAGAAAGAGATAATATCAACGACTCTATATGAATATAACGGGTAACTCAGATCCGGGACGTAATGGATTACTTTCTCCATGGGGTAAAATCAAAGGATTGTACTTTGATGATTCTATGGAGACTGGTAATTTCTTCTGGAATTTACAGCATGATTTACAGGAGTACTATGCATCAAAAGGCAAAATTTATATTATGATGCAGTTTGAGAAAGAAGAGGATTATTACAATGCTCTTTATCAGCTTCAGCAGGCAAATGAATTGGTTCATTGTTATGGTACTTCCAAAGAAGGACAACTTGGACTGGTTGTTGATACTATGGATTATTACAACGACGATGATAATGGGGAAGCCGAAGAAGCAAGAAAGAAATCAAGAAAGGCGGCCAAAGAAGCTGCTAAAGCAAGACAAGCAGAGTAATCTGCTTGTCTTTTTCAAAGGAGAAAGGAAATGATTGGGAAATATTTAAACAAACGAGCACTTCGAAAATATATTGATGCACATGTGTTGTATCGAGATGATTATCCATGTCGAATGTCAGATGCCGATTTTGAAGATGAGTTATATCATGAGAAATCAGATTATAAAACAGCGAGATCAATGAATGAGTTTATACTCTTCAATCGGTTGGATAATTACAAAGTAACTACTCATGAAGAATACTATGCATTGTGTTTTCAGAGACGCTGGAATGGTATGGGAATTTATACGGGTTCTCGTACCATGGTGTTGGAGTCGTGTAAACCAGTACTTATGAATATTTTTGAGGAAGCTTTTGAAAAGGGAATTTATATGACCTGGTATGAAAGTGCTCCTATGAGTGGAAATGAAAAATTTCCAGTAAGGGCATTTGCAACTGTGTATTTAACACCGTTTTTAAAAGAAAGGGGAATACTGTTATGAGCGAAGGTACTGATTATAGCAAATTACTATTTCACAATACCTACTTTAATTATCGTGTAGAGTGTGAAGATAACAAAACCAGTTTAGGTATCAATTATATTAAAGAACTGGAGAATCAGGCAAAGCAGCTGATCCAGATTATTCAAAGGGTAGAACTGCAAGAAGTTTATCAAATTACACATATTTGTCAGTCTGCAATCACTGGAATGGAATATCTTGGAATGGTACAATATACGTATTATGGAGTACCAACTTCTCTTGATATTCTTCGTGAGAAAGGAATTCTCTATATGCAGTTTCGTTGGAAACCGTTTGAAGGAATTTATATTACGGAAACCGGTTTCTTGAATATTGGAAGACCATACATTCGGAGTAGCGAAGTAACTAGTACAAATGCACTAATGGATCAAAATCGAAACTGGAAAAACCTTCGGGCTCTGCAAGCATTAGAGTTTACTTCTTATGAGAATGAAGGATTTCATCATGTAACTGGTGTTCATGTGAATAAAGAGGAACGTGATTTAGCAGCTACGATTATGGGAAATTTCTACATACCAGAATTAGAAAATGAACTTTTAGAGGTGTTTGAAAGAAATTATAACGAAACGGTGTTACGTTGTTTGACATATCGGTCCGATGAACTGATACATAGAATCCGAGAAGATTTCCAGACGTTGATAACCGATTTGGAAGACAATCGGATTCCGGAAGATATGATTCGACTCGTAATGAGTTTTGTAAGTACGGAAATACAGAATAAGTCATATGAACGAAACACGTCTAAAGATATAGACGATGAAGAGGAGGAAGAATAATGATGGAAAGTTATTATAAGATAAGCGGGGATGAGACTCTGTATTGCACCAATGGAAATCCTGCAAAGGAATCCAATATGGGACCTGTGATACAAAAAGCAGAAGAAGCATTGGTGACTGCAACGATCTACTGGGGTGTTAAATATAAAGAAGAGCTGATCGAAACGATGTTACAATATGGGGTTTCAGCAATTGCTAGAAACAAATACCAATACATTTATCCATATTATGCCGATTCCGATGAATTTGTATTTATCGTGATTCAGTTTAATCTGATTCCCTGTAAAGAAATTCGAATCGTAGATAAGGGTATCACGATAGTTTATCCACAGATATATGAAGCCGTGTCTGGTACAGACACATATGGACCACTATGTGTAAATGGAATGAAGATTCCATTTACTATAAAAAATACTACTGAATTTGTACGCTTACCTCAAACCGACAAGAATGGTTGTATATCTCTCACTACAGAGGACTATTTTGCAGGATATCAGCAATTCTTATTCGAGCATTCAGAAGCTGCAATTAAAAACGCTTTAAACGAGTATCGGGATTTACAAAAAGATATGGATCTTGATGGTTGCTTGACATCTGTATATGATGCAATGAATAATTTGGAGATGAAACTTTTAGAAAAGAAGATGTCAGATGAACAGATTGCTCAGACATGGAGTGAAATTGTTAAAAATATTCAAAAAACGTATTGTCGGGGTCCATTGATTTTAGATGTTGCAAACGCAGCAGATCTGGATCAAAACTCCGAACTTATGGTAGATAAAACCGCCGTCAAGAATATCAAAATTCCAAACGAAACATCTAGTGGGAAAGAAGAAAAATCAGGGAAAATAACAATTGACGAACTTTTAAAACGCTTTACTAAAAACATGGATTTTCCAAAAGAACTATTGGGAATTGATGTTGGAAATGGTTCTGATAAAGAAACCGTTCGAATTCTACCAGTATCTATAGAACGGACAGAAGTTCCAGAAAGTTGGGAAGCGTCAAGTAAGAGTATTCAGGAACATAACCGAAAACAAGATTCGGATAAACAAGAGAAACAAGAAACACCATCTCGGGAAATAAAGATCGAGTCTTCCCCATTTTTAAATTTGCTCATGGAGGTTTTATCCAGTCATCAAAATGATGTGGATGACTAAATCCTAATTGGTATCTTACCGGAAAGGATATATTATCTCTCCGGTAAGATACTAATATTTCATTCACAAAGATATTAAAGGTGGTGATCTTTATGTATAAGGCAACCGTAGAGTTGGTCCGTATTCATCACTCACTATCGATCAAAATGGGGATCGTGTTAGAAGAAAATAGTTATGAAAAGCTTCAAAATAAAAATATGAAATGGGGCGCGGATGAAATAGTGCGAAAGTTTTCCTATCATGGAAATCAATATATTCGCATGAATCCACGCCCCTTTTTGACGCTTGACATCGCAAATCGAAAGGAAAGGAGAAAAAGTGATGTTTATGATGCCAATTATCAGATGTCCATGAATCAAAAAGGACTCTTTTTATTAAAGAAAAATTTGCGGGCATTACTATTAGAATTTCAAAGCGAGAAAAAGTTGTTTTATCAATATGAAAATGGGGAACTCGTTGTTGACCGTGTGCTCGCACAGAATCATGAGAAGATTATTCCAATTGGGAATGACAAGATTATTATTCTTCATCCTTGTGTGGTACAAGATGAAGAAAATCGTATGCAGTTTTATGAAGGCTGTTATATGGCATTTAATCGTCCAGAATATTTTACGTATCTTACCTATGAAGAGATGGAATTTTTCTTGGATACCTTACAGCATATCAATCTAATTGATTTAGCATTTCATCTTATGGAAACCGAGAGTTTCTATTCGACATTTAAAGAATCTGGACGAGGAGAAGAGATTAGTTTTGGAACTCCAATTCAACAACCAGCTGATGTATCACCAGATAGTGGGACAAAACCGGTAACTGGAAATCAGGAGATTCCAAATATTTAACACAAAGGAGAGTTACTTACTATGAATGATAGTTATGAATTCAGACCGGATACTTGTGATGCGGTACCAGATGATTCTGAAAAACGAGATCAGAAATTTAAATCATTACCAGTGTCACTTGGAAACATTCCACACTTTTTGTGGAATTCATTGTTACAGCATTATTATACCGAATTAAATTATAGCTGTTTTGCTACATTGACAAATTTTTATCGAAACTCTGAGCAAGCAGTTTATGATTTAATGTTTGGAAAGTTAATTGAAGAGTGTTATCCAGAATCCGTCTATCAATTCCATGGAATTGATAGTGATGTTTCGAATATTACCTATTATAATATCAGCGGTACTACTTTCTGTGTGCCTGTAAAATATATAAAGGGGTTATTCGCTTGTATTGAAGTAGAAGATACACTGGATTCAAATTCCATGAAACGGCATTATCGTGTCGTATTTGTTGGACGCAAACATGATGTGTTTGCTAGAAAGTTTAACGATAAGATTTGTGAATTAAGTAGAAAGTCCATTTATAGTTGTGGATTTCGTCCAAGTAAGTATGTGTACTATATGAATACCGTAGGAGGAAATGGTGCAAATGATGGGACTCGTGTGATGACAGGGCGGAAAATATCCAGTGTCTTTTTAAAGAAACGAATAGCAAATGATATTTTAGAAACTTTGCAAAAATTTAGAGATCCCGCTACAAAAGAATTTTATCAATCCATCGGGGAAGCGTATCATTATAATATGCTATTACATGGAAAACCCGGGACTGGTAAAAATTCATTGGTAGCAGCGCTTGCAACAGAATTAGAGATTGGAGTGGTTCGCGTTGATCCAAGCTTCTTTACTACATATACAGAACGAGGGCTACCCCTCCTAGATATTTCCAGAAATGGGTTAGGCGGTCGTATTTTTCTGATTGATGAAATCGATATGTATACATATAACCGAGACAAACGAGAAGGGAAGAAAGATGAACGTATTATTCTTCCAATGATTTTAGATTTCTTGGATAATATAGGTGACGGCAGCATTGTCATCATGACAACGAATCACTTAGAACACTTAGACCCAGCACTTATTCGTAGCGGAAGAGTAAACCGTGAAGTTCAGTTTGAGTATTGGGAAAGACCCGTGTTTTTACAGGCGTTAAAATCATTTAACATTAGTGAAGAAGAATTTCATACGTTCGCAAGCGACCGAAACATCCGTTATACGAGTGAGGATATTTTAGAAACGGGATCTATCACAACGTATATTCCGGCAACGGTTATAGATATTTGTAGGCAATTCAACCTAAATCGATTTTGGTCTACACCTGAATCAAAGAGGGTTTGAGTTAATATATTATTTATGTGAAAGAGAGGATAACGAAATGAAGTACACATTTGGAGAAATATTAAAAGACCTGAATTTGCGATTGGATTCCATTCGTACACTCAGTGTTGTAGGAGTTGTGGATTTTGATAAACCTGCAGAGATGTTAGCATTAGGAGAAGATTACTATCAGAATGAGAAAGGGTATGTAGATCTTAGTACCAATGCTGTTTGGATTTATTCGGAAAATCCGGTTTTGAGAACTCAAGGGGTGCATTATCCTTACTTTTGGTTTGATGAAACCAGAATACAGGTATCAACAATTGATCGAGAAATGCTTGACCGCTGTAGTGTGGATCAAATTCGAAATATGAATTTGAGAGCCATGATACAACTGGTGAGCGATAATCAAGATCCTGCTAACGATCGAATTCGAGAATTACTTTCCGCAGGCTCATCTATGGTTTTACCAATCATCAAAGTGAAAGATGATGCTTTGAAGAAAATGGTAAAAGCAGAACTTCGCGAAATCATGATGAGTGTTTCGAATTTACCAATTGTAGATACCCAGCATCAAGTTGCGAATATGCGATCGGCTCTTCTTAATGATACCAAGATGAGCGTTCCATATTTTCATAAATGGAGAGAATTGATGGATCGAGATGCATACATCATTACGGCTAACAAAACTCCAGATGCAAGCGGTTCCTATCATGCCTTAATCTATACCGATTCCAGAGATATGATTGGGCATATGTCCGATGATATTTATACGGAATTTCGAGGTTTGATACCAGGATGTGTAGATGATGAGCGTGTAAAAGCACTTGCTCTCATCTCCCCAGAAGAAGATGATGACTCTAAATCAGTCGAGATTTTATCTGTTTCGGAAGATGATCCCGATAATTTAGCTGAGGAATTTAATTCTTCTGAGAAATAGGATTTTACAAAGGAGGAAAAAAGATGGGACTTCTTGATAAGTACATCAAACCATCTATTGTGGATGGTGGTCCAAAGAACATGGCACGGATTTGTATTGATGATCCTGCATACAAACAAACAGTCGAAGAACTTGTTCAGTTTGTAGGAGCGTCAAAATGGAAAAGTCAACTTACGGGCTTTCAAATCGGATTTGTATCTAGGAGTAAGAAATTCATGGAGTTGGTTTCCAGAAATGGAAACCAGCTTGACATCATACATCGAGGAACGCAGTTGTCTCCACAATCTCGTATGATGGAAACTTACTATAGTATGCTGATTCCAAAGAATCGCAAACTATTTCGTTTACAGATGTCAATCCGTATTAAAGTAATGAGTGAAGGGGATCCAATTTCTAAGATCTATGATACTCAATTGCAAGATATTTGCAATCTGGTAACTCTTGCATATTTAAAACGAGAATATCCAGATATGCATATATTATTTAATAGAGAAATAAAAGTCCCATCCATTTCCAGTATCGAGGAAGCAATTCAGGAGCAGATTCATTTTGATTTAACTGCGCCTTCGACATATCGATTGCGTGGACTAGAGTTAGTACTGGATTCCGAAAATGAATGGGATTCTAATGTCACAGATCAGCATAAGATGCTGGGTGATACCTTAGGATTTCCTAAAAAAGTTATGATAGCATAACGCTTTCATATAAATAAAAATAACAAAGGAGGTATACTATTATGAATAGTATCGAAGCAACAACAATTGTCAATGATTTGGCAACCAAGAAAAACAAAATCCTGTCTGAGGCTGCGAAAACAATTGCTGACTATGTGCAGACTACACTTGAAGCTTCATTAGATCTGCATACACAGGTAATGAAAATGTGTAAAGATTTTTCTACAGAGGATACTGTAAAAATCCTCGCAATGGCTTTAGAATATATTGCGAAGAGATCAGCAAGTACCAAACCTGGAAAATCTGGAAGTTTTAAAGGCGGTGGAAAAACTTCTGGAAAAACTTCGAAGAACCCCGTTTACGGATCTATGGGTTCTGTGTATGGATCTTTCCGTGGAGGGGACTATTAAATAACAAAATCAGGATACAGGTGCTAAATTAGCACCTGTATTTTTTGAGAAAGGATGAACCAAATGGAAAAACACGAGATATTAGTCTATATGACTCATATTGAAGTTACAAATTATCGATTTGGTGATTGGCCAGAAGTTGAACTTATGATGTCGAAAAAAGACAAAAGTCGACATTGTTTACTCCCGATCGGTTACTATATCGATGAAGGATACAATAAGTTATATTTACCAAGAGGATTCGATATTGCAATCTTAGAGCGACATGCAAAATCACAAGCTATTCTTATGAAATGCCGTCAGCCGGTGTCAAAATTAGAGAATGTAGCAATGACAGTAGATCCTAGAAATGGAATGCAAGAAGATGCGATCGCATTTCTAACAGCTACTGGGTTGTATGAGAATCCACAGGGATGCCCACCACAACTTGGTTTAAATATGCCAACTGGAACTGGGAAAACCTATTGCTCCATCAACTCCATGGTTACAAAAAAATTGAGATCCATTATTATATGCCATTCGAAAAAGATTTTAAACCAATGGATGACTGGGATTGATAAATTTACGGACATTGATATGGATCGCGTGTTGTTTATTACAGGATCAAGAATGATTGAAGCATTAATGGATGGACGCTTAGACCCAGTGGCTTATGATTTCTTTATCACTACACACCAGACTTTGGCGTCGTTTGCATCTATTGAGGGATGGGTGACGTTAACAAAGTTTTTCGAGAAACTTCGAGTTTCTTTAAAAATTTTAGATGAAACACATCTTTATTTTGAAAATGCGTTAAAATTAGATTTCTTTTCGGATGTTCCTCTTACCTGGTATTTAACAGCAACCTACGGTCGTTCTGATATTCAGCAAAACATTATTTACAAAAAAGCGTACTCTACCGTTTATCGATTTGGAAATAAGATTGAACGGTATCGACATACAATCTCTTTTATCGTTTTCATTGACTCTCATCCAGAGAATAAGGACAAACGATTTGTACAATACTCCAATTCTTATGGATATTCCGCCGTAAATTACATGACGTATGAATTTTTACAAGACAAAGATGTTATGCTAAATACAGTCCATCGAATTTTAAAACAATGCAAAGACGTGGAAGGAATTCGTTTGGTGTTATCTGGACTTCAAAAGACTACGGAATTGATCGCGGATGAAGTAGGAAGTTGGTACCCTAAGTGGGACACGATTGTAGTACACTCGAAACACAATGCATCCCATGAAGAAATGGAAGATTCCGATTGTATATCTTGTACGTATAAAATGATGGGTACTGGAGCTGATATTAAAGGAGTACGAGTTCTTATTGTGACAGAACCCATCGGATCAGCCATTAACATGGAACAGGTTATGGGTCGTCTTCGTCCATATATCGATGAAGAAGGAAAAGAACGGGAAACGCTCTTCTATTATATCGTCGATACTGGATTTCGTAAGTGTGTTCAAATGTATGAACGAATCGAACCTGTTATACGAAGACTTTCGAAACAGGTATATACGTATGATTTACGATAAAAGGTTATTCTAACGAAAACCATTTATCAAGGGGAGTATAAATAATAAAAAGAACCGACGCTGTTTTCCCGCAGTAGTCGGTTCTTTTTTTATTACCGCTATAACAAAATAACAAAGAATGTGAAGTATTTCCTTTGTTATTTTTTAATTTTAACAAATATGTATCTTCTTTCGTACATTTTGGAATTACATGTTGGACATATTAGCTAACAAATAGAGCTTCATCTTTTGTTACCACATACAAATACTTCATCACATTCATAAATTAAATATATCTGAATGGAATCGAGAATTTCCATTCAGATATATATTATTTTCTTGTAAAGAAAACCATGATCAAAAGGAGGATAAAAACATGGGTAATTTAGACAATTTTCAGTTTTCTGTACAGATGGAAAACACTGTAAAAAAAGTGACAGATTTATTATTGATGGATGATCGACTTGTAAAATCCGACAAAGTAAATCCAAAATGGTTTGGAGTGGATGGGTTAAAGGATACTCAAGAAACCAAAGATCTCAAGGATTTGTACTATCATGCGTCTGATTTGATCGATCGTTGTTTTTATAATGCATTTAACGAGGGGCAACTGGATTCCGACCGAGAAGTCGTGGAATGTGCTTTATTAAACGTAATGCGTGAAGTGGAACGTATTATGACAGGATGCGCCGATACGACAGTCAAATACAAATGGAAGTTAAAGGTGATGGTTATGACCTTACTTCGGTACCGAGATTTGCTGATTCGATATGAAACGAGATCGGTTATCCTAAACCAATCTCCGAATTATTGGAGACAGTACGGATTTAGTAAGAGTTCTGTTGAAGAAGCGCTTTTGTATTACAAAGGAACGGAACGCCGAATGAAACGTCATATGGAGATTCATTTCGTATATCGCTATAATTTTCAGGCAGCTCCAATCAAAGTTCCGATTCCATTTGAGAAGCATTTCTATATGGATCTTCCATATTATCCCGCTACGTATGCAGATGAAAATTACCAGGACCTTAAGGATCTTCCACGAGACCCGTATCAGTATTTTATCTTTGGAGACTATGATGCAGAAAATAATGCAGTTATTTATGACTATCGTGACATTAAGAAATTGGGAAATTTTTCTAGGATCCCGACGGATAGTCCGAAAAAACTGGTTATGATTCCACTTGATACCAATGGTAAGATGATCCATCATCTAGTTCACGCTTATGTAGTAGAACCAAACGTAAATTACACCTCAGTTGATATTCAAACAGAGAAAAATCCGAATGATGGCCTAATTCACACCAATGTTAATTTTACCGGTATGATGCACACATTATATCTCTATACAATCGATCCAGAAGAAATGGAGATTGAACTTCCTGCGGTTCATCAGCTGTTACAGGAAAGACCCGAATTAGAGGAAACTCGCAAGGAGTGTTCTGTGTACATTTTGGAACGTTGCTTGGGAGAGGATAGTATTATTCCATTGCCATATCGTATGAGTGACGATGATAGTGTTGATCTTTTAACAGAGAAAGATTATAATATCGACTGGGATAAATATGGATTGGATGTAGAAAATTTTGATCTGGAACGGGTAACTGCTGATATTCCATATACGGTCGGCGATCCTACTATCGACAATGGATTTACAAAAGCAATGAACTTGTCGATAAGCCCAGAAGTTCAGTAAGGTTAAGGGAGGATGTATTTCCTCCCTTATTTTTTTATTTTTTTGGATACAAAAAAGTAGAGGTGGGAATAAAAAAAATATGGGGAACCATCGTGCTCCCCATATTGAGATTAATAGGACAACCAAGCATCGGATGAATGAGATTCCAGATATTCGTCTGCTAAACGAATTGTTTCATTTATCCCTTGTTGCTTGCAAGAATGAGAAAGCCGTTGCGCGACTTTCATACATTCGTATGGATTCTTATTCATGAGATATTTACGAATCCCATTCATAAGAACTTTATGTGAAACACTCATATTCTCACCTCCTTTCTTATAAATCCAAGAAAATGATATATCAATAGACAAAATACAATTTACTAGAGGTGAGAATAAAAAAATAAGGGGAGTACATTGACTCCCCATACTTCTCAGTACGTGAAAAATGCCTCTCCATCATAGAGAGTATCATCCACATACTGATTGTAAGCAGATCTGCCATTAGACAAAGCTGCTAATGAATCCCGAATGATTTCATTGGCTTGTCTTTCGGCTTCTCTACTTACAAATGGAAACATCGGAATGGGACTCCGGTTTCCAATTCGTCGTAAAGTGGCTGAATCAGACATATTCTCACCTCCTTTCATTTGTGACATCAAATAAATACTATATCATTAGGAGATACTCTCATACGGGGTATCTCCTAATTATTTTCCTTCACAATATTATAAACCTAGAAAGGAGGTTGTATTATGGCAAAATTAACAGCTGAAAATGTACTGAAGGTTGCACTTTCTTGGGATAATTATTATGAGAAGGCTTCTGGTGGTACAGATGTACAGTTAAAGAACAAAACCTGGAACGCAGGATACAACAACTATACTTGGTTCTGGGTAGCCTTAAACCGTCTCGGATACGGTAATTATCAGGCACAGCCATGGTGTGACGGCTTTGTAGACTACTGCTTCGTAGAGTGTGCAGGTGGAGATGCTGCTGCATATAAACGTGCGGCAAAAGCGCTTGGTGGTATGAGCGCATATACCCCAAGTTCTGCAAACATGTATAAGAAGCTTGGTAGTGGACATTGGATTGAACCAAACGGAACACCACTTCCAGGAGATCAGATTTTCTTCAAGAACTCTTCTGGAATTTGCCACACAGGACTTGTCTTACGAGTAACTTCTTCCACTGTTTATACAATTGAAGGAAACACATCCTCTGCATCTGGTGTGATTGCCAATGGCGGATGTACTCGTCAGAAATCTTATTCCAGAAGCTATTATAATATCGCAGGCTATGGTAGACCACTTTGGGAAGATGGAAGTTCCACAAATGTTCCAGCAAATACAGGAACTGTCGTTCTTCGTAGAGGAGATAGTGGAGCCGAAGTTAAGAAAATGCAGGAGCTTCTTCTCACTCGTGGTTACAACTTAGGTGATTATGGAGCAGATGGAGATTTTGGAAGTTCTACTTATGAAGCTTTGAAGCAGTTCCAGGCAAACCATAACATTACTGCAGATGGAGAGTATGGTCCAGTATCCAGAGCAATACTGGAGAAACCATTTAATCGTGGTTATTTACAGAATGGTGATAGTGGTGAAGAAGTTCGTGCGATGCAGTTACTGCTTTTAAAGGCAGGATATAGTGTAGGCGCAGCTGGAGCGGACGGTGACTTTGGATCTGGTACGGAAGCAGCAGTAAAAGCATTCCAGAAAAAAGCTGGATTAAATATAACTGGTAAATATGACAGTACCACAAAAACAAAACTGAAAGCTGCTGCAGAAGCAACCGAAAAGGCAAATGATGCAAACAAACCAGCAACCGAAACCACTACATCCAACTATAAGTATGGTGTAAAGGGAAGTAAGGTTGTTAAGGCATATCAGAGGATGCTCAAGAATACTTGGAAGTATGAAAAAGTAACCGTTACTGGAGACTTTGATCAGGCACTTTTGGAAGCTGTCGTAGATTTCCAGACCTATCATGGATTGGAAGCGAACGGTCAGTTAAATGCCGCAACACGTAAGAAAATCAAGAAGGAAGACTATCACGAGATTCCAGACAACTGGGTTGCAAAATACCAGTATCAGCTGAATGTATCCAATAATAAAAAATTGGATGTAAATGGCAAATGGAACAACGCTACTGAAAAAGCGTATGTAAAACTGAAACCTGGTAAATCTGGTTCCCTGGTAAGACTTTTACAGGAAATTCTTGTAACGAAGTTCAAACGTACTATTAGCATTACGGGTTCTTATGACAAGGATACGGTAACTGCGGTTGCTTTTGTACAGTCTTACTATGGAATCAAGGGCAAAGGCGAGTGTGGAACAAAGACTTGGAAAGCACTTATCTGTAACGACTATCCGAAGAAATAAGAAAATGGGAAGTGAACCGAGTAGGTTTACTTCCCTCTTTATACCTATATATTATTTCTTTGATCACATGAATACGAAAAGGAGGAATAATGTAGTGATTGAAAAATACAAGAAGGTTGAGACGACCGTCGACCAATCAATCGGTAACTTAGTTACCACGACAGAAGAACTTCTCATATCAATGATGGATATGTACTTAACTATTGATGACCCGGAAGGATTTACCATCACGATGCTTTCTAAATATGAAAGCTCAAATCTTTCATTTAATGAGAAGGTAGTAAAAAGTTTAGAGGAGTATGGTGATGAAATTCGAAAAAGTATATGTAGTAGAGTTAACAATTTGTACCCACCTGTACGAAATGCCATCGCAGATCTTTGGATCACCTATAAGGATGCCTGTGAAAAGGATTCTGAATTGGAGGAATGCCTGGAATCATCAGATCACATCTTCAAACTTCATGCCCGACTCCAAGGTATGAAGTGTTATCTACTAACACTTTGTGACGATACTGTTGAATTTATAAAAATGGCATTAAAAGAAGAGGAGGTACGAAGATGATATTATTCCAGAAGATACCGACAAAAACACTACAAAAAATTGTCAATCGGGAGATTCGAAAAGTAAGACGTACGGTTGACAGACAGCTTCTGGAGTTTCAGTTTTGTTTAGACAATGGAACTTCGAATGATATTGTAAAGGAGGCAAAGCATTTAGAGAGCTTTCTTTGTGCGAAACTGGATCCATGGAAAGAAAAAATCGAGAATGCAATTCAAGGTTGCAAAGATCTTCAAGAGGCGTTCGTTGAACAAATGTATGCTGACCCTTTACTAGAAGATACCATGGAGGCTCAATATGATCGTTTAAGTAAAGAAATTGTAGAGCTGTATAAGTTGGAAGCATTGAGGTATAGTGCAGAGCAATATGTGATTTGTTGTTGTAAATGGTTTCAATAATTTATCTTAGAGGAGGGGGTGTTATACAATGAAAATACCATGTGAAGATTCATTAAGTAAAGAAAGTAGGAGAATTATTGCCAGATATGAGAAGAGTGTGATTCGAACTATAACTTCAGTAGATGAGTTAATTGCTGATGTTAATGTTAGAATGAAGACGATTCGCACATATGGAAACACTTCTTACGCTTTATGTAGTGAAGAAAAACGTGATGAAGCGTATGTTTATGTACGACATGTACGAGATGATGTTGGTATTGCATTTGATCGAAAGATCGAACAGATCCAGCAATACATCAAAGAAATTGAAGATGGTATTGAGGCGCTACAGACCTTAAACCGTATCGAATCATTAATTACGGATTTAGAAAAAACTGTAATCATTGAATCTTTGGTACGTTGCATTAATTATTTAAGAGCATCACAGTCCATGATAGATGGTTCCAGAGTCATGCTCTTTAATTATACTGAGACGATTCTTCAGAGTATCGGAAAAGGATCAACCTATCTCACATATAGATATGACACTCCTACTAAAAAAATGTATACCTTGATTGGTCATCAAGCAGAAATCTCAATTGAGAAACTTCCAGATCAAGAGGAAGAGTCTGAAAATATTGCTGAGACATTAGCTGTTGATGACTCGGATTCGGAAGAAACCGAAGAGTAAAATTCGTTAATTTGGTATGATCCTAAAAACAAAAAGACAACAGATAGCAGAATTGTCTGTTGTCTTTTTTTTTGATATGATAAATGGAGATATATTATCTTCATGGTAGAAAAATAACAAAGGAGGTTTTATAATGAACCAGAAAGAAGTAAGAAAATTACACGATGGGAGACAATTTCTTTGTATGACAATGAAAAGTCTCATTTTTGAAACTCGAAAATCGTTAAACCGATTACGTGAGCAGCTGCGTGGAGAAAATGATGAAGCAGTATTTACGCAGATCGAGGCATTGAGAAATTCCTATGATAAGGATGTAGAAGAAATTAACCGTGTCCTAGATGGTGTTAAACCAGAATTTAAAACGGAAGTAATGTTTTTCCGAACAGTAGCACTCCGACTGGCAGAAGACATTCGTGGAACTTTAATGATGCAGTATCTAGTCCCAGATCCAGCTGGAATGTATAGTTCTTCCTGGTACACAGGAATTCAGATGGTGACCGATGATGATCCAGATACCGCTAGATTTAAAGATGCTGCAAAAGATTTTGGACGAGCTGCAACGGAATTTGCATATGCAACTGTTGGATGCGGTCTTACAGGAGGATACCCGGAACGTGCATTTTATGGGAACGAGTATGTGTTGAATATGCTGAAAAATCTCTCTGATGCAGTAGATACAAAGTTTGATGAATTACAAGCTGCTGATCAGGGAATGGGAGAACGAGCTTCTGATGCAATTTATGAAAAGTGGGGAGACATCTTAAACGAAGCAGACATCAACCTTTATAAATTAGAGGTTGGCTTCGCGGAAGGAAAACTTAGAATTTTCAAAGCAGCAGAATCTAAGAACACAAATGTTGAAAAGGGGAAGGAAGTTCGTCATGTTTAAGTTTAAAAAGATTAATCAATTTAAACACGAAATGGATTACCGTTCTTCATTTCAGTGTATGTTGGCTGAGTTGGAGGACCTGGTAGAAAATACGGAATGTGATGTTGTAGATTTATGGAAAGAATTTCAAGAAAAAATTGATGATCCAAATTTAATCTATGATGATGCTGAATATCAGCACAATTTAATTCAATATTATAGCAGTGCAAAAGAAAGTCTTTTAAAAGATGCTGAGAAAGCAAATAAGCAACTGGAGAAAATACGGATCGATTGTACATCCGAGACTGTATCTGATACTTTCTATGAGAGCATGCTCAGAGACACTGAACTACTATATGACCAGATTATGGTGTATCGGATTCAGATTGAGTTATTGTATGCGAAATACAAAGGCTCAACACAAGTTAATTTGGATATTGACTTACATACCCACAAAGTGTTAATAAGCACACTGAAATGACAAAGGAGGAAACAAAAATGGGTTTACTGAAAAAACTATTAGGTATCAAAACAACAGATCTTTCTTCTATTAAAACCAATATTACAGATCATCTGGAAACAACGAAAGAGTTAATCTTTAATCATGAAGATCTCATGGATGATATTATTAGAGTTGTAGATTCTGGAGCACTTGTGTATATGAATGGTGATATGAGTGACGAGGAGGCTAGGATATTTTTACAAGAAGAAGATGCAGATATGAAAGAAACGGTTCATTTATTAGAGGATCTACTAAGTGAATTAAAAGATTTTACAAAAACTATACAAGAGGCATCCGATGAACTCATTTTAAAAGAAGAACTGAAAGCGTGTCAAAAGATGCTTCGACACGGATATCGTACGATTCGTACCATGCAGATTGATTATAATATCGTCAGTGGTAAATTTACAAATAAGCCGTATTATTTAGTAGAATTTGAATCTGATGAGATTGGAAGAATTGTAGACGAAAACTGGTTCGGTGAGCATATCCATCTTTCTGGAGAAGAACAGGAGGTAGGAAAAGATCAGGAGGAGGTCGACGATGATGAATGAATCATTGACAATGACAGAGAATGAACGGACATTAATGTTTCAGCATTATGAAGTATTTGATCGCTATACCGTTTGCGCAAACGAGTTAATTCAGAAAATGAGATCTACTGCAGTATTGTATCGATCAACGCAAACAGGAAAGCGTGATCACGTTGCCGAAGATCAGTTTTCCATTTATGAAGAAGATCTGGAACGATTGACAAAAGAAACATTCGATTATTTCAATATGGTATGCCGGATGATGGATAGCATGATGAGTATGGCGATCTATGGAATCCCGTCTCCAAACAACGAAGTTGCAGTAAAACCTGTGAGTAGAGAATATCGAATGAAACTACGTAGACTGAGTGATATAACCCTCAAAGGTTATCATCATTTTGTAAACCTGGAAGTGGAAACCATCCGATCTGCTTTAATTGACATAACCGATAATGGAACGATTGAAGTAAAGTTTGAGCCACATGCTCTTATTTGTAGTACAATTCATTCTTCAAATGGTCGTAATATTTATGGAGGATTACTATGAGCTACATGCAACAATATCAAATTGAAATGCGTTCTCGAATCATACAAGAAGTACACAGACTTTTGGATCATCTTCCGGATGATCCAAAATCAACCTCATTAAAAGTATTTCCAGAATATGCATCTAAGGTTATTCGAGATGCAGAAATGCACTCAATTCGACTTTTAGTCGATCCGATGGATGGTGCAACTTTATTGGAACGCTGGGAGGGATTTTACACCATTTTTCGAGACAGCTGTGAACAATTACATGCTGGACCAGAAGTTTTACATCGAGGCATGGATTTATATGCAGATGTAAGAGAATATATTCGATATAATATTTACTTTTAAAGGAGAAATTAGCATGAATAGTATACCAACATTAGAAGAAGCATGGGAAAATATTTTAAATGATAACGATGCTACGGAAACAGTGATCATTGATGTAATTGAATTAAATTTCAATAAAGCCATACTCTCCAGTATAGAACCACAGGAAGTAGCTACGATGCTGGTAGGAAAGTTATCAATGGAATACAGTGAATGCCAGGAATCTGCGAGAGAATTTCTGTCAGAATATGTACCCGAATTAGAGAATATGAAAAAAGAGATCGATAACGGTTTTATGGATAGAATTGACGATCTCCTAATGCGTGTAGAAAATGACATGGTGTGTTTGATCGCGTCTACAACTTTGAAGTTGTCTACGATTTCTACAGAGATGCAAGCAAAGACATCCATTTTGATTCGAAAACCAGAAGCATATTCTTTTGTAGCAAATACATACGAATATGTTACGAATCACTTCCTGGAATTTAAAAAAGAAATGCAGGATATGCTGGTATCTTTAGGATCCGACATCACGGATGAAAGTTTCAATTCCAAGATCTACGCAATGATTCAAGAAGGAATGCAAAATGAAAATAAGGAGAACAAATAAATGGGAGCGACGAATTTTACGTTTGAAGATATTTTTGGATCGAAGGGGAAACCGCTTGATGATATGACCCAGGAAAATCAACCATCCATAAATAAAAAATCCAGTGAGAATAATAAGCGATTGCAGGAAGACAGTCGGAATATTATTCAACTTATCAATTCCGATGTGCATTCAAATTATACAATCGAGCTGGAACGATCCAAACTTTCCCGACTGATGTCATCTAGTATAGAAGCAGTAGAAAGTATGACAGATTCTTTATGTAATGCAATCTTACAGCTTGATTCCTCGAAAGAGACATCGATAAATTTTATCAATCAAATTATCATGGTAACGGATAATTATGAAAAACAGTATGTTGATCTCCTCGCACGTATTGGACTTGAACTAGCGAAAGTTGCAGAATCAATACAAAAGAACGACACACTCATTATGTCAAATCCATCTGGACTTGGGGAATTAATTTCGTACTTTGGTCAATGTATGGAGATGTTTAAACACATCAAAGATTCTGTAATAACTTCTTTGGATGCCGTACGTGGACAGGATAATGGAAATCGATTCGCAATTGCGATCGCAGATCGCTTAAGTGAGATTTCAGAACAGATGGAAGAAAACGAGAAAAACGATGAGTAATCAACAGATCAAAATTAATTTAAAGACAGCAATTAAAGAACACTGTGAAGAAGAAGGTAGTTATTATCGGGAAGTAGATGATCGTAGGATACTGATCCGATGTCCATTTTGTGGGGACAGTACCAATCCAAGACATGCACATTTATACATCGTCTTAAACATCGAAAACAACTACAACCCAGGCTACATCTGCCATAAATGTGGGGAACATGGAGCTGTCAATGAAGATTTCCTCACGATGCTTGACATTGCAAACCCAAATCTAAAGGCAGAATTACATGTGTTAAATAAAACATCGGAACGTCGAAGTCATAATGGTTATACAGAAGAAACCAAAATGGAATACTTTGACTATAAAATTCCGATGATTCGCCGTGGATCAAAAACGGCTTATTTGGAGGAGCGTCTTGGACGCTCCTTTTCTGACCAAGAGTTAAAAGACTGCAAAGTCATAACAAGTCTATATGATTTTATGACTCTGAATCAAATACCAGAAAATGAATATCGATATCCCGCTTGGCAAATGAATATATTGGAACGTGATTATCTGGGGTTTTTAACCTATGGAAATTCACATATCTTATTACGAGATATTACCAATACGCATGACTTAAGTTGGTTGAAATATCCAATTACACTTCAGTCCGCAGAGAATAACGTTATATACACTCTGGCTGCTGAATTGGACCCTCTTTCACCAAAACCAATTATTATTAATATCTGTGAGGGAGTCATGGACATTGTATCCGTTTGTTATAATTTAGGATATGATAAACCTGGTACGTTGAATGTCTGCATTACGGGAAACCATTATGAAAAGTTTATCTTATTTCTTATTAATCTAGGACTCGTTGGGTCTAATATTACGATTAATATTTTTGCAGATAATGATGCAGTATTTAATCCGAAAGCAAAACGAAAAACGACACTTCCTTATTTTCAGAAAGTCTTTCGGAAAGCAAAGTATTTATTTGGATCTATCTATGTATACTATAACGTGATTGGAAAAGATTGCGGAGTACCAAGAGATAAAATCCGATTGCAGAAAAATAGAATATAAATTGAAATAGAATAGAAAAGAGAGAATAAAACTCTCTTTTCTATTTTTTTGTAGACAGTCCCCTAACGCTAGATTTTTTTATAGAAAGGATGAAAATTATGAGCGAAGCAAATATTGAATCTTTATACCCAATGGCATATACCAACACAAGGGTACCGTATTTAAAAATTTATACAGTAGGAAACGATAACCGATTAAAAGCAGTTGGAGAGATTCCTCTTGGAACGGCTGTTGTTGTAACAGGAATGGACTTGATTGACAATGTTCGGGTTCAGAAACTTGGAATCGGGGAAGGATTTTATATTCGTGATGATGAATTTGCGAATGGAGATGAACCGGAAGTTATTGCACAGGATATCGAAACAAATGTAACCTATGATGCAAAAACCCCATATCCAACAGATGATTATTATATGGGACGTATTAATACACCAAACGGTGCTGCTTTCTATGGTCCGGAGGAAACTTTATTCTATAAATCCAGAGGACTTTCTAAAGGACAGAAGATTTGGTTACGTGGGGTTTCAATGGTTGGGGTTGGTGAGACTGGGTATGACATGGCCTATCTCAAATCCAAAAAAACTGGGAAGATGGAATTCATTGGCTATGTGAAATCCAGTATCGTAGATATCGAAGTAGTAACCACTACACCATTTGAGGAACCATCAGAACCTGTGACACCGAAAGACGAACCGATACAGGAACCCATTCAGCATGAAACGGATTTATCTCGTGGTCGTGGTTTAACTGAGCCAATTCGACAGTTTGTAGAAGAGGAGGCTCCCGTACAGGATACACTTTCTAAAATTGCGACCATGGAAGAAGGTCCGGACAAAGAAGCTACAAAAAATAGGTATTTAAATGAGCGTCTTGGAGAAAACCTTGGAGAAAACATCGTAATTATCGCACTTCATACAGATAGTGAAAGAAAGTTAGCAAATGTAAATCAGTATATTGATACAAAGCTTTGCTACGATACAATTGTATCAAAAAGCGGAGATGCGGATGGATATGCAGCACTTGTAGCAGCTGGTTTTAACCTGCTTCCATATTACATGGTAAATACCTTTGTCGGAGTTCGAGAAGAGGATCTTGTCGGACTGAAAAAAGATATGGTACGTCATGGTTTAAAACCAATTATTTGTCGAAGAGGATAAAAGATATGATGGAGAAACGAAAATATATCGTTCAGATTATTGGACGAAGTGGTTCTGGGAAATCTTTTGCGTTTGATATGCTAAGAAAAGAGCAAACAGATGTTCTACAATTATTAGCACCTCCCATATGCAAATTTCATGAAAATTTTAAGATTTCATTTATGTATCCTTATACGACAAGACCTCCAAGGCCCGAAGAAGAAGGAAAACCAGTCGAAGAAGCTGGATATCACTTTATTACAAAAGAGGAATTTGAAAAGTTAAAAGATAATGTGGTAGAGTGCAGGGAATATGATGTCATTAATGCAGAAGGGAAACCTGATAAATGGCAGTACGCTACCATTATAGACGATCCTAATGCTGAATGTGGAACGGAACGAGAAAACGATTTCGAAATATGTTTTTATGTAAATAGTTTGGATGGGTATCAGAAGAGTATTCAGCCGATTGAACTTATGACAAACTATAAAACGTTTGGTATCTATTTAAACACACCTCCAGAAGTTCTTTTATACCGTTCGGTGGAACGAGAACTTAAAAAACCAAAAGACAAACAGAACATGCAAGAGGTATTACGGCGTTTCTATTCTGAGCAGTATGACGATAGGAATTATCGTGAAGCCGATACGACGCAGTTTAATGAGAATTTTCCAATTTGCACTAAGGGAGATATTACGTATATTAATACCTCTCAGGCTCCACATCGTTTCAATCACATATATCCAGATGATCCAAAAATGTGTGTGTCGTGGATTTGTGTTGCAATATGGGATCGATTATCAAAAGATCACCCAACATTCTTTTAAAGGGCTAACTTGACTTATATTGGTCATGAAACCTGTTCTGTTATTTTCATAGTAAAAGTATTATCTCCTTTTGAGAAATATAATAATCCTTATCCTTGATGAAGATAAAAAAAAGAAGGAACCGATATGATAATCGGTTCCTTCTTTCATGTGTTTTATTTCTTACCGCCAAGTAAAACGATAAGAAATGAGAGGCCAAATAATGAAAGTAATCCAAGGAATAAGTTCTTAATGAACTCAAATCCTAGAAATACAATTCCATTATCCCGTCTTGATTTATTGAGTTTTCTCATGGCATTTCCCTCCTTTTTTAATCTAATAGAATTTGCATGTTTAAAACTTCCGTTGTTTTTGGATACTTCTTAAACCGATCAAATAACATCGGACGATATCCAATCACTCTGGAAGATACTTTGAAAATAACATCCTGCAATTGTTTGGTATGTATAACAGATTCCTTTTGCGATAATTCGAATAACGGAATTTCAACCAAACTGCAGGATGGGTTTTTAAGAAACTCACTACTCGTCATCAAGCATTTTTTATACTGAAGTTTGAGATATTTAAGAGCAGTAAGTGTACTCGTATATTCACTTCCAACTAGTACTATGGAAGAGGAATCGATCGAAGGATATAAAATTTTTGATAACACTGCCAATTTTTCCTTCGATCTGTCTTCGATCGGAATACTATCTGGGATATCAATCTTTCCAGGGATTCTCCCAGTTCCATACAACGTATGGGAGATCATGGTAGATCGATACAACGAACTCCGATCAATGTCTTCCAACACTTTTGGTTCTACCGCTTTTGGTGATATCTGGTTTCTTAGATCAAACCGATCTGTACCAACGGGATAAAACTTTGGTTCGATCTGAAACTTTGTATAGAAGTGATCTACCATTTCGTTATCCCATGTATAACCAGATAACTCCTTTACGCAATTTCCTAAAGAATCATTCATTTCATCTATGAATGGATTGTTTTGGAACTCTCTGGAAAGTTGCGGTTGAATCGCATAATCCAGTATTCGAAAGTTCCACTCCCGATTTATACTAAATACAAAATGCGTATTTAAGTAATCCTCGTCTGGGACCTCCACAATCAGATTATTCATCGCACTAGAAATACAGGAATAGAGCAAACGATTATTTCGTCCTGAATTTTCCAGAGCAATGACCAACTCACTTAAATCCTGTGGTTTTGCAATCGGTTTTACAATTCCAGGATTTTCTTCAATAAATCTACGCATAAGTTGGCAAAGTGTAGATTCTTGATCCATCAAAGGACAAGTCTTTATACCAAGTCCTAAAATAGATACCGGAAGGATGGCGTTTCGTCTCGTCTTCATATTTTTGATATTGAAGACGACTACTTTGAAGATATATCGGAGTCCTAATTCTCCCATGTTTTCCATCCTCCTCCCCATTCTTCCGTTACCCTTACATCTGGGAAAGATGTTGGAGGATAGTCCGGCATACAATCCGCAAATGCATCTTTTGTGATTCCCCAGAAATTTTTATCCCTTTGAGGAACCACATAAGTTGATAAGTACTCGAAGAGTTTCTCCTCTTTTTGTAGGTACGGTCCCACAAAGAGATCAAAACAGTGATATGCTCTGGAATATCGCAGTACACCAGAGTAATCATACTTGAATACCTTATTTCGCATCATCTGCAGTTTTCCTCCAGTAACGGTTGGTCCAAATTGTTTTGCCGTATGGCCATAACCGTTAGGAGAAATTGCATTACCCCAACATTGTACCTTCGGATCGATGATAATTGTATCCTGGGTAAACACTTTTCGGATTCTACAATACTGAAGAAGATACTCGATCTGATCCTCCATAGAATCCGTTTTTCTTCGAATGCTACGAAGCTCGAAATACGGTTCCCGAGCCCCGTAAAACTCTTCCCCATCTGGATATAGTCTTTCAACCTCGATAAGGAAGATGTCATCATCTTGGATGTTCACTGTATAAAACTGATGGCAACCTTTAAACCTACGGGTGATCAGAGACATCTTCATACCTCCTCTTCCCTCCAGATAATGACACGCCTTTTTCGTTCTCATTTCTGGTAAATCATATCGTCGTCCTCCAGTTGTAAATAAACTAATAACTGGTGGTGTATCCGGATTAGCATTAATCGGGTACAAATTTAATGATGTCGCGAGAAAACCTTTGTCATATCTCGCTTTCACAAACAAACGGATCCGTTTGTGATTCCCAAATAAACCATCTTCCTGTTCCATATTCAATTTTTCTGTTGCTTTTGCCACCGATACCATACCAATGACCTCCTTATTCAATTTTTTGTCGACGCTAATATTATCTCCGATGCTTGTCGCGTCACTAAAATAATATATGTATTTTATTTGGGTAAAAACGAATCTGGAAAATCCGAAGACTTCCCAGATTCTAAAAGTTAAATATACTCTAAGAAGCTCAAGAGTTCATCTGCGATACTTTCCACATCGTAAGTAATCTCAGTTCCAGTAAGTTCCGGAGCTTCATAAGTAACATATGTAAATTTGGTATTTACAATTGTTGACAACTTTGCTTTGATACTGTCTTCCTTACCAGGAATCTCAAGAAGCATCTTATAATCCTCATTCACGAGTCTCTGGTACTTATAAGATTCCTCTAAAGAGTCCACAAACTTCTGTGCTCGGATCATGCGATTAACAGAACGGTCTTCCAAATTACCAGTTAAGATATACGGAAGCGCTGCTTCTTTCATCTCTTTGGTATCTGGATCGTATCCGAGATCAATGAGTAAGATTTTCTTCATAATCAAAGCTAAGATGATCAACTGTCTCTTCGGAATGAGTGCCAGATCCTGACAATTTCCAAAGTATTTCGCATAAAACTGGTGAATGTATTCCAGCTGCATCGGAGCAATATGAAAGTGCTCCATATAGTAATTGACTTCCTCTTCGGCAATCGGAATATCAACCATCTGCATGATACGTTTCATCGTATCTTCGATGTTGATATCTGCTAAAATAACGGTACCCTCATCATACTTATCCAGGTTCATCGCCATCTTATCGATACCAGAAAGTCCATCATTGTTCTTTGTATTTGTGACTTCCGTTAAAGTCTTTTCATACTGGTCTTTCAAGAAGTAGTTAAGCTGATATTTGATTCACATACGTAGACTATATCCTCAACTCTTTCGAGTGCCTCCCATTTCGGTTTTACCCTACCTTTCGTCCTTAAAGGACCTACTCGCTTCGTGTAAGTATTTCAACTTACCTTATTTTCAAACCACCTGAATTATAGATTCATTTTGATATTTCTATCTACATGGTTATCTAGCTTTCCCTAGTCGTTGAACTCATATCTTATCCTACTAAGATACTTCGTTGCGTCGATGGTTCCTACATACAAACCTTGATTACCATATCTCCAGAGTTACCCTTTGCCCCAAGTCTGTCACCACACTTGGTTGGTAGTTTGTACAGTATCGAAACGTTCCCGCAATTAGAGAGGTTTTTCCAATCGCTCACGCGATTTTGCCACAATCGTTCATGGTTTTGTTGACATCAATTTCTTGATAGACTATATCTTCATTTCTCCTATCCTGTTACCAGATAGGAAAAAGCTCCCCTTTTCGGTTTTATCCTACAATACTCGCTTCGTGTAAGTATTTCAACTTACCTTATTTTCAAACTGCCTAGTTTCCTATTTTGGTATTTCTACCGGTGCAGTTGTCTAGCTTTTTCTAGTCGTTGAGCGTTCATCTCATCGTTGTGAGATGCTTCACTGCGGATCCTCTCTATCTTAACCTTGTTACCATCTCTTAGGCATTACCCCTTGCCCTGTAAATGTCACCACTTACAGTTGGTAGTTAAGAATCACCGAGTTTTATCCCCGCATAAAAAGGAGTTTTAGTTGAGCCATGGTGTTAACCCAACAACGTTCTCAGCATACTTCTTCTGTTTTGCATTCCAGTGTTCGTTAAATTTGTATTTTGCACAATTCTCGGAAATTAAGACCACTTTGGTAAACTGGCTGATGACCGAATATAAATCCACTCCAAAGATTTCACGCTGTTCGAAAATCGTAGAGTTGTTCGCATTACTTTCCAAAACCTTAGTCTTTACGTAGACGTACAGTTTGTTGTACATATTACAATCCTCATTGAATAAATCAAAAAGAGGTTCGTAAAACGTAAAGATCACAAGATTGGTTTTGTCGATCTTAATTCCGTTTGATGCACAAAAATGAAACATCACGGGACAAAGAATCTTCATACCAAAAGAGATAGCAAGAAGAATCTTAATGTGTTGGTTGGTAAATTCCAGACTTTCCAGATGTTTCTTTTCATTGGCTTTATAGTATTTCTTTTTCTCATCGGAATTGTTCTCAATATCATCCAGATAGTTATCTTCCACCATCTGTTTGATCTTTTGAACCATCGTTGGAGTAAACATGATTTGATAGAGGAAATCAATAAATGCCTTCATATCATCTGGTCCATATAAATCTCCACACACCTCTGGATCCATGGTCATCTGTAGTTTCAGATACGCATTGATCAATTCCTGTTCTTTATCATAGAAATGAATAAAGAAGTTGGTGTAACGAGTGATGATATCCAACTGATTCTCATAGCTGGTTTTGTTGATAACAAACCGGTTATATTTTTTCAGTTTTGGAATTCCAAAAATCTTGTCAAAGTTCACCACAAAAATCTTTCCATCTCGATCGACATAGGTGGTGTTTTTTCCAGGACGCCAGGTATTGATTTTGGACGTCCGTTTTCCAGGATCCATAACTTCTGTTATCCCCTTATCAGAAGATGGTGGATCTACAACTGGAACTTCATCCTCGACAATTTGCATTGCTTTCCTTTTCATAATTACATCTCCTTTGTTTGTATTTGGTTGATACCAAGAAGATAGTATATCAACCTATGGCTAAAACGGGCGATACGTCGTGCGTTTTGCCGTTTTCTTCCCTGTTCTCCTTGTCGGTGTAATTCCAGACGTTCGTTTGGTTGCTTTCTTAGCATTAATCACCCGAACCCCAGAATTAGATTTATCCGCCAAGGTATCTTTGATGGCGTTCTTCTTAGAAGGATTTGCTGGAGCCTTATCTCCTCGACCAGTTTTGTATTTTGCCTCTTCTTTTTGCAACCGTTTTTCTTCGGAAATCAGCATTCGTTCTAATCGTACCGTCTCCACATCTCGAATTCCAGTAAAGAACGTATGCATGGTTTTCTTTTTTCGTACGATCATACCAATCTTCGTTAAGAACCGGAAGGTATGGTCTAAGAGGTACCGGACACAAAAATAAATCGATTTATCAAAACTCACTTCTAAGGTTTTATTGGTCGTTTCTGGTAAGGTATCCGCATATTCCGGATTCAGCTTATCGTACAACGACTCAATCAGAAAGCCGTTACGCTTATACAGAACCGCGTATTTATAGATAAAACTAGGAGAGTTGGAAAAGAACTGTACATAGTAGTTCTTTAACGTATTCTCACTTGCAATCTTTTTATCAGGCGTGTAGAAACGTATCACGACATCGTACCGATAATCTTTGTCCTTTGCACTTTCCGATGGAACGGTCAAATGGTAATAGTATGATCCTTCGACTTCTGTGAATGCTTCAAAGACAATCTTATTGTCTCGTAAATATTCCTGATAGCGTTTCTCATAATCCTGCTTCTTTAGTTCAAGATCCTGACGCCCGAAAGGGGCGTGCAGGAACTCTTGTAACGTCTGCTGCATAAATTATACCTCGAAACTATTTCTCTGAGTGACAATCATCTGGTTACCAGAAATCAAAAGACTGATCAAATCCGTCGTTGCCGTTAAGATTTCATCATCGGTCTGGAAGCTGTTGACGATATCCGAAGAGAACTTCTTCTGGACCACATCGAATACCACATTGTGCTGGATTGACCACTCAATCAAGAAATCGTACAAAGAGAATCTCATGGAAGTACTTTTACTACCTGTCGTCTCAAACATGTAGGATCTTCTTGCAGCATGATTTACCATGGATAAGAAGACAGATGTAAACTGCTCCAATGCATCCGATGCATTACACTGCATAATTGTATGGAGTTTCTGCTTTGTGTATTTTTGTAACCTCTCTTCAACCAGCTGATAGAAATGTACCTCATCTCCTGCTATCGTATCGGCGTCATAGTACCCCTCAAGGATCATCTTCTCTTCCGGAATCCAGTTTCGAAGTACCGTTTTGTAGGTTTCAATGAAACCATCCTGGATAAGAAGCAGTACTCGTTCATATACATCCTGTGAGGTATCATCTTCGTCACGAAGACGCAGTTCACTTAATAGAGATTCGATTGCAATAATGGTAGAAACGTTACATCCATTAATGATGCCGTATTTGTAAGCAGAGGAAGCTGCTTTAATCGCATCGTCGTAAACATCTTTTCGCATACCAATTGCCATCTCGGTATCTCCACCGACTTCAATATGTGCCAATTTTAATCCAAGGCTGAAAAGACGTTCCTGTGCCTTGGTTGTTTCGGTATTAAACGTCGCCAGTTTCTTATACTTGGCTTCGATTTCTTTTAACTGATTCGTTGCTTCTCGATAATGCAAATTATACGCATCTTTGTCATAGAAGAACGTATGGATGATGGAAGTCTTCTTTCCAAGTTCCAGATCTTTACAGTATCCGACGTCCAAAATAAGGGCTTCATCTACAACTGCACCGTCTCGAACTGGAACACCGGGAACCAGGATACCCATATCCCGAAGTTCCGCAATTTTCTTTAATTCTGTTTCGATAGAAGCTTTATCTTCCATTTTTCCAAGATGGGAAACAAGCTGGACTGTCTTCCCATTTGTGTTAATCTGGGGATACGTAGTAGGTGCCCATGGACGATAAAACTTCAAAAGCTCCACCATACTGTATTTTGGATCCGTTCCGGTTTCCTGTACAGAGGTTGCACGAATCATAGCGGTTGCCAACGCACGGTCAATCGGAGTGGTATGGCAAAGCATCGCAAAATCATCAATTGTCTTTCTTTGATAAGAGCTGGCTGCTTTGTAACAGCAAATTACCAGAGAAACATCCTTACACTGCTTATATTCTGCACGCAACATTGGTGCAATGACACGGTCTAACAGTACCTCATCAATAGATGGGCAGCAAAGGAGTAAGTGATGTCCTAAATACTTTGCATTTAGAAGCGCTGGTGCGATGATATTGTCGTACAGGGAATCTGTCACTTTACAAGTAAACACCAGTACATCTGCTTCCACTAACCGCATTGTCTGATCATCAGCGTTAATATACATCTCGTCAGTGATAAATAACGGAAGCCGGTATCCATTTACAATTTCCACATGTTCGATTCCGTCGACAGACTTTTCACAGGTAATAGAAGGATATCCAAATTCTTTGTAAAGATTTGTCAAAGTCTCTGTGATCTGCTCATCTGCATTAGAAGAGATGCTGACAACTTTTCGAATGGCATTTACCATTTTCTCATCATCTTCATCTCCTTCTAAATGAATCGGAACTGCATGTTTCTCTAACTCTTCTCGAATATTCTTCTTTGCCTGAATAAATTCGGTTAAAATATTTCTTGGAAGAACTCCATTGGATTCAAACCAATCCCGTTTTGTCATATAGGACTGATAAATATTATTGGTTGCTACAATAGCCGTTGTGGTACCGTCTCCAACCGCATTATTCATACGTCCGCAGATATCAGTTGCCATATTTGCAACCGCCTGGTTGGTGTATGATTTGGCTACGTTGGTAGATAAACTCATTGCGATTGTAAATCCATCCTTGGTTACATGAGAGAATGGATGTTTATAAATAATCGTTGGAGCGCCATAAGGACCAAAGGATTTTGCGAGAGTCTTTCCAAGAGCCGCAAATACCTCTTTGGTATGACGTTCAAATTCTTCTTTGCTAATGACATTTAAGCCAACATTTTTTACCGGATCCACGATTACCGCTTCAGTAGTCGCAATTGGTTTTACCTGTTCTACAACAGGGATCTCCTTTGAAATATACTGTGGATCTGGTGTTACTTTTGTTCCAAACATATGTGTCCTCCTTTTTAAAATCGTTAAAGTGGTGTTTTGAGAGTTATAATTGTCAATCTGAATTTAAAACTTTACTCCTCCAAAACTTCGATAATTTCTTTTGGGATGGGTCTTCCCGATATGGGATCGACTCGATTTCCATATTCATCAAACGTTTGGGTTTCTTCTAAGTTATTAAAAAAGGAAATCCGGCAAGTATGCTCTTGAAGAAGTAAATTAATATCCATTTTCAACTCACTGTCATCTTCTGGTAAGAAGTTGTATCGAAATCCATCTGCAATTAAAACAGAGGCACATTCCAAGCGATCTAATTCTACTAAATCTGCCAGTTTTTCAATATCAGATATGATATACGTAGCATCTTTGTTGACCCCTTCTAATGCGGTTTGAAAATCTCCATACAGAAAACTAATTTTTCCGGTTTTTCCATAGGTTTGTTTGATCTGCGCTTCCAGCAAATCATCTTTATACAATCCTCCATAGATATAGTAATGAGATACCAGATCTTTTCCATCGGATAAAAATTTTAAAAAAATCTCATGAAAATTTAATTCCGCTGGAAGAGCGTAGAGTTGTGGTATTCGGCTCATATCAAATAAGAACTTATCTAAGATGGCTTCTCGTTTCGTCAAATCTTCTGGAAGATGTAACTTTGTTGGAATATTCATCAAAATATTTCGATAGGGACGCATGACATACCACTCCATGAGTTCTACGTTACTCATCCCCTCGAAGATAGAAGTATCAAAGTATTCATCTGCAACATGCTCATGCGCCAAGAAATATAAGATGTTGAACCAGTTCATTCGAATTACGTCATGGTATTCAATAACCATTGCGGAGCTATTTAAAAATAAATGATCATATGCTCGATACACTTTTGTTACTGGATTTTGCATAAAGGTTCCTCCTTTTCGATAAAAAAGAATGGACTAAGTTTTCACCTAGTCCATTCCATAAAGATTACTTAAACGGCAAAGCGTCCATTTCACTTCCAAGATTATACTGTGACTGACCACCATAGGAAGCACCATTACCGCCATACGGAGCACGTCCGTAACCAGCATAATTCCCATTTACACGATTCTTAGCATATGCATTAGAGATTGCTTCTCCAAAACGAATCGCATGAGATGCCATAGTTGCACGAACTCCAACTGCCCGCATACACTCTACGAACTTATCTAAGTCAACCTGTTTTTCTTCTGCTCGCTCGTAAGAGCCATCTACGATATTGTAATCCACTTTTACTTCGATCGGTCTTAAATGCATGGTAATCACGTTGTTGGCTGGATCTGCTTCTCCGCCTTCTTTGATTCCCCAAGCAATGCGAATGAATGGAACTTTCCCATCATATCCAAGTGTCAGGGCTTTCTTATCACCGCTAGTACCACGAATGTCTACGGAAATGGAATTTGCTTCTTCATGTTCCATAGCAGGTCTTAAGACCTCATCATATGCTTTTGTAAGTGCCAGACATTTTTCGTAAGTTAAAGTAGTACGAATGCGATGTGCCTGGTCTTGGTCGTACTCGGAAACTCCATCTGGATTTCTTCCGACTGCGAGAGCGAACTCTAAGGACAAGTTACGATTCCATGCTTTTAAGTTGAGCATAGCCTCCTCAGAAAAGATTGAGGTGAGTGGGGTGTTTACACTAGGTCCGTTTTGCTGATTGTTTTGATAAGCCATAATATGCTTCCTCCTTTATATAAAATAAATTTTTATGTATTATCAGTCAAATAATATAACACTATAAACAAAAGTTACAAATTAATCATCTAAATCGTCCTCGGGTATTTCTTCATTCATAGATTCATCATCCTCGCCGTCTTTTATAATTTTCTTCAGTTTCTTTCGGTTTCCATATTTCTTTAATATTTGGTTTCTGAGTTTTGTTTCTAATGTATGGCGGAAATCATCATCCACCATTTCTATATAGTTCGGTACAAAATTACCCGTAATTTCAAATTGGTCGTATTGTTCGGAAACAAACTCCAATTCCATATTATCCGGATCTTGTACCAATTCTAAAAATCCATCTACATCAAATTCTGTAGATAGAATTTCTCTTACTACCTTGTCCAGGTTAGAAAGGAGTAAAATATCATCCTGATCTTCAATTTGATCTTTAAAGTTTAAGGTTGTAATGTCCCTGCGTTCCTCCAAATCTGAAACGAGTTCTTCTTTATGCAAATCCAGATAATTGGTTACCAGATTCATAAAATTTCGTTTGATGTTGGAGATGAAGAAACGATAGGTTAGATGAACCAGCTCTAGGGCTTTCGAATCCTTCATATCGTTTAGATTTGGGAATCCAATTCCCAATTCATTATCCATCAACTCTGCAATAAAGGAGAGGAAATTTGCCAGATACTCATCAATCTCATCTTTGGTTTCCTCATCCTGGTTTTCCCTACAGTAGTCGTATTTGGTAATAAAGGTTTGGATATAATCTTTCTTTCGATATTCTAAGGGATCATCAAATTGTGTTTCGATTCCTTGCATAATTAAGGACAAGGGAGCATCTGCTAAAAGTTTTTCTCCCTCAATTTCAGAAGGTTCAAATTCGGGTATAAAGTAAGCCATTTCATTATTCCTCCGTGTTAAACAAATTTTGGTCTCGGTGGATCAACCTTAACAGTCAGTTCCTGGCCATTTGATTTACTATCTCCATATACCCCTAAGTTGGATTTACAGTTACAATCCTCTCCGCAACCACAATTTGGCATTCCACAGTTGTGTTTGTTGTTAGAATTACCGGAGTTATCATCGCCTTTGCCCTGTTCATCTTCATATCCAGAATTCTTATCTGGGACGTAGGTTCCATAGAGCGGACACTCTGTATGCGGGCAAGCATTGATTGCATAGCATTTTTGTTCTGTTAATTTCGCAACCTGCAGACAACCACAAAGAAGCATGTTTAAGTTCTTTGGTGGTGTATAAAACTGCTCCACATGTCCACAATTACAGCAGTGGATAAGATACCCATATGGAACTTCTCCAATTGCGCTGTTTTTACGATTATAGACAACTGGAATCATACGTTTATTTAAGGATCCACAAATATGACATTTGTGGCGAAACAACTCGGACTTCTCAAATTCTCTCATAGAATTTTCCTCACTTTCGTTGGTATTAACTCACTGTCCCCGTTGTAGTCACAAACTCATCGATAAAGTGATTGGCTCGATGTTGAATCGCCATAATTTTAAATTCGTCGTCTTCCGTGAAGATCGGATTTCCAACAGGTCCTTCAAAAATTATCCCATTTTCAAGTGTTGGATTCCAATGAAAATTCACGAGTTTTGTGAGATCTTTTGACAAGTTCATATAGAGTATCGGCATGATGTTTGCTTGATTATCAGGCATATCATAGAGGATAGCAATCAAATCTAAAATACAAGTAGATGTTTTTAACTTGTCAAAAAGAATCGGAACTTCTTTTAACATATCATCGACCTTTTGTACACGTTTTGTGTGAGCTTCCTCGATATGATTATCAATGATAGGATGACTGTACTGTAAAGTGATGAAATCCTCTTTATGTAACTCATGATAGTATTGATCTAGTAACTCAACATAAGTATTGAGAAGCGTGACGATATACATCTTGTCTGACCACACTATATGATAAGCCTCCAAGGATTCTTTGCTGTTTTCTAATGGAATTAATGACTTTGACCGAACTTCAAGCTCTCCTGTTACTTTCTTATACATTAAATCGACCTGTTGTTCTATATTTTCAGTCATGTAAGTGTTATGGTCCTCGATCGGGTTTTGTAACGGGGTATAGGATTTTCTTTTCTCTTGAATCCATTTTACTATTTTTTGAAACATCTTTTGTTCCTCCTTATTTATAATCTTTCAATTGGATGATTGTGCTATTTCTCTTGCTCGAGTGTTTATCTGTTTCATTCGTTGTATCTCATTATCTGTCCACAAAGTGGGATCGTCTGGTGTGACATAATCTGGTTCTGGAATTTCATTGAATACTTGAAACAGTATTCTTGCGGTTGCTAAGTAGTCGTCCCGTATCGTTTTCGCATCTTCCATGGAATGGTGCAATAATTGATAGCTAATTTCTGAAATTCTTATAGCTTCTTTAAATTTTACTAAAAGACTTGGAAACTTTGCTAGAATAGGAACGAATATATTTGCTTCAATTGGTATCCATCCTTCTCGTCCGTTGTTTAACCAGTTCTCAACTTCCGGTAACAGATGCAAATCATGTCTGAGTTCCCCTCTTAGAGCAATGAGTCTGTCCAAAATATTACAGATCGTTTCATAATGATCACACCAATAAACAAACGAATCTTTGGTATTTAATACCGAGAGCGGCTCTAATTCACGCCCCAAGATTCTAATATCATGCTCAACTGCAATGATGTATGCTTCCGCTCTAGTATAGGGTGAAAATATGATGGGATTATAGTACATACATCGAAGCATGTGAGTATAATCCGTATACGTGTTTTCATAGATCTCCTCTTCTTCCGCTTCTGTCATAGGTTTCGTTTTCTTTTGAAATTTTTGCTTTAATTTTTCAAACACAGTATATCCTCCTTATTCGTAATACCAAATTGTCCAAAAAAAGATAAAAAAGAACGTCTAATATTAGACGTTCTTTTTGTAAGTATTGATAAGAAGAATGATCATCTGCGACCATTCTTCTTATAGTTCTTCTTCCCTCCTTTCTTTCTGGAAGATCTGCGGCTGCAGTTATTAGCCTCCTCGATCGCTGCAGCCTGCTTTTCTGCGATCAAGAAGTTAGTGATCTGCTGCTGAACCTGTTCCAGAGCGGAACGAATTTCTTCAGAGACGTTAGGATCTGTCAGGTATGTTGACAGGTTCTCTCTGAAAAACTTCTGTGATTCAGCGTATTTCCCAGACTTCATCAGTCCTCCAAGGAAATTCATATCCTTTTTGAACTGATCAATAACTTCTGGGTTCCCCGGTTCATCCAGAGCATTTTCAGAGGATACCGCTGTTTCAGCTTTAGCAGCATCCTCCTCTGCCGGAGCTGATGGTACAGAAGAATCTGAAGCAGAGCCTACTTCAGATTCTTCCTTGGAACCATTAGAGGATTCCAACTCCTCATCCAGCTCATCTTTCTCCGGAGCTGGAGAATGTTTGAGAGCTTTGTACTTCTGGAGCTCGCTCTCGATATTCTCCAGAATGTCTCTCATCTCCTTTCCGAGAGGATATGCGTAGAAAGGAGATGCCAAGTACTCATCGTATAAGCGTCTCACATAGATGAGATCTCCCATACGATGAGTGACAGCAAATCTATTTTCAAGACCTCGCATGCTATGCATCAAGTATGCGTCGAGGTCTTCACGCATACTTTCAATATAAGCGTCCTCCCATGCAGTTTTACCTGCAATCGATGCCGCTTTGTTAAAGATATTCACAGATGAACGAATGATCCAAATAGGATCACCTATCTCTGTGTTCATGAAGTAACTCTCAAGATCCTTGAAGTTACTCATAATTTCTTCACGAACCAGGTCATTCCAGTTCTTACCTTTCGGTAAGACGAAATTCCCATTCTCATCAAGTTCCGGTTTTGGAACTGATGATGGTGTATCTTTTGTATCTGCAAGTTCTTCCGCAGATACGAAGATTGATTCATCAGAGTTACTTTCAGATTCAACCTCTTTGAAGGAGGTTTCCTGATTTGAGGAGTCATTAGTTTCATTCTCTGTTGGTTCCTTGGACTCCATTCCAGAACCATCCTGATCTTCTTGAAGATCGACAACGTCAAGTTTTCCATCTAAATCGGTAAACTTTTCATAGAGCTTCTTAGCTCCTATCGCAGCACCGACTGATGCTCCGATGCCACCAACGATCAACGCACCGGTCTTCAGCCATCCGAGTTTGTTACCCTTCTGGTTTTCAACCTCTGTCTGGTTAACGGTTGCATTATTATTGATTGATCTAAACATTGAGATCCTTTCTTAACGAGCCCCTCTACCCGGATCATACATTTTTTCTCCACTGAGCAGGATGATCAATCTGACCTGTTTGCGCCCATTTATTTCAACGCTATTCAATTTTTCTTTTGTACGAATCAGCATGCATAAGGGTTACATTGATATTTTAATTTACCGATTCACGGAAATATTATATCATCACCTAGAATCAGTTTACGGATACCATAATATATTATTTTTGGGATGAGGAAAAGAAGACCCGTGGAAACCCCATTTTGGGATCTCCACGGATCAATTTACTCTGCTTTCTTAGCAAGGCTTTTGATAATTGGACTCTTAGACTGACGCAGACGAGCAAAGAGAACTTTCATACGCTTAGTTGCTTCCGCACGATAACGGACACGCATCTTTGCACGATAGAATTTCTTAATTTTACAAGCTTTCTTGTATTTTGCATAGTCTGGGTCATTGTGTGCTCTAGCACAGGTAGTAACGGCGATCTCAAACAGCTGGTTCAGACGAGCGGATTTACTCATGCGAACAGTTGTCTTATTGAAGATCTTTGCTTCGGTAAAAGCATCTCCAAGGTCGCTATCTTCTGTAGATTCTTTGATATCTGCAAGCATCGCATCGTTTAAGAATCCTTCTGCCAGTCCAACACGGCAATCAGAAACAGACTCTAAAAGAGATGTACGTTCTTCGGCATTCATTTCCCCACGAATTAACGCAGCGGTACCAGCTACCTGCATCAGATCATCTGCATGCATCTCTTCATCTGGTGTTAAGGAAACTTCTGGTTCATCTCCATCTACTCCAGCATCAGCTGCATCTTTTAATCCGCTTGCAATACTTGCCAGGTCGTCATCGGACATATTTTCAATGTCATCTGCGATGTCATCTAAATCATCGTCGTCTACTTCATCATCCTCATCGTCATCATTTTCGATGTCGTCATCGTCATCATCATCACTGTCTTCCAGCTGTAGACGTTCTTTTACAGTACCCATATCATCTCCAAGAGATCCACCAAGATCTTCCTCAGATTCCTGAATAACGGTTTCCTCTTCAGATACGGGTTCGGTAGCGGATTCAGCCATAGCATTTGCCATCATCTGATCCAGCATATCATCAAATGCATTCATTCTATTTTCCCCTTTCTATTTTCGGTTTTCAATTAGAATTCTCTTAGAAATCATTAAAAGAATGTCTGGAAATTGAAAATGGGAAGAGATTAATTGGAAGACAAAAAAGTAACCTAATAACAAAGGAGAATTGGAATATGGAAAGAATTGAAGTATCCCAGCGTCCAAGTAAGATTAATGAAGAAATGATCGCAGATAGCGAGTTCATTGAGAAATACAAGGAACAGATGCGGGACGCAATTTTAAGAATCGACCCAGGAATCAAACCGAATAAAATCGATAAAGTGGTCGATGAATATTTGTTACAATATGGAATGAGTCCGGGAGTCGGACTTGACAATAACTACACCGAAGAGTATCGGGAAACGACTCTTCTTTCGGTCCTAGATTGGACCTATGAACGAAAACCCATTATGGCTGGAAATGGGACTTTCTATAAAACACAAGACGAACAAGCAAATCCAGCCGATCATATGTTACGAGGCTTCTTGTCCGATCGAAAGAAGATCAAAAAGAAGATGTTTACCGTTCCAGATGTCACATCCAGACTATATAAAGATTTGGATATCAAGCAGCAGAATAAGAAGATAGGAGCAAACTCCTAAACCATAATGGGAGTGCGTATGGTGACATACGTAGAAAATCTATCCTTTTGCGGGAAGTTCCTTAAAGAATATAACTACGAACCAAGCTAGTGATAGTCTTGGGGCAATGGGTAATGCCAAAGGTATCGTAAAAAGGTTGTATTTGGATAATCCGCAGCGAAGTGTCTCACAACGATGAGAAGAACGCTCAACGACTAGGGAAAGCTAGACAACCATGTAGATAGAAAAATCAAAATGAATACTATGATTCAGGTGGTTTGAAAATAAGGTAAGTTGAAATACTTACACGAAGCGAGTAGGTCCTTTATGGACGAAAGGTAGGGTAAAACCGAAACGGATAGCTCTTGGGAAACCAAGATGAAGATATAGTCTGCACATGATTATGGTGGTTCCGGTGCTAAAACTAGCTCTTTCTACTCCACATGGAGTGGACCGGCAACAACATTATCCGCTCAATCTGTTATTTCTACTACGGAGAACTTATTCGAATCTTTCTTAGCTGGAAATTATAACTTCTTAAACTATCAGGAGTTTTGTGACTGGATACAGGTCGTTATGAGTGACCTAGAGGAACGAGAAGATCAAATTGATCTTAGCATTTTACATCCCATTGATCGAGAAGATTTGACTGCGAGATTTATCATACACATTCTCGATCTAACGGAAACGGAGCAAGAGATGATCTCTTCTATGGTCTCTCATTTACCAGAAGAAGTCGTGTCTTATCTCTATTACAAAAACAACATGATTCCATTTATTCAGGATCATGAGTTTGTAACCAAAGAAATCGACGAACTTTATAAATCCGTCGACAATTTAAACTATTTAGAGATTGCAAAAGATGGAACTCCAAAGGACAAGTATTGGCTGGATCGAATTCCGGAAGAGTTCCGAAAAGATTATGGAAAAGGATTAAAAAGCCCAGCGGATTGGAATAAATTCGTCAATCACAAATACTTTATCGACCCCAATGATCCACCAGAAGAAATCATCCCATCCCTAAAGAAACTGACTAATTGGATGATGACCTATGTGTACGTAGATTATATGGCGTTCGATCGTATCTATCGATTGAAGAACCTCAAACGAGATACGGTTACGGTCATCGATACCGATTCCAATATTCTTTCTTTGGATACCTTGATGCGATTCATCATCAGTCGGTTCTTTCCAGAAGGAAAACAAAGAAAGTATTATGCAAGATCTTATAACAACAACGTTTACATTGGAATCAATATGATTACGTATTGGATCACCACTGCCGTTGCAGCCATCTTAGATTCCTATGGAATTCATTCGAATATTCCAGCGGAACATCGAACTCGTTATGCAATGAAGAATGAGTTTATGTTTGGACTTTTGGTTATTGGAGAAACCAAAAAGCGATACTTAAGTTCCATTCTATTACGAGAAGGAAATGTCATCAATCCTCCAAAAACCGATATCAAAGGATTCGATTTTAAGAAGGCAACCTGTTCAGAATATGCCGAGAAAGTCTTTACCAACATCATCAAACAACACGTGTTGATGAGTGAGGAAATTGAATTAAAAGATATCATAGGAGAAATTTATGCGTTCCGGGATGAGATCATTCGATCGATTGAAAGTGGGGACAATCGATTTTTACCAAACGGAAATGCGAAAGAATTAAATGGATATGCAGATCCATCCAGACAGGCATCGGTTCGAGCAGTAGAAGCATGGAACCGAATTTATCCAGATAACTTAATTGAGCTTCCATCGAAAGTTGGAATGTTAAAGATGAATATCTTCACAGTGGATGACATTGCACCACTTCGTAAAACGCATCCAGATATTTATGAACGGATTTGTAAAGAAATCTTTGAAGACAATTCGGAGATGTTCGTAAAATCGACTTGGGTTCAAGATGGAGTTCAAAAAATTATGGATCAAAAAGAACGAAAATCCAAAGAATGGTGGAAGTTTATTCCAAAGAAATATCAAAAAGAATTTAAAACGAAAACTTGGAAAGCCTGGAACAAATGGGTGGATACGGAATACAACGGTGAAATTAGTGATGCGGGACATTACGAGTATAGCTCTAAAGGAATGGCGGTACTCGCAATTCCACCAAATCAGCAAATACCAGAGTGGTGCATTCCCTATATCGATATGACCACAATGGTAAATAATATTCTAGCACCCTTTTTACCAGTATTAAAGATCTTCAAGTTTAAATCATTAGAGGAAGGAAAAACACGAGGTACGATCAATCGAAAGACCGAAGGAATTTCCAGACTCATCAAATTTTAAGTACCAAAGGGTAAAAGTAAAAATACTTTTACCCAGTGAGTATATATTATCTTATTGGCAATCAATAAAATAACAAAGGAGGATATGATTATGCCAAGAAAAAAAGTAACAGAGGAAACCAAAGAAGTGAGCACCAAAACACCAAGAGGTACAAAAGCAAGTGATGTAAAGAAAGAACCGAAAAAAGAAGAAAACGTACCAAAAATTCCAAGAAAGCGCAGCAGCAGAAAAAGAAATGTGGAAGCATTAACCTTAGTATACGATGAAGAGCGTTATAAGAAAGATGATCGCACCAAATCCCTGCATGAAGAAATCGACCAGAAAGAACTGGAGCGTAAGATTGAAGATGGGGAAACCGCATATAACGATATCTCCTATGTAGCTGGTTTGGAGCAGCAGGACATTGATTACATCCGTGAATCTATTGAGAAGAAAGAAACCACACCATCTCAGTATTTTAATTTCTTAAAGAATTTAAAAGGAAAGATTCAAGATGAAACCGTTTCTTCTGCGATTGCTGCAACACAAAATCTAATTCGAACTTGTGTGGTAACTGGTCAGAAAACGCTGGCTGAAAACTTAATGGTAAAATTAGAACTTCTTCTAAGAGAACGAAATGCGATTGCGCATGGCTATGATACCGTGATCAATCGTGTGGATTTGGAAGCTTGGACGCTGGATATTTATGAGAAGGCAAAGAA
>ERZ1034917.248-NODE-248-length-52540-cov-22.628599_pt1 | contig 52540 bp, 34 predicted proteins | sample MGYA00520605_ERZ1034917 | MGnify/ENA primary metagenome ERZ1034917 (study PRJEB33766, sample SAMN09781784) | gut metagenome | biome: gut microbiome | host: Homo sapiens | place: Madagascar | study: EMG produced TPA metagenomics assembly of the PRJNA485056 data... | reverse complement strand
TCAGTCCCTCTATCCAGCTGAGGTAACGGCGCACATTGTCAAACGCGCTGTTAAAGTGGTGCGCCGTGAGGGATTCGAACCCCCGACGTACTGATTCGTAGTCAGTCCCTCTATCCAGCTGAGGTAACGGCGCACATCGAAACAGCAACGAATATTATGCGCGTATATCGGCGATGAGTCAACATCTAATTTCGGCCAATATCAAATTTTTTGCGATTAGCGTTGCTGGGCGCCGCTAGCGAACACGGCAGGGCGACTGAACAGGGGACGGAGGTGTGTTCACGTTTAGCCCTTCGGTGACGTGGCATGTTGTCGTGAACACACCTCCGTCCCCTGTTCAGTCGTTGTTCGGATGCGCGCGTCTCCGTCGTAGCTGCTTTCCGTAAGCTACTGCCGGTATGTGCAAGGTGTTGCCGACTGTGCCTATGGTCGAGGATAGCCGCCGTATGAACACACCTCCGTCCCCTGTTCATCTGAACACACCTCCGTCCCCTGTTCATCTTCGTCCCCTGTTCATCTTGCACCGGCGGCTCTGGGTCGGACTCTCTCCGCCCTATTAATCCGAAAGCCGACTGTGATCGATTCCGAGCATAAAGAAAGGACCCCGAACGAGGTCCTTTCTTTATGAGGCAAACGGGAGATGCTTGCCGTTGGTTTTAGTTGCTGGAGCTGCTGCCTCCGTTGGTGTTGGAGCTGGAGCCGCCGCCGTTCGTGCTGTTGTTGCCGGAGCCGCCGCCGTTCGTGCTGTTGTTGCCGGAGCCGCCGTTGGTGGAGCTGCCGGAACCCGTGCTGATGACCAGGTGCACGGTTTTGCCGGGGTCGAGCTCGGTGCCGCTGGTGGGCGTCTGGCTGATGACGTTGCCCGAGGAGACGGAGCTGCTGGCCTGGTACTCGGTGGTCACCTTGAAGCCCGCGTTGTTGAGCGTGGTCATGGCGCTGCCCTCGGACTGGCCGACGACGCTGGGCACGCTCACGGCCTTGCTCTCCTTACCCTTCGACACCACGATGTTCACGGTGCCCTCGGCCTTGAGCTTGCTGCCGCTGGACGGGGTCTGGCTGATGACGAGGCCCTCTTCGACGGTGTCGGAGTACTGCTGATCGACGGTGACGTAGAAGCCGGCGTTGTTCAGGGTTGCGGTGGCGCTGCTGCGGGTCTGGCCGACGACGTCGGGCACGCTGGTGCCCTCGGAGCCGAGCGACAGGTAATAGGTGACAACGGTGTCCTTGGCGACCTTGGAACCTGCGGCGACATCCTGGCGCGCGATGCGGTCCTTCTCGACGCTGTCGGAATATTCCGCGGTGCCAGCCTTGTACTTCAAGCCGTTGGCTTGCAGCAGTTTCTTAGCCTCATCTGCGGTTTTGCCGACCAGGTCGGGAACCTCTATCTCCTGCGAGCCTTGCGAGACGGTCAGGTTGATGGTGGAGCCCTTCGCCTTCTTGGTCTTGGCGGCGGGGTCCTGGCTGATGACCTTGCCCGAATCGACGCTGTCGGAGTAGGACTGCGTGACGTTGCCAACCTTGAAGCCGGCGGACTGGATGGCCGACTTCGCTTGGTCGAGCGTCTGCCCGGTGACGTCGGGGACTTCGATCTGCTCGCCGGAACCGCTGTTTCCACCCAAGGCGAACGCGGCGATGGCGATAAGCGCGACCACGGCTGCGACGGCAGCCATTATCGCGGCAACCTTCTTGCCCTTTTTCTTCGGAGCGGTGTTGTCCGACATGTACGAATGGTTTTGCGAGCTGCCGCCGTGCTGGTTGCCGCCGCCGACCGCGGGCATGACCGCGGTGCCGTCGGGCATGGGGCCGATGTTGGGCACGCCGCCCATGATCTGCGTCTGCGCGCCGGTGAAGCCCGCGCCCAGGGCGACGGGTCGGCCGGCCAGGTAATCGTTCAGGGCAGAGCGCATGTCCTTGGCGGTTGCGAAGCGCTCCATGGGGTTCTTCGACATGGCCTTGAGGATGATGGCCTCAAGGGAGGGGTCGATCTCAGGGTTGAGCTCGCGCGGCGGCACAGGCTCGTCCTGAACCTGCTTCATGGCGACGCTGACCGCATCGGGGCCGTCGAAGGGCAGCTTGCCCGTGGCGGATTCGTACAGCACGATGCCGAGCGAGTAGATGTCGCTGGCGGCGGTGAGCTCCTTGCCCTGCGCCTGCTCGGGGGAGATATAGTGCGCAGTGCCCAGTACGCTGGAAGTCTGCTCCTTGGTGGAGTTCTTCGCGCGCGCGATGCCGAAGTCCATGACCTTCACGTTGCCGTCGGGCTGCACCATGATGTTCTGCGGCTTGATGTCGCGATGAATGATGTCGAGACCGTGGGCGACGGAGAGCGCCTGACACACCTGGCTGCCAATCTCGGCGACCTTGCGCTGGTTGATGGCGCCGCGCTGATTGATGGCGGTCTTCAGGTCGGAGCCGCGCACATATTCCATGACGATGTAGTACGTGCCCTCGTCTTGGCCCCAGTCGTACACGTTGACGATGTAGGGGCTTTGCAGGTTGGCGGCGCTAGCGGCTTCTTGCTTGAAGCGCTGCGTGAAGCTTTCATCTGCGGCATATTGGGGCAGCATGACCTTCACTGCCACCAAACGACCCAAGACGTTGTCTTGTGCGCGGTACACCTCGGCCATGCCGCCGATGCCGATGCGCTCGGTGATTTGGTAGCGGTTGTTGAACACCCTGCCGATCATGTTTCCGGTCACGTTTGAACTCCTTTAGGTCACATGCTGGGCGGAATTTTGAGTAAAACCCATAGTACCCCGCTCAGCATACTTTTTCTATATAAGCCCCTGAACTTCCAAAGCTGTTTGCAAGATGTCATGAGCCTTCTGGGTGCCCACGCCTTCGTCGCCGTCCTCGATGACCACGGCAACCACTACGCCGGCGTTGTCTGCGGGCGCCATGCCCACGAACCAGCTGTCGTTGCTGTTGGCCTTCTCGGCCGTGCCCGTCTTGCCGGCCACTTCCACGCCGTTGATCTGCGCGGCGGTGCCGGTGCCTTGCTTGACAACGCCCTTGAGGATATCGCGGACGCGCTTTGCGGTGTCGGAGCTGATGGAGGTGCGCAGTTTCTCGGGTTGCGCCGTGAAGCTGCGCTGGCCGTTGGCGTTGTACACGCCGTCCACCAGGTAGGGCTTCATTTCCACGCCATCGTTGGCGATGGCGCTTCCCACCATGGCCATCTGCAGCACGGTGGCCTGCGGGCCGGCGGGGCTTTCGTGGTTCATGGGGTTCACCGGCTCGCCGGCGGCGGCCCAGGCGGTCTCCCATTCGGTCATCTCGCTCGGGTCGGCCATAAGCGACGTGTACATGACGATGGGGAAGTCCAGGTCCTGGTTGAACCCGAAGCGCTCGGCGCCCTCCACCAGTTTATCGGCGCCCATCTGCACGCCCAGCTGGCCGTAGACGGTGTTCGCCGACCACCATGTGGCCTGCTCGAGCGTTTGCGTGCCGTAGCTGGTCTTGTTGAAGTTCGACACGGTGGCGTTGCCGATGGTGATGGTTCCCGGGGACGAGAACGTGGTGGACTCGCGCGCCACGTCGTCCTCGATCGCCGTAGCCAAGGTGACCATCTTGAATGTGGAGCCGGGCGCGTACAGCGTGCCCGTGGCGCGGTTGATCAGCGAGGTCTCGGCCGTGCCGGAGTTCGCCTGGGCGATCACCTGCTCGAAGTCCGCGGCGTCGTAGGTGGGCGCGCTTGCGAGCGCCAGGATGGCGCCGGTCTTCGGGTCCATGACGATCGCGGCGCCCTTGTTGCCGGCGAGCGCGTCCTGGGCGGCCTGCTGGATCTTCGAGTTGATGGTGAGCGTGACGTCGTTGCCGGCGGTGCCCACGCCCGCCATATCGTTGAGCACGTCGGTCCAGCTGGCGAAGCTTTCCTGGCCCTTCAGGGTCTCGTTGTACGAGGCCTCGATGCCCGAGGTGCCGTACTGCTGCGACACGTAGCCGACCACGTGGGTGGCCAGGTCGCCGGCGGGGTAGATGCGCTCGTAGCTGCCGTCGTCGTCCATGGCGCTGCGCGCCAGCACGATGCCGTCGTAGGTGGAGATGGTGCCGCGCTCGCTCTTCGCTTCCTTGGCGAGCGTGTGGTTGTTGCCCGGCATGGTCTGGTATGAATCGGCCTGCACCACCATGATCATGGTGAGGTTCGCCACCAGCAGGGCGAACAGCGCGCTGCACAGCAGCATGCCGTTGGTCAGGCGTTTGCCCAGGCTGATGCGGCCGAGCACGCTGTTGGAGTGCAGGCTGGAGGTGGTGCCGTTGAGCATCTCGGTGCCCACGCCCGTGGCCTCGTCGCCCGCGCGCAGCAGGAAGCCGACGATGATGAAGCTGCCCAAAAGCGAGGAGCCGCCTTGGCTGATGAAGGGCAGAGTGAGGCCGGTCAGCGGGATGAGGCGCGTGACGCCGCCCACGATGATGAACGCCTGCAGCACGATCATGCCCGTCAGGCCCACGGCCACGAAGCTGGACACGTCGGACTTCGCGCGCGCCGCAGTCAGGAAGCCGCGGATGGCGAAGCATAGGAACAGCAGCAGCACGCCGGCCGCGCCGAGCAGGCCGATCTCCTCGGCGATGTCGGCGAAGATGAAGTCGCTTTCCACGACGGGGATGGCGTTGAAAGCGTCGGTGCCGCCCGCAAGGCCGTTGCCCAGGCCGACGCCGAACAGGTCGCCGTCGGCGATGGAGTAGAGCGCCTGGCACAGCTGGTAGCCGGTGTTCTGCGCATCGGAGAACGGGTCGAGCCAGGTGTTCACGCGTACCTGAACGTGGCCGAACGCCGCATAGGCGGCAAGTGCACCCACGGTGATCAGACCCAGGCCCACCACCAGGTAGAACTTCTTACCCGTTGCAACGTAGAGCATGAGCAGGAACACGAAGAAGAACACCATGGCGCTGCCCAGGTCCTTCTCGAACACCACGATGACCATGGCCACGCCCCACATGAGCAGGAGCGGCAACAGCGATCGGATGTCTGGCAGGTGGAACGGGCCCATGCGCACGGTGAACACGGACAGCAGCTCGCGGTTCTCGGCCAGATAGCTTGCCATGAACAGCACGATGACGATCTTGGCGATCTCGCCGGGCTGGAAGGAGAAGCCGCCGATGTGTAGCCAGATGCGGCTGCCGTAAATCTCCTGGCCAAGGCCGGGGACCATCGGCGAGAGAAGCAAAAGGATGCCCACGAGCATGAGGGTGTACTTATAGTTGGCGATCTTATCGAGGTTGCGGAACAGCGCCAGCACCACGATCATGCAGGCAACGCCCACGAACAGCCAGACCACCTGGCCTTGCGCCATGTTGGGCGCGTCCGTGAACGGCGCGATGCGCGTGATGAAGGCGATGCCGATGCCCGATAGGCCGAACGCCAGGGGCAGCAGGGCGGGGTCGGCGCCGGGTGCGAGCTTGCGCACGGCAAGGTGGGCCACCACGAAGGCGGCGAAGATGCCGATGGGCACGCTGAGCGAATCTACGTTGACCTGCTGGCCCTCGTTGATGGCGATCATGACGAACAGCAGCGCCACGACCGGCGCCGCCACCAGCAGAAGGACGAGTTCTATGTTGCGACGGGACATGATGCGCTACCTCTGCGTTCCCGTGGCGGTTTGCGAGGCGACCGCCGGCGCGTTCGCGGCGGCGTCGTTGGTGGTCGCGGTAGCGTTTGCCTGCGTGGATGCGGCCTGCTCGGAGCCTTCCGGCTTGCTGCGCTGAGCCGCTTCGTCGCGATATTGCTGCACCAGGTCATGCGCGGCGTCCATGTTGTCCACGCGGATGCCCTCCTGCAGGCGCGTGGCTGTGCCCGGCTGCAGGCTGTCGACGCTCACGTCGGTGACTTCTTGTTGCTTATATAAGTGCATGCCCAGGAAATCGGCGGGGATGCCCTCGTAGACGGCCACCTTGCCGTTGTCCTCGCCCAGGTATGCGGTGGTGTGAAGCCATGTGTGCACGCCCCACGCGCCGCCGCCCAGGATGGCCAGGAATAGCACGAGCACCAGCGCCACGGAAAACTTCGTCTTGCGCGCCAGCTTGCGGCGGCGCTTCTCGGCGAATCCGGTGACGTTGGAGACGATGACGGTGACGTTGTCGTGGCCGCCGGCGGCGATTGCCTCGTTGACCAGCTGCGATGCGCAGCGTTGCGGGTCGGGCACGCGTCGCATGACGGCTTCGATCTGCTCATCCTCGATCATGGAAGACAGGCCGTCGGAGCACACGAGCAGGCGGTCGCCGGTTTCGACGTTGATCTCGTACATATCGGGGCGCGTGTTGGGATCGGACCCGAGCGCGCGCGTGATGACGGAGCGCTGCGGATGATGGCGCGCTTCCTCGGGGGTGAGCTGGCCGGCTTCGATCATGTCGGCCATAAGGCTGTGGTCGCGCGTGAGCTGCTGCAGCTTGCCGTGGTGTAACAGGTAGGCGCGCGAGTCGCCGACCTGTGCGATGATGAGGCGCTCGTTTTCCAGCATGCAGGCGGTCAGGGTGGTGCCCATCCCCTCGCGGCCGCGCCCGTCGCGCGCCGCGCGGATGATCTCGTGGTTCGCTTCTTCGACGGCATGCTCAAGGGCGGCGCCGTCGAGGTCTTTCGGGGCCAGCTCGGCCAGCACGTTCACCGCTATCTCGGAGGCCACCTCGCCTGCGGCGTGGCCGCCCATGCCGTCGGCGACGGCGAACAGCGGCGGTGCCACCACCAAGCTGTCCTCGTTGTGGTCGCGCACGCAGCCGACGTCGGTTCGGCTTCCGAACGTGGTGACGGCGCCTCTGCGCGTGCGTTGAGTGGAGCGGTAAGAACGTTTATCACGGGACATTATGCAAACCTCACGCGAATGGCCACATCGCCCACGTTGACGGTGTCCCCGTTACGCAAGGCGGTAGGCTCGTTGATGAACTGGCCATTTACGGCCGTGCCGTTGGTGGACCCCAGGTCCTCCACGAACAGGTTCTGCCCCATGAGGCTGAAACGGGCATGCCTGCCGGAGACGTAGCCCGCGCCGATGACGATGTCGGCCCCGGGGTTGCGGCCCACGATGACCGGGCCGCGCACTACGATGGATACGCCGCGCAGCTCCTTCGGGCCCTTTTCGACCGAAAGGCTCCACGTGCGCTCGCGTTTGCGCTGGCCGCGCACCGCTCCGATGCCGGTTTTCATGATGGCGAACAGGAACAGGTACAGCAGCGCGACGAACAGCAGGCGGATGAGAAGCAGCGCGTAATCGATCACGGGGAATCCTCTCGCTTTCGCTTAGGCCAACGTGAAGACGAAGTTCGTGGACCCCATGGCGATGTGGTCGCCCTCGTTCAGCGGCTGGCTGGCGACGGCGCGACCGTTGACGTACGTGCCGTTGGTGGAGCCCAGGTCGGTGATGACCCATGCGCCCTGCGGGCTCAGGGAGATCTCGGCGTGGGTGCGCGACACGTTGATGTCGGGGATGGTGATGTCGTTGCGCGACTCGCGGCCGAGCGTGACGCGGGCGCTTGCCAGGTCGATGGCGCGGTTGGCGGCCGTGTCGATCAGGCGGGCGCGGGAGGCCTGCTGCGGCTGAGCGGGCTGCTGGCCCGGCACGCCGGCGCCGGCGAACATCACGGTGTTGGCAGCCTGCTGGGGTGCCGCCTGCTGCGGCATGGCCTGGGGTCGCGGAGCGGCAGCGGCAGCCTGACCTGCGGCGTAGCCGGCAGCGGCTGCTGCAGGGGCGGCGCCGGCGGCATAGGCGTTGAACTGATCGACCGCACCGGCCGCGGCCTGCTGCGCCGCAGCGTAATCGGGAGCGGCAGCGGGCTGGTCCCAAGGCTCCTGCGCGGGAGCCTGATAGCCCTGGGCCTCCCAGCCGTTTCCGGCGGGCATCTGCTGATAGCCCTGGTTGCCGTACTGATCGTATTGGTCGTACTGACCGTACTGATCGTGCTGGTCATATTGGTCGTACTGGTTAAAGCGCTGGTCGGGCATGGCTGCGCCTGCGCGGCCGAACTGCTGCGCAGGGTATGCGGCGGCTGCGCCGTAGCCGGCGTTCGCCCCGCCCAGGCCGTAGCGTTCCATCTCCTCGTTGCGCAGCTGGGAGATGATGGGCGCGGCGACGGCTTCGGCGATGACGTCGAACTTGCCGTGCTTGAGGCCCTCGTCCACGATGAAGCGCACGAGCGGCTGGCCGTCCATGGTCAGGCCCTGCTCGGAGGCCTTCGCGGCTAGGTAGGTTTCCGTTTCACCCGCGAGCGTGGGGTAGTAGCCGAACAGACGGCGGTCGTCGTCGGGGTTGACCAGCACGGTGTAGAGCGTGGGAGCGTACTGCTTGCCGGCGCCGACCATCTTTTCGCGGCGCATCTGCTTTTCGGCCTTCTTGGCGATCTGAACGGGGGAGATGGGGGCGTCGAACATCTTGTCCGCCGTGCCCTCGAACGTGTCCTCCATTTTGCCTTCGAACTTCGAGAAGATGCCCATTACCGCTCCTTGCAACGCTGTTCCATATCATGGCGGCGATAAGCCGCGAATTTACCGATGGTCCATCATGCCACAAACATAATGGCGAGATGGCGTCCTTTATGCAATCGTCATTTTATTGTAAGCGGGGAAAGCGGGGAATCGCCAGGTGAAGCGTCGGGAAAGCGGGGGAGGGGGTCTAGGGCGCGGGAGCGGCGCCCGCGCATGCGCTTGTTGCCGAAACCCCGGCGTTCGCGTTCTCCCGAGCCGTTTCCGCACCGGGCCAAGCCGGCCCCGCGCCGCTATTCCGTCGGCTGCGCGTCCTCGACCATGCGCATGAGGTCCTGCTGGTTGTGGATGTCGCACTTGCGGTAGATGTGGCGGATGTGCGTCTTGGCCGTGCCCTCCGAGATATAGAGCTTCTCCTGGATGTAGGCGGCGTTATGGCCTTTGGCCAGGAAGAACAGGATCTCGGTCTCGCGGCGCGACAGGAGGAACGTGTTTGCAACGGTCTCGCATTTGCCGCGGAAACGGCCGCCGCCGCGCGCCGGTTCTCCAGGTTTCGCGAAGCGCGCTTCGGCAATTGCCGCGGATGCGGGCTGGGTTGCTTGCCGTTCGCGCGCGGTGGGCAGGGCGGATGACGTTGCGGTCGAGTCCGCCGCGTCGTCGTTCCCGTTCGTGGTTCCGGCAGGTTGTGCAACCGCCGTGTTTTCGGGTTCGCCTGCGCTTCCAGCTGCCCCTGTGCCCATCGCGCCTTCGCCGTTTTCGCGCGGGGTGCAGTCCGTAGCGGTGTTATCGGCTGAAGCGGGAGCTTCGCGAGAAGCCGCTTCGGCTTCCCTGCGGATGGCGGCCGCGGTGTCGGTTACTGAGGAAGCGGCCGCCAGTGCGGATACTTCGCCTTCTGCTGCCAGGTTGTCCGCCGTCCGTTCGCGCTGCGCAGCGCTTTCGGCTACGGCCTTCTCGAGGGCGGCGTCCATGCCCTTGGCGGCACCGCAGTTGCGCAAACCGGCGGCGCGCCGGGACTCCTCTTTGCGCTCGAAGCTGGCCGACACGGCTTTGACCAGGGGACACGGCATGATGATCGACTCGATCTCGCGCTCACGGGGCAGCAGCGCATAGGCGAACACGATGACGAGCAGCAGCAAGATCACCAGCGTCTGCTCGCCGAATGGCAGCAGGTGCGCGTAGCTTGCGAGGGCGACGGGCACGAGCGTGCCGAACATGATGGCGACCGCCATGATGGCGCGGCCCAGGCCGAACACGAAGACGGGCGACAGGCGGAAGCGCTGCGACAGGTCGGCGAAGAAGATCCACATGAGCGACTCGAAGCACAGGAAGCCCACGAGCATGATCACGCTGGTCAGAGCCGCGTTCTCGGTGCTTGCGAGAGGCATGATGAACACGGTGACGGCGATGAACGGCACGAGGGGCTGGAAGAAGCGGCTCCAGCGGTCGCCGCCGCCGAGCGCCATGATGGTCACGAGCACCAGCACGGTGGCGCAGCCGGCTGCCAGCAGCAGCATCGGCTGCGCGCCCACGCTGGTCTTCATCACAAGGTTCTGCAGCGAGTTCGAGCGAAGCATGCCCAAGGCGATGCCGAGCACCAGCACGGGAGCGCCGAAGCGCGCAACGAACCTGCCGCGGTTGATGGGCAGCGGTTTGAAGATGGGCACCTCGTCGCGCTCATGAAAGGGCTCGGGCGTTTTCATGAGCAGAATAGCCAGCTCAAGCAGCGGAACGCAGGCGATCGCGATGGCGGATACGGGGAATGGCGCATAGTGCAGCACGGTCGCGAACAGGCCGATGGCGATGGAGATGGCGATGGCGGTGTTCAGCACGATCGAGGCGCTGTCGGTGCGGGCGAACGCCGTGCCCCAGTACACGATGAGGATAGCCGAGCCGATGCCGGTCATGATGCCGGATGCCGTTTCCGCCAAGGGGACTCCGAAGAAGGGAACCGCCAGCAGCAGCAGCGAGCCTACGCACGAAAGCGCGGCGCCGATGCAGAGCAGCTTGCGGGATGTGTACAGCTTCAGGAAACGCTGGTCCGTGGCCGCGATGAGCAGCATGGCGAACACGTAGACGATGGTTGAGATCAAGTAGGGCATGGTGACGCTGCTGCCGTAGAGCCCCTGGAAGCAGGGCATGGGCCCGAACACCGAGGCGGTGCCGAACATGGTGGCGTACACCCACGCCTGATGTAGACCGTAGCCGACCGACAGCAAGCTCAGCTCGCCGAATGCGCTCTCGTCGCCGAAGTCGGCATTGAGCGTGATTCTTGGAACGCGTACCCCCATACGCAAACCCTCCCGGTATTGTGTTGTGCATCCTCTTCGCCGTCTATGATACCGGGCGATGGGGGGATGATGCGCGCGACTGATGGGGTGATTTTGATGTCACCCTGCTAAAGTCAGGCTATTGAGCTGCGGAAATGGAAAAATCATCCCAGGAGGATGATGCTGCGGGAGCGTGTTTGCTTCGCATTGGAGGCGTCTCCGTGCGGCCAAGCGCCATCGGTCTGGCCGAGCGCGTTCGCCGGCCTTGCTCGCCACCGTGCGCGCTGCGTTCTGCCCGTCGGTTCGATTGCGCACGCGTTCGCAGCTGCGTTCCATCGATCTTGCCGTGCGCGGGCCGGCTGGCCGACCGGCCCGTATGCGCGTCGGGCGCTAGGCCACCTTGATGACCACGTTGTCGTAACGGTTGAGCTGGGTGTCCTCACCCGTGGTGCCCTGACCGTCGTGCGTGGTCTGCGTGCCCGGCTTCTGGGTCTCGGCGGCGTACACGGTTGCCGTGTACTGCTTGCCGACCAGGTAATCGGCCAGGCTGGTGGCGTCGTAGTTGTGAATGGCCTCGAGGCCGTTCTGGTTCTCGCTGGACATGACGTCCTCGTTCAGCAGGTCCTTGACCGTGCTTCCCTCGGGAACGATGACCAGCTCGCTACGAACAGCGCCGCCCTGGGCGGTTTCGTCCAGCACGCACGTGACCTCGTACACGCCCTTGCTTTTCACCTGGACGCCCTCATCGCTGTGGACGTAGTAGAACGCATAGGCCGGCACGGCGATCATCGCGCACGCGCAGCACGCGACCGCGATGGCAAGAAGCTTCTTGCCCCAAGATACGTTTGCCATTTGAGCCTCCCTTCTCGTAAGAGTCGAGGAATGGAAGCCCCGCTTTCGACAACGTGGTTTGCAGTATACGGGCGCACAGCTGTCCAAGCAACCGATTCGCAAGCCTGTGACCTGGGCAAACACGGAATCAGCCCCCGCGTATGATGCCGTCAGCGTCCGGGGCGGCTCGGGAGCGGCGGCAACTTCGCCATTTTAGGGTTTGCGGGATGATGGCCCGTTCCCCGCGCTTCCTATAATGGGCGGCAGCGAAGAGGAAACGCGCCTGCGACCTGGGTGTTCGCAGGCATTCGGCCGCTGCTTCCAAGAAGGGCGGCCGCCTTGGGCGCTCGGCGCGCAAGGTTCGACACGAAGAACAGGGGGATTCACGATGGCTGAAGACCAGATTGCCGGCTTGTGGGACGAAGAGGAGGAGTTCGACCCGCTGGCCGTTGATGACCTGGACATCGACCAGGAGGACATGGACGACGACAACCCGCTTGACACGGTCGACTATCCCACGATGCGCAACATGCCCGAGGACATGCGGCGCGAGTCGGTGTACAGCCCCGAGCGCCAGGGCGGCGCCGTCGAGGCGGTGCTTTCCCTATTCGACCACAATCCGGCCCGACGCCCGGTGCTGGTGTCCATTCTCGGCTGGTGCGACGGCGGCTGCCTGAACAGCGAGCTGACGGAGAAGGTGGACGCGCTGCAGACGGACAACCGCTCGGTGTACGGCACCACCACGCTGTGCCGCATGCTCGAACGTGCCGGCGCGCTGGAGCTGGAGATGCCCGAGACGTCCGAGGAGCGCGAGGACGCCGGCGAGGGCGTGGAGTACCTGGAGATCAAGGAGCGCGTCGACCCCGTGTGGCGCACCACCGACGCGGGTCGCGAGGTGTTCGGGCAGATGACGGACGGCTCCGCCTTCCGCACCATGGTGTTCGACCGCGATGCGAAGTACCTGGAGGTATACCGTGCCGTGATGGGGTTCGTGAACGAGCGTCCGCGTTCGAAGGACGATATCGAGCAGCTGGTCGACGCGTTCGAGGTGGTGCAGAGCCCGCGCCGTTTCGGCGGGCACTTCATCGACATGCTGGAGAAGACCGACGCGCTGTGCTGGAAGGACCGCTCGTGGCAGTTGACCGATCTGGGCCGCCGCATGCTGCCCGAGGTCGAGGTCGCGTTTTCGAAGAAGGGGGAGTAACCGATGGCTGAGGATATGATCGCGGTGCAGGCCGCCGAGCAGGAAGCGGACCTGGTTGCGTTGATGGACGGCCGCGCCCGTACGTACGGCCTGATGGCGCGCCTGTTTCTGAAGGAAGTCGACAAAGCGGTGCTCACCGAGCTGCAGGGCATGCGCTTCCCGGCCGCCACGGGCAACGCCAAGGTGGACGAGGGCTACCACATGCTGTACGACTACCTGCGCACCAGCTGGGACGACAGCATCAACGAGCTGGCCGTCGACTATGTGCGCACGTTCATCGGCCACGGCGTCAACGGCTTCTCCGCGGCGTATCCGTTCGAGAGCGTGTACACCTCCGAGCGCCGTCTGATGATGCAGGAGGCCCGCGCCGAGGTGCTGCAGACGCTGCGCGAGAACAACCTCAAGCGCGGCAGCTGGACCGAGGGCGAGGACCATATCGCCCTTGAGCTGGAGTTCATGCAGCGCATGGCCATGCGCACCGCCGACGCCCTGCGCGCCGGCGACGAGGACGCGGCCGTCGAGCATCTGCGCACGCAGCGCACGTTTGCGCAGGATCACCTGTTGAACTGGCTGCCCATGATGACCGAGGACATGCGCCGCTTCTCGCGCACCATGTTCTATCAGGGCCTGGCCCAGCTAGTCATGGGGTATGCCGAGGAGGACGCCGCCGTGCTGGACGAGCTGCTGGACAGCGTGGAGCAGGCGGCATAACGTTTGAGGTTTAGGGACCCCGGTGCGCAGGCGCGCGCCGGGGTCTTTGCTGTAATGGTGTACCCTAAGCAGCGCTGTGATTTCGAGACCAAGGGGGTTCGCCATGAGGATTTGCGTGTTCGGCTCATCGAGCCGAGATTTGGATGCGCTGTACATCGATGCCGCTTACGAGCTGGGACGCACGTTGGGCGAGCACGGGCATGGCCTGGTGTTCGGCGGCTACGACGTGGGCCTGATGGGCGCGGTGGCGCACGGCGTGGGCGATGCAGGCGGCAGCGTCATAGGCGTCGTCACCGAGGGCCTGAACAAGAAGGGCCGCCCTGTGTACCCGTGCACCGAGCTGATCTGCGAATCCGACCTGGCCACCCGCAAGACGCGCATGACCTCGCTGGCCGACGCCTTCGTCACCTTGCCCGGCGGCCTGGGCACGTTCGACGAGTTCTTCGACATCGTCTCCCAGGTGAAGGCCGGCGAACTGGACGCGAAGAGCGCCATCCTGAACGTGGGCGGCTATTTCGACCCGCTGGTCGAGATGCTCGACCGCGCGACTGCCACGGGCCTCAACTCCACCGACTGGCGCAGCAACTGCGACGTGTTCGACGCCCCCGAGCCGCTAGCGGCGTGGCTGGAAGCGTAAATAGGTAACGAAACGCTTCCGTTTCCCATAAATACCTGCCTGCATCTAGCACTCGTGGGCAAAGAGTGCTAACTTTCTTTGGTAGCAAATATTGTTATGCACGTGCTCAAGGAAGGGGCTCATAGCATGGCTAAGGAAATCGCATACGACAACGAGACGCGCGAGAAGCTTGCGACCGGTGTGGCGAAGCTGGCCGACGCGGTGCGCGTGACCATCGGCCCGAAGGGCCGTTACGTCGGCATCACCAAGAAGGGCGAGCGTCATCCCAACGTCTCCAACGACGGCGCTACCGTTGCTGCGCACGTGGGCGCATACGACCACGTGGAGAAGATGGGCCTGCAGGTGGTCCGCGAGGCAGCAACCGCCGCGAACAACGAGGCCGGCGACGGCACCTCCACGGCAACGCTGCTCGCCGATGCCATCGTGCGCGAGGGCGTGCGCTACGTTACCGCCGGCAACGACCCGCTGGCCCTGCGCCGCGGCATCCAGAAGGCCGCCGACGTCGCATCCGACGAGCTGCTGAAGGCCGCCACGCAGGTGACCACGCGCGAGCAGATGGCCGAGATCGCCACCGTCTCCTCGGGCGACCCCGAGATCGGCGCGAAGATCGCCGAGGCCCTGGACGAGATCGGTCAGGACGGCGTCATCTCCGTTGAGAAGTCCACCAAGTTCGGCATCGACCTGGAAGTCAAGAAGGGCATGCTGTTCGACCGCGGCTTCATCTCCCCGTACATGGCCGACGACATGGGCTCCATGACCGGCGAGCTGGAGCAGCCTTACATCCTGATCACCGACCAGCGTCTGGCCGACAACTTCAAGGACGTCGTGCCCGTGCTGGAGGAGGTCATGCAGTCCGGCCACCCGCTGCTCATCGTGGCAGACGACGTGCGCGGCGAGTCCCTGAACTCCCTGCTCATGAACCGCCAGAAGGGCACGCTCATCAGCGCAGCCGTCATGTGTCCCGGCGCCGAGGAGCGCCGCAAGGCCGAGCTGGAGGACATGGCCATCCTCACCGGCGGCGAGGTCATCTCCCCCGAGCGCGGCCTGTCGCTGGCCGATGCCAAGAAGAGCATGCTCGGCCGCGCCGCAAGCGTGCAGATCACGAAGAGCCGCACGCTCATCATCGGCGGCAAAGGCAAGCAGGAGGCCATCGAGAAGCGCTGCGAGGCTATCCGCAACGAGCTGAAGACCCCGCATTCCGACTATGAGCTGGACGTCATGCGCGAGCGCTTGGCGAAGTTGTCCGGCGGCATCGCCGTCATGAGCGTCGGCGCTGCAACCGAGACCGAGATGAACGAGATCCGCAGCCGCATCCAGGACGCCCTGCGCGCAACGCGCTCGGCTGCAAGCCAGGGTCTGCTGGCCGGCGGCGGCGTTGCCCTGATTCAGGCCTCCAAGGCGCTTGACCAGGTGGAAGCCGCCAACGAGGAGGAGCGCTTCGGCGTGGACATCCTGCGCAAGGCGCTCGAGGAGCCCATGCGCGCGCTGTGCAGCAACGCTGGCTATAACGGCGACGTGGAGGTCGCCAAGGCGCTTGAGGCGCAGCCCGGTTTCGGCCTGGATTGCGAGACCGGCAAGTATGGCGACATGATCTCCATGGGCGTTGCCGACCCGGCCAAGGTCACCGTCACGGCTCTGCAGGCCGCCGCGTCCGTTGCCTCGCTCATCCTCATCACCAACTGCAGCATCACCGAGGCTGACAAGAAGGATAAGGAAGAGAAGTAACAGCCGCGCAAGCAACTACTGCGCTGATCGGGGAAGCAGTTCCCCAACGCGAAGCTTCGGCTTCGCCAGCCCCTTTCAATAGAGCACGCTAAACGGGAGTCCCACGGGGCTCCCGTTTTTATACGGAATGCGAAATCGTATAAAGAAGCACTCGAAAACGCGCGCTAAATTATACGAATCCCGGAAATCGTATAAAGTAAATGAGATTTCAGCCCCCTTCTTTATACGAATCGTGAAAACGTATAAAGTTCGAATCGAAATAGGCTGGAATGTTATACGAATCGCCAAAACGTATAACCTGAACCGAAGGGGGCGCGCATGGATTACAAGGAGCTTGCGAAGGTCTTCTATATGGACTCCTCGAGCAATCGCGAGGCTAATCTTGCTGCCGAGGAAGCGCGTCGTCGTGATTCGGTCGGGACGTTTCGGCTTGGCTATGAGACTCAGGCGGGTGAGCTGTTCCTCGCTGTTCCGAAAGAGCTATCGGCCCTTACCGAACAAGTGCTGCGCACAGAGCGTAAGGTGACGGCGCTACTGAACGGGATGAACTTGCTTGCCGCGAATGCCGTTTTGCGAGGGCTGGTGTTCGACGAGGTCGTATTCACGAACGCTATCGAGGGTATTCATAGCACGCGTCGCCAGATCAAGGACGCGTTGGAGTCGGTATCGAACGATGCTTCTCGGCGTCGTTTCAAGGAGCTCGCCCTTCTGTATATGGATATCGCTTCCGGCAAGGCGGAGGAGCCGACAACGCCGGAAGGAGTTCGCGCGATCTACGACAGAGTGATGGACGGGGAGCTTGACGACGCGCATGTTCCCGATGGCCGGCTGTTCCGCAAGGACGGCGTTGATGTTATCGCGGGAGGGGTGAACGTGATTCATCGGGGCTTGGAACCTGAGGAGAAGATCGTTGAGGCCATGACATCGATGCTCGCGTTGGCTGAGGACGAGGGGCTTCCGTCGCTGTATGCGGCGTTGGCATCGCATTATCTGTTCGAATACGCTCATCCGTTCTATGACGGCAACGGCCGAACGGGAAGATATCTGTGCTCGCTGATGCTGGACAGGTCGCTGTCGAAGCCGACGGTTCTGTCCCTTTCTCGAGTGATTTTGGAGCATCGCGATCAGTATTACAAAGCTTTCTGCAGCGTTGAGAATCCGATGAACAAGGGCGAGTTGACGTTTTTCGTGATGGAGATGATGAGCCTTGTGAGAAAGGCTCAGTTGGACGTCATCGATCGCTTGGATTGCGCTTGGAGGCGGCAAAGCGAGCTTCGCGAATTGATGGATGATGCTATCGAGCGCACGGACCTCAAGAAGAAGCAGGAACAGGGGATCGTATTCATGCTCATGCAGTATGAGACATTCGGGATGTTCGGCGATGCGAGCGTTGAAGAGGTTGCCAACTATTTAAAGGTGGGGACGCAAGCTGCTCGGAAACATTTGCGTGCGCTTGAGGACAAGGGCGTTGCGGTGAAGGTCAACCAGCGTAAGCCCGTGACGTTCGGGCTCACGCAGCAGTTCAAGGAAGAGTTCGGGGTAGAGCCGGTGGTCTGGCGCAATCCTTTCGAGTAGGGGTTCATCGTGTGCAGAAGGTTCACGGTCGTTACATGGGATGAGGTTGCGGAAGTCGTGCGCGAGCTGCAGGTGGATTCGCCTGTGAACGCGCAGCCCGATTGGCCTGCGCGTCCGATGGATGGCGAAGGCGCTGCGGCGCAGGTTGAGTCGGGTGAAGACGCGTTCCCTGGCACAGGCGTTGACGTGGTTGTCCGCAGGCCGGAAAGTCAGTTGGCTGTTGAGCGGTTGACCTGGGGATTCCCTGTTGAATGGCAGCAACGACCCGTGTACAACACGCGTTTGGAAACCGCAATGGGACCGAACCCGGGCATGTGGGAGCAGCCGATTGCGCAGGGTCGCGGCATCGTGGTGACGGGCGGTTTCTTCGAAGCGCATGCGACCAAAACGACGCGCAGCCCGAAAACGGGGCGGAAGATCAAGCAGCAGTATCGTTTCGAAAGCGGTGGAGGCACGCCGCTGCTGCTGGCAACGGTATGCGGGCAAGGTTGCTTTTCGGTAGTGACCACGCGCCCGAACGCCAACGTTGCGCCCGTGCACAACCGCATGCCCCTGGCGCTAACGCTCGCCGAGGCGCGTTGGTGGCTGCGCGCGCCATGGCCCAACCTGGTTGCCAACTGGCAAAAGCTAGCAAATCGCGAAGGGTTTGCGTTGACGGCGGCCCCGGAGCAGCTGCCAGCGCCGATGATGTTCGGGCAGGGGACGTTGTTTTAAAAGCGCGGTATGACCGCCGTGCAGGTTTAACGACGGTCATAGCTTTGCCAAACCCTGATCAATCGAATTCCCTAGAGCGTTAGGATGATGCATCATTCGATATAGTTCGTCGTTCCGAGGTGGATTGCGATGTCGGTTCCCCTTATCCAGAGGTTCTGGTAATACATCTTGACCCCATTCACGGTAACGGGCTTATTGGTCGCATCGTTTCCCGAACCGCGTACGAACAGAACGCCGTCCCTTGACTTCGGCCAGTTCGGAGCTGACATGGGGATGCCGGTTTTCGGGGCGAAACGTTGATTGCCGTTCTTGTCGCATATCGGCTTGTCAACTAGCGCTCCGGAGAAGATTAGCTCGCGCATCTGGTCCCATAGCTTCTGCGCATCATCGATATACTTGCCGAGCCAGAGCCGTTTGAATCCTTGAAAATGGCAAGCATGGAGAGGGCAGTTATTGTAGGGTTCCTTGAAAACCGCAACGATAATCGTTGAGTCGAGGAAGATGCTGGCAAAAGAGGACTCCTCAAATTCTGTATCCGGATCGCACATCTCATCGAAGTCGATTACGGGAGATAACTTCATGTCTTCGGTTCTTCCGCCCCTTACGGTGAGGACCACGGTCTTAAGCTGGAATCCGGCCTTCACAAAGAGAGGTACTTGTGAAATTTTGCCTGATTGCCCAGTGAAAAGGTGAACGATAACCTGTTCGGCCAAGGCCTTGTTTTCCCTGCGCCCTTCTGCGTCGAAAGGCAAATTAAACAACGTGGCGTATTCAGCCAGAGTTTTATCGCGCAGTTGAGAAGCGATGTTCCTGAGATATGCGTCGAATTGGTCGGATGAGCCGATTTCGTGGTTATCGGGAATCATTTTTAAGTTGTCATCCAGCCGCTCCCTTGCCATTTGCGTGACAAGTGAAGACTTGAGCCTGAAACGCGGAGCGTTAGGATACTTAGGCGAAGTATCCAGATAGAGAAGACGCGGGTTGATTAGGGTTGATAGTCCCGGCAGCAGCGCTTCCTTGTCCCCGGCTAGTGCGGTTCTGACATAATCGCGTATCGTCGTCCAGTCCGCTTCAAGACGTTTGCGGTCTATGTTGTTCCATTCGTGCAGGTCAAAGCCCTTGATTTCGAAAGAAGCATAGCTTGCTGTCATGCCTTTTCCAGGTTTGACGTATAGATAGTAGACAATCAGGAGCCGTTCGGCCTTATGCCAAAACGTCGACGTTGAGAACTCCTCGCCAACGATTCGGTTTGGTGAGACGGCGGTGATGGAGACGGGCTCCTTTGCTCGCCAAGAGTCGCTGCGGGTTGCGGCGATAAGTCCTGTGGTTTTTAACTCCCACTCGGTTCCGTCGATGATTAAGTCGGGCTCTTGCCTGTTATCAGCAGGATAACCGAGGACAGATTGTTCGATGACGGCTCCGATGCGCCCTTTGTTCTTGTGTGCGGTTGAGGCGGAAAGAATGCCTTTGGTATCAAGTTCACCTGCGGTTTTTCCGATTGCTGCGGTGAAACGCTCTCGAATGTCTTCTGCTGTGTACCTATGGCTAGACTTGGTCATGTCGTGCTCCCTGTCGTATCAACGGCGGTTGGGCTTTCGGCCGCTGTTGTGAAAAAAAACTGAGTAGCGCAAATAGATCTGGATTTTTCCTTGATCGATCGGTTATCGTTGGTCATAATTATAGGTTCTGAATAATGGCAGGAACAAGGAATGGCGGTAAGGCTGAGATGATTACGGTGGCCGAGCTTTTTGCTGGCGTTGGCGGATTTCGCCTAGGCCTTGAAGGCTACCAAAGCCTCGAGCATCCTGAGTTCAATCTCCCGGCAGCGGGACCTTTTAAAACTATCTGGGCCAATCAATGGGAACCTCCTGGAACTGAGGGCAAACAGTTCGCTTGGCGCTGTTACGAGCAGCGTTTCGGCGAAGGCAGCTGCGTTAACCAGGACATCAACAAGGTTCTCGATGACTATGAAGCCGGTACAATCGATATCCCCGACGTTCAGATGGTCGTGGGTGGTTTTCCGTGCCAGGATTACAGCGTGGCAAAACCGCTGTCTGCTGCTCGCGGAATCGAGGGCAAGAAGGGCGTTCTTTGGTGGGACATCTATCGCTTCTTGCATCTGAAAGAGCCGAAGTACGTGTTGCTCGAAAACGTTGATCGCTTGCTCAAAAGTCCTGCGACGCAGCGTGGCCGCGATTTCGCGATTATCCTTTCTTGCATGGCTGACCTGGGGTATTCGGTTGAATGGCATGTTGTGAACAGCGGCGAATACGGGTTTAACCAGCGACGCAAACGCGTTTACATTTTTGCTGAAATGACCAGCGATAACTGGGATTTGTCAGACCGTGCGAAAAACGGTGTGATGGCGCGCGCGTTTCCGACGGAGGACCCGGAGAAGGTTTCCGAGTTTGAGATTCAGCATGACCCTTATGACATTTCCCAGCACTTCGACCTTGCCGGCAAGAAATCCCCGTTCTGTACCGCAGGCGTGATGCAGGATTATAAGGTTCTAACCTTTGACCTGGTGGAGAAGTATGAGGGCAAGCTCGGCGCGCTCGGAAACGTGCTGGTTCCGGAGAGCGAAGTCCCTGAGCAGTTCTATATTCCGGACGAAAAGTTCGAGACTTGGAAGTACTTGAAGGGCGGCAAGCGCGAGGAGCGCGTGGATAAGAAAACAGGCTTCAAGTACGTCTACTCCGAAGGGTCGATGACGTTCCCTGATGCGCTCGATAGGCCGTCGCGTACTATTCTGACTGGCGAAGGCGGCATTGGGGCTTCTCGCTTCAAGCACGTTGTTGAAGTGGATGGTCGGTTCCGTCGTCTTGTTCCCGATGAGCTTGATCAGCTGCAGGGTTTTCCGAAGGGCTGGACGAATACGGGCATGAGCGATGGTCGCCGAGCTTTTTGCATGGGCAATGCTTTGGTTGTCGGCGTTCCTCACCGAATCGGTGTTGAGATTGCTCGCGAGGCGGGTTTGAAATAATTAGCAGTGCGAAAAGAAACGGCGGGGATTCCCGCCGTTTCTTTTTGTTGCATGCTAATGGGTTCGAGAGGTCGGTATTGAGCGCTCTTCGCTTTATCGCCTCAAGTAGTTTCTTTAGGCAAGCTTACGGTTTGCAGATGCCGCAGGGGGAGTAGCCGCGGGCTATGAGTTGGTCTCGGGTGCCGCTGAAGTCTTGCTTGTTTGCGCTTGAGATGTCGCTGGCGGCGGAGCAGTCGGGCTTGTGGAACTTCTTGTTCTTCACGTTCAGGATATAGTCCTGCTGCTCGGATGCGCTTTGGCTGCCGGTGCTGTTGCTGCCGGCTCCGTTGGCGTCGCTGGTGTTGCTCTCGCTACCGGCCCCGTCGCCGCCACTGCCGTTGCTGCCGGCCCCGTTGCCGCTCCCGCTGTCGGCCTTGTTCCCGTTAGCGTTCCCTGCTGCCTTATCCGCCCGTGCGGCTGCTGCGGTGGTGATGGTGGCGCTGCCTTTGCTGGTGACCTGCGGAGTTTCGGACGATTCCCAGCTTTCGCCGGTCACGTAGTCGATGGCCACGCCCGGTTCCACGTTGTATACGAACACGTTGAACTGCACGGCTTCGCCGTCGTCCTCAACGGACTTCGCTTCCATCTGAACCCCGCGCGCCACCAGGTCGTTTGCGGCGAACAGCGGGGTGACGCGGTAGAGCACGTGGTTGCCCGTGCTGCGCACGTAGTCGCCAACCAGCTCCTCGTAATACAGCATGCCCACCGCGTTGAACGTGCGCGTGCCCGTGATCAGGTTCTTCTCGTTGGCGTTTTCCCCGCACAGTTGATGCGCGATCAGGTGGCTGCGGTTGTACAGCATGCCGTCGTCGACGAAGCTGTATTTGCGCTGCACCCACCCGCTTGGGTGTACCTGCGAAATGTCGCCGCGCTTCTCGTTGGATACGGTGTCGGGTCCGATGCGTGCGAAGGCGGTGCCGCAGCGGCCTTCGAAATCCAGGTCGCTGAACTGCATGAACGTCCCGCGCGCCTCGTCCTGCGCTGTAAACCCGGGCGTACCGTGGTTGATATCGATGCACAGCGCGCCGGTATACGCAGGGATGTCGGCGATGGTCGCCTGCGCGGATCGCGCGTCGTCGGAGTCGCCGTACGTGCTGGCGCTTCCGTCAGAGCTGCTGATGGAGTTGCCGGATCCAGCGGCGTTATCGCCGATGCTGACGGTGCAGCCCGTTGCGGGAAGCGCGAATGAGAACGCCAGCGCCAGGGCGGCTAATGCTGCGGCGATGCGCTGGGGAAGCGAAAGCGTGCGGGTGTCTTTCAACGGCGGCCTTTCTGTTTGCGTTTCGCGTCGATTGTAGCGGACGCGTTTGATGGTCGCGTGGGGCTTGTGCGCCCCGTATATGGAACGGCCCGCCTGCGATAGGTGGCGCAGACGGGCCGCTGGAGGGTCATTGCTAGCTGAATCGCCGTATGAACTGACGTTATTGGCAGACCTTGCCCGGGTTCAGGATGTTGTTGGGGTCGAACACGCGCTTGATGCCGGCCATAAGCTCGATGGCGGTGTCGCCCAGGTTCTCGCGCAGATAGGTGCGCTTGGCGTGGCCGATGCCGTGCTCGCCGGACACCTGGCCGCCCAGCTCGGCGCACTTGGCGTACGCGGCCTCCATCACCTTCGCCGACTGCTCCAGGAACGCGTCCTTGTCCATGTCCTCGTTCCCGCAGCAGTAGATGTGCAGGTTGCCGTCGCCGGCGTGGCCGAACGAGCGGATGCGCACGCCGTGCCCCTCGCCGACGCCCAGCACGAAGCTGAGGAACGACGGGATCTTGTCGACGGGCACCACAACGTCCATTTCGTCCAGGAAGCGCGTGTCGGCTTCGATGGCGGTCAAAAACGCGCTGCGAACAGCCCAAACGTCGCGCTTGTCGGAAGGTTGGCTGAGCACCAGCGTGTCGAAGGCGCCCGACTCGTCGGCGATGCCTGCCAGCACCTCGGCGCGCTGGAAGATCTCGTCCTCGTCGTTGCCGTCGAGCGTAATCAGGATGTACGCGCCGACTTCGCGGTCGTTGACCTTGGTGGGGATGATCTTCGTGCCGCTGAAGTTCGCGGCGGAATCCACGATGTCGCGTTCCATGAACTCGATGGATTGCGGGTTCAGGCCGGCGAGCTTGATCTTCGGCACCGTGCTGATGGCACCCTCGATGTTCTCGAACGGAAGGATGAAGCTCATGTCCTCCTGCGGGTTGGGAAGCAGCTTCATGGTGAGCTCGGTGATGACGCCGAGCGTGCCTTCCGAGCCGATGATCAGGTGCAGCAGGCTGTAGCCGCTGCTCGCCTTCGTCACGGGGCGGCCCAGGTGCATCACTTCGCCGCTCGGCAGGACCACGGTCATGGCCAGCACGTAGTCGCGCGTGGTGCCGTATTTTACGGCGCGCATGCCGCCGGCGTTGGTGCTGACGTTACCGCCGATTGAGCCGGTCTTCTCGCCGGGGTCGGGCGGGTACATGAAGCCGTGGCCGATGGCGTCGGCGGCTAGGTCGCACAGGCGCACGCCGGGCTGGACGCGCACGTTCAGGTTGCTCATGTCGTAGGCGATGATCTTGTCCATGCGCATGGTGCACAGAACCACGCCGCCGAGCACCGGCGTGCTGCCGCCCACCAGGCCGGTGCCGGCGCCGCGCACCGTGACTGGGATGCGGTTCTCGTTGCACAGCTTCATGATGGCGGACACTTCCTCGGTGTCCGCGGGCAGCACCACGGCGTCGGGCATATGCGAGCCGTAGATGGGCATCTCGTCGTGCGCGTAGTCCTCGTTGATGTCGCCGGCGAGATAGCAATTATCCTTGCCGACAATGGCTTTGAGCTCCAGTACCAGCTCAGGCGTCAGTTCGTTGTACTCGGTCATGCGTGCCTTCTTGCGTTTCCGTTTGCGGCTACGGGGCTTGGCTGCGCGCTGGCGGGCAGCGCTCCTTGGACGGGCATGCGCATGCATTGCGTTTTTGCGGGCCAGGGGGCCGTCCACCTTGGTGCGTCGCGGCTTCGCCGAGCGTCGTCGCGCCTTTGATGACCGTTCAATGATAGGCATGTCCGCGTAAATCCGAGGTGCCGAGTAGGGTATCTGCGGAAAATTTTCGCGTAGGAAGGGAAGGCGCCGGCAGTGCGCGGCCGCCCCTGCGGCGCCCTGCAATATAATGTGCGCATGACTAAAACGCAGCTGATACTCAATCGATACAAGCCCCTTGCCAAGGCGGGGGTCGGCGGCTTCGGTACGGTGCAGGTGGCATGGGATACGCGCATCCAGCGCAAGGTGGCCATCAAGTGCATCCCCCTGTCCGAGGCCGAGTTGTTGCGCGCTGCCCTCCCTGGGGCCGATGCGCTTGACATTTACCCTGATGAGCGCGGCGAAAGCTCGGCTGGTTCTCAAAGCTTCGGCGTAACGGGCGCGCATACGGCGGGTTCCGCGGCATCTTCGGCGACCGCCATCGATCCGGCAGACGTTCCCCCTTGGGAAGATTTGCCCGAGGAAGCGGGTTTTGCGGAGGTCGAGGATGCTGGGGTCCCCGACGGCCCCGATGCACCGGCGGAGCCGACGAGCGCTCCCGCCCGCGAAGTTGGGCCCGGCTTTGCGGGATTCGATCCTGCGGACCCGGCGAGCGCCGATTCGTTTCCTAACCAGCTTCTGCCCGGTCAATCGGTCAGCCTGACGGGCACGGTCGACCCTGCGAGCCGCCCGTTGGTGCGCACGCTCTCGCGCATCCCCGGATTGGACGAGGCCCGTACGGCGGCCATGCTGTCGGACCCCAGCATCGTCGCGGTGTACGACTTCGAGATCCAGGATTCCATGGCGTATCTGATCATGGAGTACGTCGAGGGCATGACGCTTACCGAGCTGCTGCGCGACCACGACGATCGGCTGACGCTCGACGTGGTCGCCGCCGTATTCGACGCGGTGGCGCATGCGCTTGAGGTGGCACATGAGAACGGCGTGCTGCATCTGGATATCAAGCCCGATAACATCCTCATCAACGCATCGGGCCAGGTGAAGGTGACCGATTTCGGTCTGGCGACCTTGGCGGACGCGCAGGGATTCGGCGTGGCTGGCGGCGGCACCATCGGTTACATGCCGCTTGAGCAGATGCGCCAGGAGAATCTTGACGCGCGGTGCGACGAATGGGCGCTCGCGTCGGTGACGTACGAGATGCTGGCGGGTGAGAACCCCTTCTTGGCGCCGAACCTGTTCCAAGCGCAGGAGGCTATCGAAGACGGCGAGCTGGTGCTGCCGTCGCTGTGCTGGGACAACCTCGATCCGGCGGCGGACGACCCCATCTTCTATGCCTTGGATCCCGAGCGCGAGGAACGCTACGAGTCGGTGGCGGATTTCGCGGAGGAGCTTTCGCCGTTTTTGGGCGACCCGGCGAAGGGCCGTGCGGAGCTGGCCGACATCGTGGCCGGTCCGGAGGAGGAAGAGGAGCCCGAGCCGCAGCCTCGCGAGCCCGGCATCCCGTTGCGCGATCGCATCACCCCCGAGCTGCTGTTCTTCGGCTCGCATGCGTGCGGCGCGGCGGGATCGGCGCTGCTGGCGTTTGTTGCGCTGCAGAACCTCTCGCAGACCGAAGGGTTTGCCAACCCGCTGTTCTGGGGGTTGCTGCTGCTCATCGCGCTTGCCGGCGCGCTTCGCCCTCATCTGGGCGCGCTTCTGGGATTCGTTTCCCTGTCGGCCATGCTGGTGATGTGCGGCGTGCCTGCTGCGGGATGCGTGCTGCTGGCGGGCGCTGGCGTGTGGTGGTGGTATCTGGGCCGCGCGGGCGATACGACCGCGAACGCCGCGCTGGCGACGCCGCTTGCCGGCGCGATCGGATTGGGGCCGCTCGGCCCTCTGGCGGCAGGTTTTGCGCTGCGCCCGGTTGCGGCGATGGCGACCGCGGCGTTCCAGGTACTGTGCGGGTTCATGCTGGCAGGCTTGGGAAGCGCCTCGTTCATGGGGTGGGACGTGTTCGCCGCTTGGCATTTCTCGGCGGCGGCGTTTGCAAGCGATGCGGTGATCGACCGGATGGCGGCCATGCTGTCGGACCCGGGCACATGGATCATGGCGGCGAGCTGGGTGCTTGCGGCGGGCGCGTGCGCCCTGCTGCGTTGGCGCCCCACGCGGCTGTTCGCGTCCTTCGGCGTGCTGGCGGGCGCGGCCGTGCTGGTGGCGGGGTTCGTTTTGGCGGCGGTTTGCGGGTCTCCTTCCGCATCCGCCTTCACCGACCCCGCCGATGTCGCCTCGTTGGTCGTTTCCACGGGCATTATGCTGTTCGCCGCCTATCTTCTGCCCGACCCCGAGTATTATGACGAGAGCGACGAATAGCTTCTGCCCCCGACGTTCGGGCGAAGCGACGTTGCGGGATAACGCAAGAACGGCCGTCGGCGCGGTGCCGCGGCCTTACATGGATAGGAAGGAAACCCATGATCGAGCTTAACGACGACAAGACGTTGTTCTTCTTCGACCGCGATCTTGAGCCGGTGTTGACCGTGAAGTCCGGTGAGACGGTGCGCATCCGCACGAAGGACTGCTTCAGCAACCAGCTGACCGGCCCTCAGGACACCATGGATGACCTGGATTGGGATGCCATCAACCCGGCAACCGGCCCGGTGTTCGTCGAGGGCGCGAAGGCTGGCGGCGCGCTGAAGGTGCGCATCGAGAACATCGAGTTCGACGAGCAGACCTGCTCCGCCACCGGCCAGGACGAGGGCGTTTGCGGCAACCGCTTCACCGAGTGGGCCACGCATTACTGCAAGATCCAGGGCAACACGCTGGCTTGGGATGAGCGCCTGAACATCCCGCTTCGCCCCATGATCGGCGTCATCGGCGTGGCTCCCGAGGGCGAGCCGGTGAACTGCGGCACGCCGGGCAGCCACGGCGGCAACATGGACAACACGGCGATCACCACCGGCGCCACGCTGTACTTCCCCGTGGTGGTCGACGGTGCGCTGTTCGGCTGCGGCGACATGCACGCGGCCATGGGCGACGGCGAAGTCAGCGTCTCCGGCGCCGAGGTTGCGGGCTACGCCACCGTCACGCTGACGGCCCTGCCCGAGCTGAAGCTGGTGAACCCGCTGATCGAGAACGACACGCATTTCGGCATCATCGTGTCCGCGGAATCGCTGGATGCGGCTGCCGAGCTGGCCGTTCAGCAGATGGTCGATCTGCTGGCATCGCGCACCAACGAGTCTGAGGCCGACCTGGTCATGCTGCTGTCCCTGGTCGCCGACGTGCAGGTGTGCCAGATGGTGGACCCGCAGAAGACGGTGCGTTTCATGGTGCCGAAGTACGTGCTGGACGCCATCGGCTTCGCACTGTAGCTTTGAACTGGGAGACGAAGAGCCCGCAAGCGTTGTGCTTGCGGGCTCTTTTGCGTTAGGGCAAAAAGAAACCGCCCCGCGTATTGGCGTTGCGGGGCGGTTCGGCGGCAGGTGTGAGTGAGTGGCCGCCGCGTGGTTATTCGGAATCTTCCTCGTCGTCATCGTCGAAGAAGGACCAGTCGTCCTTGCCCTTCGGGCGGTCGACGAACGTTTTGCGGGTGCGACGCTCCATGATGATGCATGCGATAAGGCTGATGACAAGACCCGCACCGATCATAATGCCCATGCCGGCATATGTCTCGAAAAGAAAGTGGTACAGGCCGATCCAATCCATGCTGTTCCTAACGGTTCGTTCGCAAGCGCTCGAGGGCGCGTATTACAAAGCCAAAGTATACTACACCGTTTCCGCTCCGGTCGCGCTAAGAACGAAGAACAACCAACGATTAGCAACAAACCGCAACAGTCCCCGGTGTCAGGGTTTGCGGAGACGGCACCAGCAGGTGTGCTGGGGGTTGCCGAACGCTAGCGGCGAGGGGCGGCTGGCGGTGAGCGTGTTGATGCAGCCGCCGACGTCGACAGGCTCGGCGATGTTGCTTTCCGCTTGCCACCAGGCGCCTTGCGGCATGACGATGGTGCCGGCGATTACGTCGTCGGTGACGTGCGCGGGAAGGCGCAGCGTGCCGAAGCGGTTCGATGCCTCCACCAGGTCGCCGGTCGCGATGCCTCGCGCGCCGGCGTCCACGGGGTTGATCGAGATGACCTGCGGCACACGCCGCGAAACCGCGGGCACGTTGCCCCACGACGAATGAATGCGCGCGACGCTATGGAAGCCGAACACGCGAAGCGGCTGGTCGCAGGCGGGTTCGGCGATTGCTTCGCTTTTGCGACTGCTTGTGGGAAGGTCGGCGCCTGATTTGCTCCCCTGGCCGTCTGCGCACAGCCCAGCGCCCGGTTCCCGCGCCCCGTTGTCCGCAGCCTGCTCCACGGCAAACTCCGCCGGGCCCCATTCGGGAACGTAGGTGGGAATGGGCGTGATGGCGCCCTCGTCGGGCGTGCCGCGCAGTGCTTCGGCTGTGGCGGCGAGCTGTTCGCTGAACAACTCGATTTTGCCCGAAGGCGTGTCGAGCGGATGCGCGATGGGGTCGCGTCGCCAATCGGCTAGCGCTACGAACGGTTCGACGCAATCGTCGCGCCAAGCAAGCCCTTCCTTAAGCAGCTGGTCGAACGTCGGCAGCCCGGTACTGCGTTCGCGGTCGCCTTCGTATAGGCGGCGGATCCATTCGCCTTCTGCGCGCCCTTTGGTGAACGCATCTTCGATTTCCCAGCGTTTTGCCAGTTCAACGCATACTTCCCAGGCACCGCGACGCTCGAAGCGCGCGCCCAGCTCCCCGGTGCTGGCGGCGATGCGCCGGCCCCAGGCGTCGGCGTCCATCGCGCTTTCCTGCTCCATGCGGAACAGGTCGGGCAGCACGATGTCGGCGTAGCGCGCGGAATCGGTGAACTCCACGTCCACGTTCAGGATGAACTCGCACTTCGACGGGTCGCTCAGCACGCGATGCGCGCGGTTGACGTCGCCATGTTGGTTGGTCAGGCAATTGCCGCCGTGGCAGATGATCGCCTTGATGCTGCAGGGAAGATGTGCGGCGCCGGAACCTTCCTCCGGCAGTCCGCGAACTCCCTCGCGTGCGCCCAGCGCTTCGCCGTTCTCGATGGCATCGAGGAACCGATACGCCGGGATGCGGAAGGGAACAGGGTTCTCACCTGCGGAAACGCGCGTGAGAAAGCCGCCGCCCCAGGCGATGTTCATGCCGTTGTTCGTACCGGGCAGGCCTACCTGCCCGAGCGCTGTAGCCAGCATCATGATCATGCCGCTGGTCATCTCGCCGTTGCTGCGACGCTGCGGACCCCAGCCTTGCATGATGAACGCGGGCCGTGTGGTGGCAAGCTGCGCGGCCAGCTCGCGGATGTCGTTCTCGGCGATGCCGGTGATCGTCGCCGCCCATGCGGGCGTTTTCGCCACATGGTCGTAGCCGGTGCCGCGCAGGTAATCCGTTACGGAAAGCCCCAGGCCGCGTCGGTGCTCGGGCAACGTCTCGTCGGTGAACCCGACGCAGTGCTCGCGCAGGAAATCCCAATCCAGCGCGTTGTGCGCGAACGCCAGCTCGTGCAGGAGCGCTGCCGCCAGCGCGCCGTCGGTCCCGGGGTTGATGGGCAGCCAGGAAACGGTTTCCCCGCTTGGCGTGGCGTCGTTCGGCTGCGCGCCGCCGCAAGCGGGTGCCCCGGGCTGGCCTTCGGGTTCGCTGCTGCCCGGCAGCGCCGCGCCGCAAAGCGCTGATGCCCGTCCCTCGCGCTCGCCGCTTGCGAACCCCTTGCGCTTGGGGATGGAGCCGTTTCGCCGCGGGTCGACCATCACGATGCGTCCGCCGCGTTCGCCCACCTGCTCGACCATGCGGTCCCAGGCGCCGTGCCAGGTGGCGCGACCCGTTCCCGTTTCCGCCGGCGAAGCGCCGAACACCAGCACGAGCCGCGCATCGGCGGCGGCATCGAGCTCGCTGCCGCCGGGGTAGAGCGCACCGGGCCCGTACATGCTACGGACCATGGCGTTGATCTGCGGATTCGAGTAGTTGTTGTAGTGGTCCAGGAAGCCGCCGAAGCAGTTCATGAGCCGCTCGAACGGGTCGGCGGTGGTGCACGATTGCCCGGTGGTGTAGGCCAGGTAGATGGACTCGTTGCCGTGCTCGCGGCGGATGCGGGCCAGCTGGCTTGCTATCTCGTCAAGCGCTTCATCCCAGGTCATGCGTTCGAACTGCGCGGAACCGCGCGGCCCGACGCGCCGCAGGGGCCACATAAGGCGATCGGGGCTGTTCGCCCACGCGCGCATGGACAGCCCGCGGTGGCAGGCGGGGGCGGCCTTGTTCGCCGACACGCGCGCCAGCTCGCCGTCGCGCAGGTGCAGCTCAAGCGGGCAGCGGCCCGGGCAGTCGATGGCGCAAAACGCTGGCGCGCAGGTTTCGGCAGCTTCGCTTCCGAAAGCGGAATCGACCGGCTCAACCTTGCGGAACAGCCGGTCGGCTATGTTCGTGATCGTTTTCATGCTCCCATTATCGCCGGCGCCCTTCGCGTGCCTCTGCATGCGCTTGTTATTGCGCCGTTATCACATAGCTGCAATCCCTGCGCCTTCGCATGCCGCTCCCGTGAAGGCCCCTTATCGCCCGCGCCGCACGCGCGTTCGCTGCGCTATACTGGGAAACTGCTCTACTACAACCGATTCATAGAAGGGGAGCGCGCAATGCTAGATCTTAAGTTCGTTCGCGAAAACCAGGAAGCCGTCGCCCAGGCGATGAAGAACCGTCATGCTTCATGGGACGCGTCGCGCTTCTCCGAACTTGACGAAGCCCGTCGTGCCGCCATCACCGAGGAAGAGGCCCTGCAGGCCGAGCGCAACGCCACGTCCAAGAGCATCGGCCAGATGATGGCCGCCGGCGAGAAGGACAAGGCCGAGGCCGCCAAGGAGCGCGTCCGCGAGATCAACGACCAGCTGGCCGCCGTCTCCGCCAAGCGCGAGGCCGCCGATGCCGAGCTGCACGACATCCTGCTGCGCACGCCGAACATGCCGGCCGACACCACGCCCGTGGGCGACGACGAGAACGACAACCCCGAGGTGCGCCGCTGGGGCACCCCGCGCGACTTCGAGGCCGAGGGCATCCAGATGAAGCCGCACTGGGACCTGGGCGCCGACCTGCACATGCTCGAGCCCGAGCGTGCCGTGAAGCTGGCTGCCAGCCGCTTCGTCCTGCTGCGTGGCCAGGCCGCCCGCCTGGAGCGCGCCATCATCAACTTCATGGCCGATACGCACACCAGCCGCGGCTACACCGAGTGGTGGTGCCCGGCAATGGCCAACGCCAACACGCTGACCGGCACCGGCCAGCTGCCCAAGTTCGAGGACGACCTGTTCAAAACCCGTGAGGGCCTCTACCTGATCCCCACGGCCGAGGTGCAGCTGACCAACATCCACTCCGGTGAGGTGCTCGAGGCTTCCGACCTGCCGCTTCACTACTGCGCCTACACCCCGTGCTTCCGCGAGGAGGCCGGCAGCGCCGGTCGCGACACGCGCGGCCTCATCCGCGTGCACCAGTTCGACAAGGTGGAGATGGTCAAGTACGCAAAGCCCGAGGAAAGCTACGACGAGCTGGAGGCCATGGTCAACGACGCCGAGCACATCCTGCAGCAGCTGGGTCTTCCGTACCGCGTGATCAGCCTGTGCACCGGCGACATCGGATTCTCCGCCGCCAAGACCTACGACCTGGAGGTCTGGCTGCCCAGCTACAACAGCTACAAGGAGATCAGCTCCTGCTCGAACTGCGTCGACTTCCAGGCTCGCCGCGCGAACATCAAGTATCGCGACCCCGAGAACTTCAAGGGCTCGCGCTACGTCCACACGCTGAACGGCTCCGGCCTGGCGGTGGGCCGCACCATGGCCGCCATCATGGAGAACTACCAGCAGGCCGACGGCACCATCAAGGTCCCCGAGGTGCTGGTCCCCTACATGGGCGGCGTCGAGGTCATCGGCGACCAAGCTTAAAGCCGGCGCATGGCCTTCTGAAGGAAAACTGCACGTAGATAAGGTATTTTGCACGTGGTAACGAAACGAAAGCCACCGAAGCAGAATAACGAACAGGGCGCGCCGGGCAAACCGGCGCGCCCTTCCGTTAAGGGCAAGGCGGTTGCCCGTCCCGAGGTGCGCCCCGAGGCGGCTACAGCGGGGTCGGGCGATGCTGCCGCGAACGCGGCGAACCAGGCCGGCGCCCAGGTGGCGGCACCGGGTAAACCCAAGCGGCGCATCGCCATGCCGCAAAGCTCGACGCGTCTGAAGCAGAACCAGGCGGCGAACCAGGCAAGTCCGGCTCAGGCTGGGGAAACGGGTGCATCGCAATCTGTGCGGCAGTCCGCCTCGCGGCCCGTGGGGCCTTCCGCTGCGCAGCCCGCCAGGCCTTCGGTCTCGCAACAACCCAGGCCCTCCGCGTCGAAGCGCGGAGCAGGCAAGCCGACGAAGGCCCGCAAGCCGCTGAATGTTCCCTCGGTTCAACCGGGCGGGGACGGGAAGGCCTCGGCATCGGCCGGGGAATCCGCCGCACCTGCCGAGCAGGCCTCTGCAGCGCAAAACAAGGCCGCAGGGATGAAGCGCCGCCTGAAGCGCTTCTCGGTCGCGAAGGCCGAAAAGACCGCTTCCGACCAGGCGAAGCAGATGGAAGGCACCGTCTCCGAAGCCGATGCCGACCGCGCGAAGGACGCCGCCCGCGCCGCCATCGCGGGTGAGGCAGCCAAGCGCAGGCTCGAGCGTCGACAGCGCATGCTCAAGCATACCGGGGAAGGCGAAGGCGCCGCCGCAGGGCAGGGCGCTATCGAAGGCGACGCCGCGCAAAGTCGGGAAGCCGGCGAAGGGTCGCAGGCTGGCGAAACGGCGCGCAAGCTTCCGTTCAACGTGCCTAAGCTGCAATTGACCTGGCCCGTCGTTGCCGTGTTGGTGGCGATTGCCGTGGTGGTGGTCACGGTCGGTACGTTCTCGTGGAATCGTTGGCTTCGCTATGACGACGCTGCCGACTTCCAAGGCGCGTGGTACGCGAACGGAACGACGTCCCTGGTCACAGTCGATGGCCAGGAGATCCATCTGACCAGCGACGTCGCTTACGGCTACACGCTCGACACCGGGGCGAAGACCATTACGTTCACGTTCGGCGATCTGCAGGGGCAGGGGCGCTACCGCTTCTCCGCCGATCGCAGCGAGCTGGTCATCACCGATGGCGACGGGTTCTCGTTCTGGGGCAACCTGTTCAGCGATATCGGCTGGCAGTTCGGCCAGCTCATCACCGGGTTGCAGGGCAAGGAAGCCCCGCGCGAGGAGGCCGTCGACGGCGTAACGGTGCTCGATCGCACGCCGGGCGAAGGTGCCGTGGCGGCGCCGGCAAGCCCGGCTCCCGCTCAGGATGCCGACGCGTCCTCCGCGGACGACGCGTCGAGCGACGCGGGCAACGGCGACGTCGCTGATGGCGAAACCGCTGACGGCGACGTTGCCGGCGCGGATGCGACGGGCGATTCCGCCGATGGCTCCAGCGGCTCCGGCTCGCAAGGGTTCACCGGCGCGGTGGCCGAGGGCGGTATCGAGTCGGCGGGCAGCAACGCGGTGACCCTTGAGCAGCTGAAAAACGGGTCGCTGCGATGACGCATGACGGCGCGGGCGCGGGCGGGGACGCTTCGACGGACCCCGTCCGCGTCGAGCGCATTGAGGTGCGGCGCGGGCACCTGGTGTGTCGGGTGGCGTTCAGCGCCGCGCCGCGCACAACTTCGCCCCAGCTGATGTCACGCGTGCTGGCAGTGGTCCCTACGTTGGCGCAGCATGCCTGCGTTAACGAGCGCGGCACCGTGTTCGCCGCGGTCATGGACTGCACCCCGCTGCCGCATTTGCTGGAGCACCTGGTGGTTGACCTGCAGGTACGTGCGGAATCAGGGCAGTGGAACACGCTGCCCGGCGTTGCTCCGGAAGCTCCGCCGTCCATGGCGGGCGCAACGCGCGAGCGTCCCATCGTGGGCACTAGCGAATGGATGGACGAGGCGGCAGGCATCGCCCGCATAGACGTGAGCTTCGCCGACGACCTGGTGGCCCTAAGGGCCATGCGGGATTCCGTGGCGTTTCTCAACGAGCTGTTGCGCGGCTAACGCGCAACATACATAGGAAGGAGGCCCGAGATGGGCTTGAAGATAGCGGTGATCGCAGGCGGTGCGTTCGAGGCAGAGCGCTCGCTTGCCGCGGCGAACGACGTGATGGCGGCCCTGAAGGAGGCCGAGCACGAGCCCGAGCTGTTCCAGGCGGACGGCTCCCTCATCGACGACCTGCTGCGTGCGCAGCCCGACGCGGCCATCAGCTGCCTGCGCGGCGGCGACGGCGAATCCGGCGACATCCAGGACGCGCTTTCCGCGATCGGCCTGCCGTGCGTGGGCAGCAGCGCGGCGGTGTGCCGCCTCGCCTACGACAAGGCGGCGCTCGCCGAGGCGCTCCAGGCGTACCATAACCTCACGGAGGACCTGGTCACGGCAACGGTTCCGCAAACGCTGACGTTCTCGCGCCGCGCGTTCGAGCTGTGGGGCATGGAAGCGACGCTTTTCCAGGTGGAAAGCCGCTTCCCCGGCAGCTTCCCGCTGTGTGTGAAGCCCGCGTCCGGCAGCTCCGCTCACGGCGTGTCCCGCGTCGAGGATACCGAGCAGCTGGCCGAGGCGCTGCGCGAGGCGTTGAAGGATTGCGAGCGGGCGCTCGTGCAGCCGTGGGTCGATGGCGTGCAGCTGAGCGTGCCCGTCATCGGCACGGGTTGGAACGCCTTCGCGCTGCCTCCGGTGGAGATCGTGGCGAAGGAGGGCTGGTACGACGCCGCGGCGCGACAGGCCGCCGACGCCGTCGAGCTGCACGTTCCCGTGCGCAACGAGTCGCTGTCCCCGAGCGAGGCCGACGCCCAGGCCATCCGCGCCGAGATCGAGCGCGCGGTGCTGGAAACCTATCGTGCCTTGGGTATGCGCGACTGCGGCTGCATCGACCTGATCTGGGACGGCGCGCAGGCCATCATCTTGGAAGCCGTGGCGAACCCGTGCTTCTCCGCTGAAGCCCCGTTCGCGCAGGCGGCCAAGGCTGCGGGCCTTACGTTGCCCAACCTTCTCAACGAGCTGGTCGAAAGCGCGCTGGACGCGTAAAACGGCCGATAACGGGGGCCTTTCGGGCCCCCGAGCTTTATCCTGGCGCCTCTCAATCTAACAAGAAGGCAACCTTTTTCTGCAGGTATTGGAAAGTCGGCAAGTCCTTGTTGGCTTGCTCGTATAATGGCAGCACAGATGATCGTCCCGCATATTTAGGAGGCCGTGATGAGCAACAAACTTGGTATCTTTCTCGCAGGTGGAGCCGTTGGTGCCGTGGCGGCTTTGCTGTGCGCTCCCCGCACGGGCCAGGAAGCCCGCACCATGGTGGCGGAAAAGGTGAACGAGGCCTGGGGCCAGGCGCAGAACATCAGCGCCGACGCTGGCGTGAACGCTCAGCAGGTGTACCAGAGCGCTGCCGCCCGTGGTCAGGAGGTCGTGTCCACGGTGCAGGCAAAGGGCCAGGAAGTGGCCGGTCAGGCCGCTGCCCGCGTGCAGGAGGTGGCCAGCAACCTGAAGCCGTCCTTCACCCAGGACAACGATGAGCTGCGCGACAAGATCGAGGCTGCGCGCCAGCGCATCGCTTCCCAGGTGGCCAAGAACGCCGAAGAAGCAGGCCAGGCAACCGAGGAGGCCGTCGAGGCCGTGGTCGAGGCCGTCGAGCCCGTTGCGGAGGAGACTGTCGAAACGCCTGATCAGGCCGAGGAGCCGAAGGCCGAATAGCATCCGATTCAAATCATGATACCGAAGCGGCGTGTCCGGCCCTAGGCAGGTTTCGGCGCGCCGCTTCATGCTGCATAAGGGGATTTCCATGGCGAGCAAACTCATCACCACCCACGAGCTGACCGGCGCGCGCGTGCTGGGCGGCAAGAAGGGCACGAAGCGCATCGGCAAGATCCGCCGCTTCGTGTTCCATCCGAAGGAGAAACGCGTTATCGGCTTCGTGGTGAAGCGCCCCGACCTGCTATGGATGTTCCATCGCGCCGATGTGTTCGTGCCTATCGACGGCTACGACCTGGTTGACGGCCGCGTTATCATCCGCCCCGATGCAGCCGCAAGCGGCAAGGCATATTGCAAGAAAGAAGGCCTGAACTGGGACGACTGCGTGCTGTGGGTTGGTCTTCCCGTCATGAGCGAGGACGGCGAGTCCTACGGCATCGTGGGCAACGTCACGTTCAACCGCATCACGGGCACCGTGGATTGCTTCGAAACCGATAACGGCGCAACGTCGAACGCCCTGCTGGGCAAGCGCACCATCCCCGCCGACATGGTGCGCGGCTTCAAGCGCGGCATGGGCGCCGCATTGGCCAACATGGGCGGCGAGGGCATGGAGGGCGAAGAGGTGCAGCTCGGCGCCATGCTCGTTTCCTCCCAGGTGGCGAACCTGAACAGCGAGGGCGGCGTGGCCGAGAAGGCCGGTGCCGCCACCGCCGTCGCCGTCGACAAGGTGCAAACCACCGTCGACAAGGCGAAACCCGTGGTCAGCAAGGCCGCCGCGGCAACCGGCGAGGCGGTCAACAAGGGCGCGTACGCCACGGGCAAGCAGATCAGCAAGTCCAAGCACATGTTCCAGGACTTTAAGGCGGAGTACGACAAGGCCGTGGCCCCGTCGGACGGGCAGAAGAAGGCCGCTTCGGCAAGCAAGGCGGCTTCTTCGAGCAAGGCCTCGAGCACTAAGCAGAAGGCGGCCCCGAAAAAGAAGAACATGTTCGCCGCATTCAAAGACGAGTACGACAAGGCACGAAACGGCGACTAAACCGGGAAGCGAAGTGGGCTAATTGAAGCGCAAGGAAGCAAGAGCGCAATCGAACACCCGCAAAAGGGGCGCCGTCAAGCGCAAGAACAAGGCGGCCCGTAAGAAGAAGCGCGAGCAAAGGCAGCATCAGGGCCTTCGCGAGCGCGCGCATGAGCGCAAGGAAGAGCTGCAACAGAAAGCCAACGAGGAAACGCAGGTGCGCGGCAGGCCCGTGCGCCGCGGCGATATCTTCAAAATCGTGGGCCTGGCGGCGTTTATCGGCATCGTAAGCCTGGTCAGCTGGCTGGTGTGGCCGTACGTCCACATGATGTTCGAGCCCGGCGGCATCGACCAGGTCATCGACAGCGTGCGCAACGCCGGCCCCATGGGCTTCCTTATCCTGCTGGCGTTGCAGTTCCTGCAGATCGTGGTGGCGTTCATCCCCGGCGAGGCCACGCAGATGGCGGCCGGCATGCTTTACGGTCCCTGGATAGGCGGCCTGGTCATCTTGCTGGGCAGCATCCTGTCGAGCGCGTTCGTGTTCATGGTGGTGCACCGCCTGGGCGCGCCGTTCGTGAAGGATATGGTATCCGAGAAGTGGATGGATAAGTTCGATCGCTTCGAGAAGTCCGGCAAGCTGGAGCTCATCGTGTTCGTGCTGTTCTTCATCCCCGGTATGCCGAAGGACATCTTCACGTACCTGGTGCCGTTGACCGACATGCGCATGCGCACGTTCCTGCTGCTGTCCAACATCGGCCGCATCCCGGGCATTCTGGTGTCCACGTATGCGGCAAGCGGCCTGGTCGATGGAAACGTGTGGCAGAGCATCGTCATACTCGCGGTGCTGGCCGCGGTCGCGGTGGTATGCGTGATCTTCCGCGAGCAGCTAATGGGCGTGGTCGAGAAGTTGGGTAAGAAAAGGTAAGGGAAACGCTATGGATCCGATGAACGAACGCAGCGTAGCCGACGAGCTGGCCGCCGCCGAGGCGGAGCTGAAGGCCGCGCAGGAACGCCTCGACGCAGCGCGTTTGCGCGCGGCGTCAGAGCAGCCGCAGCAACCGGCGCAGCCTGCGGAGGCCCCTGCTATCCCGCAAGAGCCGCAACCTCAGCCGCAGCCGTATGCGCAGGCGCAGCAGGTGTCGTATGCTGCGCAGCCGGCGCAGCCCGCATCGTATGGCGCGCAGCCGCAGCCGACTCAGCCGACCGCTGCCTGGCAGCCCGAAGCGCCAGCGCAGGGCCAGCCCTATGCCGCGCAGCCCGGCGCCCAGCAGCCGGCCCAGCCGTACGCCGCGCCGCAGCAAGGGTCGCCGTACGCACAGCCGCAGCCGCAAGCGCAGGCGGCCCAGCAGCCGTATGGCGCGCAGCCGGGCTACGGGTCCGTGCCGCCGCAGAACCCGTACGGCCAGCAGACGCAATACGGGTATCAGCAGCCGTACACCGCCCCCGCGGTCGGCGAAAAGGATCATGTGGCGGCGGGTTTGCTCGCGCTGTTCCTGGGCTGGCTCGGCGTGCACAAGTTCTACCTGGGCTACAACACCTCGGGCTTCATCATGCTGGGTACGTCAATTTTGGGCGGCATCCTCACGCTATCGGTGGCGTCGTGGGCCATTTGGGTCATCGCCATCGTCGAGGGTATCTTCTACCTCTCGAAGTCCCAAACCGAGTTCGAGCAGATGTACGTGATAAACAAGAGAGAGTGGTTTTAGGTCGCTGGGGGAGGGCCTATGCCGGGCACCCTTGCGTCTGGCGTCCTCAGCGGTGGGAAAGCTCCGGCGAGTGGCCGCTTGCCGAGCTGGTCGCGGCTTTTTTCGGTGGATAGGCGCGGCGGGGTTGCCGCTTCGTTAAAATGAACCCAGACATGCGGCGCGTGCTGCGCCGTTTTTCTTGGAACTTGCATCCTATAAGGAGGAACATCATGCCCAAGATCACTCGCGACCAGGTGAAGGTACCTGCCGACGTCCTGGCAGACGTCCGCGAGACGTACGTCGACAACTACATGAAGGCCACCCGTGGTACGGGCCGCCTCATGCTGTTCGCGTGCGACCAGAAGGTCGAGCACCTGAACAAGGACTTCTATGGCGAGGGCATCGACATCGCCGACGCCGAGCCGGAGCACCTCTTCAAGATCGGCGATCAGGGCGTGTGCGGCGTTTTGGCTGGCCAGCGTGGTCTTATCGCGCAGTATGCCGCCGACTACCCCAACATCAACTACCTGGTGAAGATGAACTCCAAGACCAACCTGGTCAAGACCGCCCAGGAAGATCCGTACAGCCCGCAGCTGTACGACCTGGAGGCCGTGCTCGCCATGCGCGACAACGGCGTGAACATCGTGGGCCTGGGCTACACCATCTACCTGGGCAGCGAGTACGAGTCCACCATGCTGGCCGAGGCCGGCGAGCTCATCGCCGCCGCCCATGCCAACGGCCTGCTGGTCGTGCTGTGGATCTATCCGCGCGGCAAGGCCGTCACCGCCGAGAAGGATCCGGACCTGATCGCGGGCGCCGCCGGCGTCGCGCTGTGCTTGGGCGCCGACTTCGTGAAGGTCAACCCGCCCAAGCCCGAGGGCGACGACAAGCGCACGGCCGCCGAGGCCCTGAAGGTCGCCTCCATGGCCGCGGGCCGCACGGGCTTGGTTTGCGCCGGCGGTTCCACCGTTGACGCCGAGACGTTCCTGACCCAGCTGCACGACCAGATCCATGTGGGCGGTGCGGATGGCAACGCCACCGGCCGCAACATCCACCAGCGCAGCCTGGACGAGGCCGTTCGTCTTACGAAGGCCATCAGCGCCATCACGCTGGCCGACTACACCGTTGCCGACGCCCTGAAGGTGTTCAACGGCGAGGCCGACTTCGCCTGGGAGGACTAGCATCCCCGCCTGAGCGAAGGCAAAACCGATAACGTTGCCGCAAGCGTCCCCGCCGAATCGGCATGGCTTGCGGGTAGGCGGGCTATCAGCCCCCGGCAACGGATAACCAAACGCCCGGAAGGTTCGCTTTCCGGGCGTTTTTTTGCGTTCACTCGGTTTTGTTCATATGCCCAAAACCTTATGATTCCCAATGTTCGCCATGAATGCTTTTCATCATTCTTTTGGAAAATGTGTACATTTTTCGCCGCTGAAATCCTACTAAAGCACTACAATGACAACGCACGCAAGACGCGGAGCTAGGCAAGATGCTGAAGGAGTTTGCGGGTTTTTGAGCGATCGAACGGCTATTCAGGCAAGTGTCAAAGGCACCGGCCATCCAGTCGAACAGACGGATGCTTCGGGAAAATCCAGGCGCAAGGCGGAGGAACAGGCCGCCGTGTGCGTTGGGGAGCCAGCCCTTCGGTCCGAGGAGCAACCCTCCCGGGCAAAGGACGAAAAACACTTGGTGCTGAAGCGTATTCTCGCTGCACACGAGCAATGGTTCGATGTGCGACGGGGATACGAGTACGCCGGCCGCACCTTCCCCGGGTATGCCGAGTTCCATTCCTATGGCGAAAAGTACGTGCTGGTCAAAAGCGCGAAGCTATGGGAAGTCGACACGCATGAGTATCTGTTCTTCGTCCTCGCCGATGCCTTGGATGAAACTCAGGTGCGCGATCTTGTGTCGTTCATGGAACATGATGGGCTCAAAAAGGTGGTTCCCAAGCCGAGCCACATGTCCTCGGCCATATCCCTGGTGATCATTGCGGATTCCTGCACCCAGGAAGCGGCGAAGGCGGTGCGCAAAACGCGCTTCCGCAAGAACTTCGCCCTGGGCATCCGTGGCTGGGCCGACCTTCGGGTGGCCGTCGCCGACCTCTCTGCGAACCGCGTGATTACGAACGCGGCGGGCAAGCAGCTGAAAACCACGTTGGAGGCCAACTTGCTGCCGCGCTCCTAACAACGGAAACGCAAAACAGAAGAGGGTTCCATGAACGCATTGCTTATCCTCCTTGTTGCTGCGGTCATCCTGGTCATCGGCTATATCTTCTATGGCGGTTGGCTGGCGAAGCAATGGGGGGTCGATCCTAAGAATCCGACTCCGGCACACGAACTGGAAGACGGCGTGGACTACGTTCCTGCGCCGCCGTATGTGGTGCTGGGTCATCATTTCTCGTCCATCGCCGGCGCCGGCCCCATCAACGGCCCCATCCAGGCGGCCGTGTTCGGCTGGGTGCCCGTGCTGCTGTGGGTGCTCATTGGCGGCATCTTCTTCGGCGCCATGCACGACTTCGGCAGCTTGTTCGCGTCGCTGCGCCATAAGGGCCAGACGCTGGCCGTCGTGGTTGCCGAGAATATCGACAACACGGCGAAGAAGCTGTTCTGCATCTTCGCGTACCTGACGTTGCTGCTGGTGGTGGCCGCATTCGCCTCTATCGTGGCGAACACGTTCGCCGTGGTGCCCGACCTGGACGGCACGAAGGCGGCAACGAATCTGGCCAACCAGCAGACGGCCATGATCTCGGTGATCTTCATCGGCGTCGCCGTCGTCTACGGCATCCTCACGCGCGGCCGCAACATCCCCGGCCCGGTGAACATCGCCTCCGCCATCGTGCTGATCGTCATCATGGTGGCCATCGGCTACAACCTGCCGCTCATGGGCATCTCCCTGTCGCTGGATTACAACACGTGGATGATCATCCTGGGCGTGTACATCCTGATCGCGTCGGTCGCTCCCGTGTGGATCCTGCTGCAGCCCCGCGACTACCTGTCCAGCTACCTGCTGTACGGCATGATCTTGCTGGCCGTCATCGGCATCGTGGGCGCATCCCTCATGGGCGCCGCCACGAACCTGCAGATCCCTGCGTTCACCGGTTTCGTCGCCACGAACGCCGCGTTCGACGCCTCCACGGGTCAGGCCCTTGTCGACCAGGCCGGCAAGGCCATCACGAACAAGGCGGCCGCTTCGGGCTTCCTGTTCCCTGCGCTGTTCATCACCATCGCCTGCGGCGCCATCTCCGGCTTCCACAGCCTGGTCGCCTCCGGCACCACGTCCAAACAGCTTGACAGGGAAGCGGAAGCGCAGCCCATCGGCTACGGCGGCATGCTCATCGAGTGCCTGCTGGCGGTCATCTCGCTGTGCGCAGTCGGCTTCGTGTGGAGCAAGTACGCCGCGGGCGGCTACGCCTCCCCGACCGCCGTATTCGCCGACGGCCTGTCCCAGATGCTCGCTTGCATCCCCGGCCTGGCCGACGTGCAAGGTCTGGCATATGCGCTGCTTATCCTGGCCGTTTCCGCGTTCTGCCTGACCTCGCTCGACACCGCCACCCGCCTGGCCCGCTACATGTTCCAGGAGCTGTGGACCCCCGTCGATGTGAAGCACGGGGATCTGACGGGCGTGCGCAAGGTCATGACGAACCCCTATGTCGCCACCATCATCACCGTGGTCATCGGCGTGTTCCTGGGCATGACCGGCTACACCATCATCTGGCCGCTGTTCGGCGCCGCCAACCAGCTGCTGGCCGCTCTGGCGCTGCTGGCCGTGTGCGCATGGCTGGGCAACGCGGGCCGCAACAACAAGATGTTCTTCGTGCCCATGGGCTTCATGCTGGCGGCCACGCTCACGTCGCTGGGCATCACGTTCTACCAGAAGACCCTGCTCATCATGAAGGGCGGCGACATCTTCGCCCCCTCCGTGCAGGCGCTGCTGGCCGTGCTGCTGTTCGTGCTGGCCGTGGTGCTGGCCGTCAAGGGCGTGAAGACCATCGTGGCCACCGCCAAGCGCAACGCCGCATAAGCTGCTGTTTCGTAAAAGGGAAGGTCGCGCGACCCTGCGCCTTCCGAGACTGGAAACCCCGTCGCAACTTCGGTTGCGGCGGGGTTTTCGCGTGTTATGGGGCGTACGGGGTGAGTAGGGCTGCCCGCGGTGGGGAAGAGGGCGCACGGTTTCGCGGGGTTTTGCAGGTTGGGTGCGAAGCCTTCTTGCGGTGGTGGCGCGGGCGAAGGAGCGTGCTGGGCGGCGGGGTGCGTCTATTCCCAGAACAATTTGGTGAGGCCGACGCGGGATTGCGTGCCGGTTTTCTGGTAGAGCGAGGTCAGGTGCCGTTGGAGCACGCGCAGGGAGATGCCCATGTCGGCGGCCACGTGCTTGAGCGGGCGCTCGTCGGCGGTGACGGCGGCAAGCACCTCGGTCTCGCGCGGCGTGAGCGAGAAGCGGCTGGCGAAATCCCCCAGGTGTGCTTCCGGGGGGGGGTCGATTGCGGCATCGTCAGCGGAAGGCGCGACCTCGGTTGCCGGGCGCTGTGCAGCTTCCGCCGGATGTTTGGCGACTACCGGCTGAGCAGACGTCTCGCCGCCCCTCGGGCGCGGCTGCAAATCCAGCATGCCGGCGGCGAAGAGCAGCGCGTTGATGCCGATGATCAGGGGGACCAGCAGCACGACAACGGCTATAGGGCTCGTCAGGTTGATCACCAGCAGCGCGGGTGCGCCGATCGCGATGGCGGTCACGTTGTTGAGCGCCCGCCCCATGCTGCACCACAGGTCGGGGGCGCGCAGGAACTGTGCAATCCAGACGAACACCGCGGTATAGAACGTCATGAACACGCCCGAGCCCAGGAAGTAGACGACCTCTCCGACAACGTACGGCCCGCCTGCCTCCACCCCGAGCATCGCGCCGACTGAGAGCAGCATCATCCAGAACATGACGATGCCCAGGTAACGCGCCCTGTGCAGATCGAACAGCACGCCTCCGGCGAAACCGCCGACAGCCATAAGAATGCGCGGCGTGATGTCGGTATATTGGCTGGTCCAGGGTGAGCCAATGTCCATAAAGGTGTAGAGCGTGTTGAACAGCACGGAGAACAACAGCACCAGCGCGAAGATCACGATGACGGCGGTACGAGGGGTCATGTGGTCGAGGCGCCATCCGGCGAATTTGCTGCTTTCGAGGTGGCCGCCTTTGCGCTGTTCCCGTTGCGTGGAAAAGGCTGCGAGCGCGGATCGGGGCGGCCATATGCGCGCGTTGATCACGCCGAGGGCGATGATGCTCGCGGAAAGCACGACAGCTTCGACTAGGTGATTCGAAGTGAGCTCGAGCAGGGGGATTTGCGCGAGCACGCCGAGCGCGTGGCTGCCGCCGATCAACGTCGCGAACCGCGCGATGCTGCGCGACCTCACGCACGTTGCCCAGTACACGGTGGCGCCGGCAAGCCCGATAAGGAAGAATCCGACCGCACCTGTGCATGCGATTACCAGCGGCGACGACGCGAAAACGACGCCGACAAGGGATGCGACCCCAAGGACGGTGACGACTCCCATGAACACAGGTCGGCCCTTTTCGCGGACAAGGCGGTTTTTAAGAGGGAAGGCCAGCAGGCCCAGGGTGCTGGCACCTTGGATGGGGAATTGCGAGAGGAAGGGACCATGTCCTCCGGGTTGAGCTAGGTTTGCCTGGAAGAACAGCGTCGACTCAAGGAACACGAAGAAGAACAACGCAAGTGCGCAAAACAGCAGTCTATTTTCGCGTTTCGCGTTGCCCATCGCACCCCTCCTTCCAGGCGTGTCCGTGCCCCCTAAACCTATTGTATCCCGTGTTGCGTTACCTTCGTTTTTCAATTTCTCCCAAATGGCTAACTTTGGCCGCGAGTTCTTGGGAAGCGTCCGCGGCTTGGCCGCATTGTCCACGGGGGTCGTTTATACGACCCCCTGACGCCCATTCACCCACCTGCGAAAACGGAATATCGGGGTCGTACGTTCGCATATACGGCGTAGTTCCATGTGTCCCCCTTTGGCGATGATGTGACCAGGAGGTGCAGCGGCTAGATACCGCTTGCACCGCTGGCGCGATGCGCGGTTTTGGGCTGTGCGCGCGTTCGGCGATCGACAGGGGATGTCGATCATCGGCGGGCGCGATGGCATGGGAGGACCGTGCGGGAAGGAGCGGGCCCATGAAGACGTCAGGGCACCGGAAAAGCCCGAGCGCGCGCATATGCAAGCGCAAGGGGATATGGAAGGCCGCGATGCGGTGGAAGGAGGCGAGGATATGAAATCGACGAAGCGTTTCAAGGCAGCGTTAGCCGCCGTGCTGGTGCTTGCGTTGTCGCCGCTGTTCGGCGGCGCGGCGTTCGCGGAAGACTCGTCGGCAACAACGTACAGCGGCAACAAGACCGCCGTCACGGACCCCTCGACCATTTGGGATTGGCAGGGGCTTGTCGAGAATGACACGTCGAGCGTCGGGCGCATTTGGACCGACAAGACTGTGTCGGACAATGAAATCAGCAAGAACGGCGTCACCATATCCAAGGAGAATGGTGCGGACTTCCTGACCGCGCTCACGGCGTTGTCGTCCACTTCGAACCTGTCCGATACGGCGACCGCGCCGCTTGACATCGTGCTGGTGCTCGACGCTTCCGGGTCGATGGACGATCAAATGGGCAGCGGCGATAAAACGAAGCGCATCGACGCGCTCAAGAACGCGGCGAACTCGTTCATCGACGAGATCGCCAAGCAGAATGCGACGGTCAAGGATGCCGCCAAGCAGCATCAGGTTGCCATCGTGAAGTTCGCCGGCGAGGGGACCGGCAAGGTCGGCAACGACACGTATTGGAGCGGCGGGTTCGAGTACAACTACAGCCAGGTGATGAAGCAGCTGGCTCCGTGCACCAACGATACGAAAGGCGCGTTCTCGTCCCAGGTGAACGCCATCCGGCCCGCCGGTGCAACGAATGCCGCCGCGGGTTTGGAGCTTGCGATGGGTCAGACTTCCAAACGTACCGATGCCAAGAAGATCGTCATCTTCTTTACTGACGGCAAGCCAACGACCCAGAGCAAATTTGATCCGGGCGTCGCCTCGAGCGCCGTTGGGCATGCCAAGAATATGAAAGATGCGGGTGCTGCGGTGTACTCCATCGGCATCTTCCAGGGCGCCGATCCGGCAAAGTATCCCGATCCGAAGCGCGTTTACGATGAGAACAACTTCATGCACGCCGTGTCGAGCAACTACCCGTCTGCGACGTATACGAAGGCTGGGGAGTGGAACTTCGGCGATCGTGCGAAGGGCTCCGACGGCAAAGACGCCACGTTCTACAAGAGCGCGACCAACGCCGATGAGCTGAAGCATGTGTTCGACGACATCTCCAAGGAGATTTCGAAGGGCGCCGGCTATCCCACAAAGACGAGCGAAGGCTATGAGAGCAGGACCGGCTACATCACCTTCGATGATCAGCTGGGCGATTACATGCAGGTCACCGACCTGTCCAAGCTCGTGTACAACGGAACGGTGTACGGTTGTAAGTCCAAGACCACGCACGGAAACGTCGACACGTACCATTTCAGCGGCGCCGTGCATTCCGGTTTGGCCGCTGCCGACCTGAAGGACGTCGTGATCACCGTCACGCGTTCGGATGATGCTGCGGTGGGCGACAAGGTGCAGGTGAAGGTGCCCGCATCCCTGATCCCGCTGCGCAACTTCGCCATCGATTTGGCGAAGGACACCATGAGCGTCTCGAGCACCACGCCGATCTCGGTGCTGTACTCCTCCGGCGTGAAGCCGGCGGCGCTCGATCTGCTGGAGAACCCCGATGACGCCATGAAGGCGTATATGGCGAATAACACCGACGCAACGGGCAAGGTGAACTTCTACGCCAACAAGTGGACCGGCAAGGAAACGGGCGACGCGGTCGCCACGTTCCAGCCGGCAACGGGCAACAGCTACTATTACTTCACGCAGGACACGCCCATCTACACCGATGAGGCATGCACCACGCCCGCGAAGTCGGTGGAGAGCGGCTCTACCTACTACTACAAGCACAACTACTACGCCATGGATGATGGTAAGCCCGTCGAGAAGACCGAGCATGTGTCCTTCCCCGGCGATGCCACTGAGCAGGTTGAGGGCGCCATCGGCAAGGATTCCGCGGGTGCCTGCTACTTCAAGTCCGGCACGCCGCGTTTGACCTACATCAACGAGCTGCACAAGGTCAAGGAAGAGAACCGCACGGCAACTGCCGCAGACGTGCTGAACCCGAAGTGGAGCGGCACCGAGCAGTCTGCCGCGCAAACGCTGATCAACGCCTATCTGGGCAATAACGGCAAGCTGAGCATGGATGTGCCCGGCACGCTGACGGTGACGAAGCAGCTGAAGCTGCCCGATGGGTACAACGCGGCTGATTTCGCCAACGAGAAGTTCGAGTTCACCATTGCCATGCAGGATGCCGTCGGCAAGAGTTTCAACGCCGTGGTGAAGAACGCGAACGGCGAGCAGCAGGGCGATAGGTTCGTGCTGGCGTTCGGCCAGGACGGCCAGGCGAAGCATTCCCTGAAGCCGGGCGAGACCCTGTACGTGTACGGGCTTTCCGCAGGCTGGGACTATAAGGTGAGCGAAACGCCGCGCACCGGTTTCACGGCAGAGGCCGTCGGTGCGGAAGGCAAGATCGCTGCTGGGCAGACGAGTGCGGTAACGTATACGAACGCGTACGCCGCATCCGGCACGCTGGATGGCAAGACGTACCTTAAGGGCGAGAAGGTGCTGACCGGTCGCGCTTGGCTCGAAACCGACAAGTTCACGTTCGTTCTGAAGGATGCCGATACGTCCGTTGAGGCGCCGATGCCGCCGCCGGCCAACACCCTGGGTGAGACGCGTGTTGAGGTAACGCAGCCGTTAGGCACTCCGGCCGGTACAGAAGTGCCCTTCAACTTCCAGGACATCAACTACACGAAGCCGGGTACGTATACGTATGAAATCTGGGAGTCTGTGGAACTCAGCACCCTGAACTCCGGCGTGAGCGCATCTCAGGCGTTGTACCAGGTCGTCGTGACGGTAACCGATGAGAATCACAATGGTACGCTGACGGTGAAGTCTAAGATGACGAAGCTGTTTGACGATGATGGCGTGAAATGCGAGGAGCTCGTCGAGAACGATACGGCGTCGTTCGTAAACGAGTACGATACCTCCGTGGTGAAGTGGACTCCCAGCGGCACGAAGGCGTATACGGATATGACGGGTGAGAACCCGCTTAAGTCGGACATGTTCCACGTGATCGCTTGCACGAACAACGCTAAGGCGCCGTTGCCCGAGGGCGAAGGAGTGACGCGTGTCGATCGCGGCGAATGGCGCGGCGTTCTGACCACGGTCGAGGCGGGCGGCAGCATCGCGTGGCCGTCGGCGAAGTACGAGCATAAAGATCTTGACCCTGAAACGCTCGATGCCACCTTCGAGTACAAGATCGTCGAGGTGGTCAAGGTTGGCGATACATGGATTGCCGTGAACGACCCTCAGGCCAGTGGTTCCGGCTTGCCTGGCATGGAGTACGACCAGACGGTGTGGACCGCGAAGGTGACCGTCGCGGACAAGGGCGGCCCGCTTGAATTGAGTGTCGAGTATTATAAGGACGATAGCGGAACGCCGATTACCGGCAGCATGTTCAGCTTCGATAACTCGTACAAACCCGGCCCCGCCGAGCTCAAGGACGATACGGCGATTCATGGCACCAAGAAGCTGACCGGCCGCGATATGGCGGAAGGCGAGACGTTCGGCTTCAAGCTGAGCGCGGCCGATGAGGCCACGCAGAAGGCCATCGACGCCGGCACTATCGTTATCCCGGAGGGTGCTGACGAAGCCTCGGTGAGCGGCGCGAAGGTGGACGTTGAGACCGGCTTCTCCTTCAAGGGGCTGACGTTCAGCAAGCCTGGCACGTATTCGTTCGCGGTGCAGGAGAGCAAGTATTGCGGCAAGGATCTCGACGCAGCGGGTGCCGCAACCGGCGGCATCGTGTTCGACCGTCATGTCCACAAGGTTACGGTCAAGGTGACCGATAACCATAGCGGCAATCTGGTCGCCGAGGTGAGCTACGACAACGGGCCGGCGAAGTTCGAGAACAAGTACGAGCAGAATGCGCAGTTCTCCGGCATCACCGTGCAGAAGACGCTGAACGGCCGTGACATGGCAGCTGATGAGTTCTCCTTCAACATCCATGGTGTGGACAAGGAAGGCGCAGTTGCCGCTACCGAGGCCGAAGACCGCTTGACGGTTTCCGACCGCAGCTTCACCAACGCTGCGCGTGCCGATGGCGTCGCGTGCGATATGGCGAAGATGAACGGCGTCACGTTCACGCAGGCTGATATCGGCAAGACGTTCGCGTACGAAGTGCGCGAGGTCGTGCCCGCTGAGGGCGATCGCAAACCCGGCGTCACCTACGACGAGAGCGTGCATGCGCTCGAGATCACGGTGGGCATGAGCAGCGATGCCGACAAGCATCTGACGCTGACCACCAAGCTAGATGGGGAGGTCGTCGATCCCGCGACCAATCCCGTGGCGTTCGTGAACGGCTATCAGGCAACCCCGACCAGCTACGATACCGCTACCGCCGGCCTGAGCAAGGTGCTTGAGGGCCGCGATTGGATCGACTCCGACAACTTCACGTTCGAGCTGAAGGCGCTCGACGGCGGTCCGCTGCCCAAGGATTCCGCGGGCAACGATGTGGCATACGCGACGGTGACCAAGCCGAACGCGGAGAGCTTCGGATTCGGCACGATCGAGTTCACGTCCGACATGGTGAAGGCCGAGCCCGACCATAAGCGCACGTTCACCTACGAGGTGCGCGAGGTCGTGCCCGCCGATGGCCATAAGCTGCCGGGCATTCAGTACGACGACAACGTGGCAACCATCAAGGTGACGGTGTCCGACGATGGCTCCGGTATGCTCAAGGCCTCTGCGGTCGCGGAGAACACCAGGTTCGTGAATCGCTACGCTGCTGAAATCGATTACACGGCGGTGGGCGGTCTGAACGTGGCCAAGACCCTGACCGGCCGCGATATGGCCGAGGGTCAGTTCGCGATCAAGGTGACCCCTGGCGACGAGGCGTCGGCGTACGCGCTGGGTCTGCCGCTGGAAGGCGCCGAGATCGCTATGCCTGCAGCGGCTGATGGCGTGCAAGCCGTGAAATCCGCGCTGGGCGAGCAGCACGTGGTGCTGCGCCAGAGCGACGTGGGCAAGACGTACACCTATAAGGTGGTCGAGGTGGTAGGCGAAAAGGTTACCGGCTACACCTACGACACGACGGAGTACACGGTAACGGTGACGGTCGAGGACAACCCGGAGCAGGCCGCGTTGACGGTCAAGACCGTGGTGGCCGGCGGGCCTGAAGGCATCAAGACGTACGTGTACGGCGCAGACCCGTCTGCTGCCGGCACGGGTCCCGCGGTGGTTCCCTTCGCCAACGCGTATGCCGCCTCCACCGATAACCCGGGCGGTGCAGCCGCTCAGGTGACGGCGACCAAGGCGCTCACGGGACGTCCGCTTTCCGCCGATGAGTTCACCTTCGCGGTGAAGTACGCGAAGGGCGGGGACGACCTGCGGACGGCTAAGAACGCGGCCGATGGCACTGTGACGTTCGACGGCCTTCATTACACCACCGAGATGCTTGAGGGCCTGGTGAAGGACGGCAACGCCTCCAAGGCCTCCGACAAGGGTGTCACCTCGTGGACGGTGAGCTACCTGGCTTACGAGAAGACCGACGGCCTGGCCGACCAGGGCATCACGGCGCAGACGCAGCCGATCCCGTTCACAGTGACGGTCGTCGATAACGGCAACGGCTCGCTCACGGCAACGGCGAACCTGGATAAGGGCTTGAAGTTCGAGAACACGTACTCCACGGGCGATCCGGTGCAGGTGGGTCTGTCCGGCGTGAAGACGCTGCAGGTAGCACCCGGGCTTGACCCGGCCTCCATCGAGGACAAGTTCACCTTCACGGTGACCTCCGACGATGCGGCCGCTCCCATGCCCGAGCGCACCACCGCCAAGAACGCGGCGGACGGCAGCGTGGACTTCGGCACCATCAAGTTCACGTTGGACGACCTCAACAGCGCCCTGGGCGTGAACGACCAGACGGCCGCCGCGGACGCCGACAAGGCCGAAGCGGATGCTGCGAAGGCCGCCGACCAGGCTGCAGCACCGGCTAAGGAAACCGACGCCGATGCTGCGAAGGCCTTCGATGCCGATGCATCGAAGGCTGCCGCAGACGCCGACAAGGTTGCCGCGGGTGCGGATAACGCTTCCGCCCAGGCGGCCGACGACGGCGACAAGCCCGCTGCCGCCGACCAGGGCGACAAGCCCGCGGCAAGCGACGGGCAGGGTACGGGTGCCGTAGCGGCTCCCGATGCCGCAAACGGTACGGTTGACGTGGCCGCTCCCGGCAACCAGCCGGCCGACCAGCCGGCGAACCCGGAGCCCGAATCCGGCAAGCCCCGTTCCCATGTGTTCACCTATAAGGTGACGGAGAGCGGTTCCGTGCCCGGCGTGACCAACGACGCCGCGGCGACCAAGACGGTCAGCTTCAAGGTGACCGACGACGGCGCCGGCAAGCTGACGGTCGAGCGCCAGGGCGATGCGGCGAATCCGGCGTTCTCCTTCGCCAACACCTACACGGTGAAGCCCGCTAACTCCAGCGTGACCGATCAGGTGACGGTGACCAAGACGCTGACGGGCCGCGACATGGCCGCCGGCGAGTTCGCGTTCGAGCTGCTCGAGGGCGAAGATGTGGTGGCGACCGGCGCTAACGCCGTCGACGGCAGCGTGGCGCTGAGCGCGGTGAAGTACACGCAGCCCGGCACGCACCGCTACACGTTGCACGAGGTCGGGGGCGGCACCGTCGCCAACGGCGTGACGTACGACGGCGCGACGTACACCGTGGTCACCACGGTGAAGGACAACGGCGACGGCACGCTCGGCGTGGCCCATGCGCTGGAAGGCGCGCGCGAGGCGACCTTCGCCAACGCCTACCAGGCGACGTCCACGACGGTGACCATCGGCGCCTCCAAGACGCTGGTGGGCAAGAACCTTGAGGACGGGCAGTTCACGTTCGTGCTGACCGCGGCCGACGGCACCGAGCTGAAGGCGAAGAACGCCGCCGACGGCAAGATCGCCTTCCCGGCGCTGACGTTCGACAAGCCCGGCACGTACGAGTTCGCGCTCACAGAGCTCGACGATGCGCAGGCGAACGTGACGTACGACAAGCACGCGTACAAGGTGACCGTGACGGTCGTCGATGACGGGCTCGGCCACCTGAACGCAACGGTGGCAGGCGACGCCGACGTGCTCGCGTTCACGAACACGTACACCGAGCCTCCGACGCCTGTGCAGCCTACGCAGCCCAGCGGCAAGAGCTTCACGCCGAGCGGGCTGGTCGGCAAGGTGCTGACGCAGACGGGCGACGACAAGCTTGCCCTGGTCCTGCCGCTTGCGGCAGTGGCCCTGGCGGGCGCGGCATCCATCGCGGCGCTGGTCATCATGCGCCGTCGCGATAAGCGTTAGCGCAGCCGAACCCGGCGAAGGCCGGATGTGAGAACCTGCCGCCGCACCTGCGTAGGGCGGCGGCAGGATACAAGAAGAGGGCCGGGTTGATACCCGGCCCTCTTCGCGTTTCGCTATAGTTGTGCGGTGCTGCTGCCTGGCGCGCTACGTTGCGTGGTTCGCAGCAGCACCGCGTCGCCGTTGCCCCGTGGCGCTACGTTGCGCAGCCCCGCGGCAGCTCCGTGCCGCCGCCTCACGCGCGGCCCCGCTGCTACACGGGCTTCACCTCGACGCCGGCCTCGGTCAGCGCGGTGCGGATCTTGCCGGCGAACTCGAGCGCGTGCACGTTGTCGCCGTGGATGCAGATGGTGTCGGGCTTCACGGTGATCAGCTTGCCCGATGCCGACTCGATGGCGCCCTCCTTCACGGCGCGCACCACGCGCGCCACGGCAAAGTCCTCGTCGGTGATGACGGCGTCGGGCAGCTTGCGCGACACCAACAGGCCCTCGTCGGTGTAGTTGCGGTCGGCGAAGAACTCCTGCGCGGTGCGGATGCCCT